>ERZ1740065.1565-NODE-1565-length-13836-cov-11.806037_pt1 | contig 13836 bp, 12 predicted proteins | sample MGYA00581738_ERZ1740065 | MGnify/ENA primary metagenome ERZ1740065 (study PRJEB43018, sample SAMN04849749) | marine metagenome | isolation source: floating plastic debris | place: Pacific Ocean | collected 2008-09-01 | study: EMG produced TPA metagenomics... | reverse complement strand
GTTGTCAGTGGTAGTGAGCTGGTGTGAGCGGGAGTGATGGGGAGTGAGCGGGTGTGAGCGCGGATAAGTGCCGGAGTGAGCGCGGAAATTGATTTGAGAATGACAAACACCGGGAAATGAACATCATTCGTTGAGCCCAAGTGTTCCACTGCCTGCGGAAGGGAGGTGAATGCTCCCTTGTGCGATTTGGGTCAAGACATGAAGCAATTTAATGTGCATTCAGGTGGCCTAGTGCTTCCTTAAGCTTACATAGACAACCTCCCAGTTGAATGCTGTATTCCGTGGCATCCATTTAGCGCCTTCAGAATTCAGGGTCATCAACTACCATATCTGCTGCACTTCTTCGCTTCACCGGTATCTCATCAAGCTCTATGGGCAAGATCTCAAAATAAGCTAATCAATGCAATATTTCTCACGCATTCACAACACCTGCATCAACATGCCAATATCATGAGGCAAAACGTGCTTGAAAACTATTCAACAACAGACATACATCTATACCTACATGGGGTGGAGACTTATATAAGATTTTCAAATTAAGAAAACTTCCAATCAGACTTCATCCAGATTGCAGAGCTAAGCCGTTCAGCACTTTTTCACTTTTATGTCAGCATCCCCGTCTGTTTAATGTCCCTTTACCCAGCAGCAGGAATACCAGCCAATAATAAGAGACACTAAACTTTTCACTGGTAGGCAAGTGTTACCATATTGGTTACCCCACAGTGTTAAAGTGAGCCTGGGCAAAGGCATGAACAGTATGATCTGTTCAAAAAACAAAGACTGAAAACTGTCATCCGGAATGATTGTTTTACTTATGCGATCGGGCCGAGATAGAGCTGTAACTCGGCTGAAACTGTGCCAGGAACTGGCTAACCGCAGTTTACATTGCATAAACCAAGGGTATTAATTATCTTGCTCCTCATTTATGCATATAAATTACCACAAACTAGAGGAGCGGTTTGTTGAAACGGGTGTTCCGATAGAATCAGGTGAGTCTAATTTAGAGGCTGTTCAGTACAGGCTATGTCAGCTTCACATCAAAGATTTTGTTTTTCTCATTGATGATCATTGATTCCCGAACAGTACAATCAAGGTTAGTTCTTTAGGTTGATCTTGATATGAAGGCATCGTAGTATGACGATCATGGTCATGCATACGTACTCATAACAAACCAAGCTTATCCTGTTTCTTGATCTTCATCAGTATGGCACAATGTTTGATAATGTGCTGTCATTCAGGATAACTCATCGCCGAAGGCATCGCAAGGTGAAAACAATCCATAATCCTACAACCTTGAGTCTCCCAAGTTTTAGTTTTTTAGTTCTACACGGAGTCAGGGAATGTATTTTGTCATGTGTGTGCCACTCAAGTTCAGTGAGCAAAGTGCTGGTCATACATGACACTATTTATCCAATGTTGAAGGAAACATGAAACCAAGAGTAGCGATGATAGTCGTGGCGTTGTGCCACCACTACGCAACCGCTGCAATGATCTGCAGTGGCAAGGCAGCAGACACATATCAAGTAAGTTGATGTCTTTGAAATTAAAGTTGATGTATTTTTCATCAACAATCACTTTTGGGCAGCAACTTCAGTGGGAGTCAGGTTGAGTATAAGCCGAAGGCACCTTTTATAAGGTCTTCCATCAGCGTGAAACTCTACCAGGTAAATATACGGCTTTTGTCATTCTCCCATCAGTATTCATACATCAGCACGTGCGGGAGTGTGTGCGCATGAGCGGGAGCGTGTGCGCATGAGCGGGAGCGTGCGGGAGTGAGCGCGAATAGGCGCGGGGTGCGCTCGAAAATTGAAAGGAGAATGACAAGAACCAAATATACCATCCCCATACAACTTTTCATCAGTTTATACCTCAATTAACTGTATTTCTGCTTTGGTATGTAAAATTTACATTGATCTCTTTATCTTTCATCTCGTTCTTTTGATCTAAAATCAATCAAGTCCAAGATGTTTCGCTCTCGTCATACGTATGGAGATATACAAGCTTTGCCACGCAGCAACGGTTCTGAAGTTTTTAACAGCCACTTATGCGTTGGTATGTATGTGAATAATCTGTTCATCATGTTTCGGAGTATACAGAATGCTGCAAATGGAGGTGTTATTTCGCTATCAGAGATCGAGATCGAGCTACTGGCTACCGGCAGTCTTCCAACAAAGTTGCTTGATGGAGATTTTAGGTTTTTTCCGTGTTATCTACTAGATCTGTCTTGTGTGATTGAAGGTTGATTAGGAGTAAACTTATTGAAAGGAAATGTCAGTCTTCCACATCTAATACAACCCTAGCAAGATTGACAACCGTTTCTAAGAGTTAAGGGAATTAGTACAGCTGTTATTCACATCACAGAATCCATTACAAATAAAGCGATGGAAATGCACATCAATTCAATGATCTTACAATTGCTCACTTAATTGAGACACTAAACTTCGAAGCCAACGTGAGTCTAACTTCTAGATCTTGCGAACACTATAGTTTTATGAACTAAAGGCTGACATACCTATGCAGCAAAACTTATGTTACTGCGAAAACTGGCAGGTTGTATGGCATCATCATTTGCTGGAAAAGTCAAAATGCATTGTCGGAGAATGTCTGGCATTTGCCATTCCCCGTAAATATACATACGAGTGGAACATGCATGGACATGCGAGTGTGTGCGGGAGTGCGTGCCTGTGTGCGGGACTTTGCACATATATTGACAGGAGAATGACGGCAATCAAACATCTCAGTTGTACAAAGGCAGCCTTATCCCTCCCCCTCCAATACTTTTGTGTCCATTCTGGAAATCTAGCTAGTTTTTAAGGGACATTGAGTTCTTTATGCGAAATGAAAATAGGAAAATACCGCGAATTGTAGTCAAACTCGTAGTTTGTAATGATGAGATCAACAGCAGAGAAATGCTATGAAAAAACAATTTGTATGTGGCCTAATGATAAGACTAAAGAAGAAAATTCGTTTTTTGTGATTCTCCTGTCAATTTCTGCGGTCACTCCCGCGGTCACTCCCGTAGGTGCTGATGCATGAATAGCTGCGGAAGAATGACAAAAGCCGAAAATTTTAATGCAGCACAAGAAAAAGGAATGGGAAGCCTGTTGAGCAGGGAGGACAATGAAATGCTGTGGAACACAATGAGTTTGGTTATAACTCTACCTATTTTCATACCGCGCATTTTCGCAATACTGTGACTAGATTAGAGCCACAGTACTGCGATAATGTGGGCGCGACCCACAGCAGCTGCCTCCAGTAGAAATTAAGTCTATTGGTCACAAGCTGGTGCTACTCCTAGTGCCTGAAGTCATTGGGTTTCCACTGCACAAGCTGTGTGACTATCAGCACAGCTTACAGAGTCGTGTGTGTAAATCAGACTTAAGCCTGATGGACGCAAATAGTATCCAATCTAACCGAGTATCGAGGTGGCCAAGCTTGCTACCGACTTCTGATTGCCTGCCTACTTATTTATAACACACACTATAGCTACCAGGAAATGCTGATCAGTTGATGGATTAGTTGTTACATTTCTATTGGAGCGCAGCGAATAGTAGTCAAGGCTAAAACATGCCTGGTTGAAAAACTGCATCGCGTATTTTCAATGGTGTCAGTGTGAACATGATAAACAGCATTAAGCTGCTATCGGAAAATTATGTGATGGAGGCAGATGCAGATAGAGGAACTGATAAATCATGTTGATTGACTGTTGGGTGATTCCGGACTAGTGACATGCTTACATCACTGATCCTCCTGTTGCCATCAACTGAAGCATTGATGGTGATCATGTAAAACCCATTGGAAGTGAACTAAAGAGCAATATTAGTGCTGCTTCACAAAGTATGTGATACTTGCCACATAACAAAACAGTTGGAACTTGGCAGGGCTCAGCTCATTACAACTGTAACAATATCTTACGACACATAACACCGTGAAATAAAATCTAGCCTGACGTGGAATTAGGGCTGTGTCCTTCGTCTTCAGAGTGGCATTGACAAAATACACTGCCCTCAGCTTTCAGAGCACCTGCTCAAACTGAAGGCGCAAAGTTTTAGTGCCAGATGTGCCAGCACAAGCCTGGGAGAGGTAGGTCAGCTTTTTTCATTCCCCTGTAGGCATTCATGCATCAGCACGTGCAGGAGTGAGCGGAGGAGGTTGGAGGGGATAGGTCCGGGAGTGAGCGGGAATTAGCGCAGAAAGTGAGTGCAAAACTCTACAGGAGAATGACAAACACCGGTAGGTCTATAGACCATTCATCTTCTTTAGTCTCTCAATGTTCAAGTCAGGCACCACTCAGGCGTCGCAACAGAGTTGGAGATAGCTCAGTGATATAGCCTGTATCTCAAGTTTTGAGAGGTTATGGGGTTAAATCCCACTAAATCTTCCTGCCAGGCCTTCGTGCCACAGATGTGCTCCCACCCGCTTAGAGACCGAGGGCAAGCTTTCGCCTCATATGGCAGCCTTGCGCTTAAGCCGCGTTACGGGTAGAAATACGTGATTTATAGCTGTCTTTATTGCAGAGTAGTTTGGATTACAAATGACTGCTATTTATTTTCGGTGAAATCAAATAATTTTGATAATCACCAAAAAGCTTCGACTAGCAGATTTCAACATAATCACAGTAATTTTCATGGTCGATGGGTTGTGAATCCAAGAAGAAAAACAATAGGGAGACAAGGAAAGCCATGATTGTTAGTGCCAGTCAGGTCACATGATGATGTAAAGACCACCCAAGTTGCAGACATTCGCATCCGGCAGCAAATTCACACCATTGAACAAGAGAGCGCAACTCCCACGTGCCATAAGCTGACGTGTGAAAACGCTTGTGCGAGAATTTTGTAGCAATTTCAGGCAAGCTGAGGCACAAGGAAGACAAAAACCGAACTTGCTTTCTCTTAAATCATTTACCTACTTAGTTTATGCTACAAAAAAAACAAAACATCAAACTAAGCAGCCAGCAAGAAAAAGAAGCTGGAAAACCACCAATCTAGGGACATGATTCGCTGTGGTCAGGCCAATCATATGGCTCTTTCGTGTCAGTTGGCAAGGTGAGACTATTAATCAACCTAGGTTTAAATGTGTCAATGCTGTCACCACAACGTTAACCATGAAATGAATCATTTGCTGCTTTCAAAGCCAGGAGCTGTATTTCAGCTGGTTTGAGGCAATTGTATGATCCAGAAGATGCAGTAGATTTGAAGATTTTGGAAGAAGCGAAACGATGTTTAGAACAGAAGGAAGCAGTAACTAGTCTGAATTCACAGTGGAATCCATTGGTCAGCCCGAATCTTCATAGTACGAATTCCTAGCCTGTGGACCTCAGGAATTCTAATGGTTAACTAATCTGGGGCAGCGGAATGCTACCTCCGAACAGGTTTTGTAAGTCAAAATTAGGCTCAGATTGCGGTAGCTCCTGCTGTGATTACACTACTTCAACCATCGATTGAAATGGTAGCTATGGAGACTGCGGGAAAATTTCCTGGAGAAATACCGAGGCTTGCATTCACAAGAAAACAGGTCATGGAAACAGCGAATAGAATTGAAGGAAAGCATGTTCTCTGGCGATAACAACTTATTTGTTTTTTCCAATGGGAAGGCTAGCAGATGGCAGTGTGTGGCCTTACCGTAGGTATTGATAGGCAAATGGAAGTCAAAGCATTGAAACAAGTTCAATATACCGGGAACGCTTCCCTATCGAGATTGATCTTCTGGTAATAAATCAAACCGTAGTCATACGGCACCTGACAGTAGGAGGAAACTATAGATACAAAGGTCAGGCAGAGAGGTATATAAGGCACCAGTCGCTCCTAGAGTTGCAAGGTGGAGGACCAGTGAGTGTAAGAGATAATCTGCAATCGTGTCAGGTGAGAGGGAGTGACTTCCGGTCACATAACCACACTTTGATTACCTCACTTTGATATAAACGCGATGGAAATCGTAGAGAGTTTAATCTCTCATATTACTACGTATTTTGATTTAGCAAACGAGAAATGAAGCTGCAGATATTCGTTCTGATCTTTGTCTTATGCCTGCTCTGTGCATCAACAAGCATGGCTCAGGATAGGAGAGGCTCGGTAAGTTATCTCTCCATTTCTTATCATCCATCATGTTTCGTATACTGAACCATTTAACTGCCAAAGTCGACACAACGTAGCAGAAAGGATAGACCTAATGGGCCTCTATAAGCCTGCTAAACTGTATCTTTCAGCATTTTTGATCTCTTATCGGCAGACATCTAGGTTTGATATACTAGTGCTACACCAACTTTAGTTTGCACTAGCATGCATACGCTGGCTTTCGCACCTCCATGCCACCTACATAGCACCCACATAACATCAGTGCTTTTGATACACTTCCGGTGACTGCGACACTCCTACTGACAGGAGAGTAGAAATTCACATCTCCCAACACCATACAAGCTATCGCAGCGCTGAATTGAAAATTTGGCTTTTGCAAATCTCCCATTGGGGCGCACACATGCGTACGCACCCTGCATGCGGCAATGTATGCGCATAAGCACTGTCATGGTCTACCATGTTTGAATGGTTCTGTCAGATTCAGGCTTTCATCATATGTCCACATCTTGGCAACATCATAGTAATAATTGTAATAGTTGCAATAGTTGTAATAGTTGTAATAGTTGTAATAGCTACTCAAAAGGCCGATATGTTTTGACAGGTATATAATATATCATGTACAAGCTCTAAAGGAATTCCTAGAAGTTTTATACGTCATTATTGAAATTCATGATGATTTCAGCAAAGCGCTATAGTAATTTTCCGCTAAAATATCTATGTATAAAGTAGTATTTATGAAGTCTAAATTGTCTCTTTGAGTTGAAGGAGGTTTATTCAGCGAGAAAATGTCATAACCTATTTGTTTTCACAATCCAGAGGGCATTAATTCAAAAAGTGGTTGTTTTACATCCAGTATGCCTAACAACCAAAAATGATAAAACAAGGATCAGGGGTAGATTCCGACTTATTGACTCACATTTCATTGTCATATTTCAGCGTTGGTGCTGCTGGAAGTGCTGGATCAAGTTTAAGTCCTGCAGAGTGAGACTATCCAAAGGTTTCCTGTGCAAAGTACTTAAGAAGAAGCCATTCTTTTGTTACCGCTGCTCATGTAGATAGAGGCCAGCTGACCTTGACCCTCCAACTTGACCTGTTATTGAATGCGCTGAAATTCCATGACCATTATCCTTATCAGAACTAATGAAATAAAATGCTATGCTCTGATAATTATCTTACTACAATCATTGATCCCAAGTTAATGGATGGCGACATGAATGCAGGAACATAAAAAATGGGATTATGTCATTCTCCTATCGATATCCGTACACACTGCCACATATATGCGTGCGCACTCCCACATGTATGCGCAGACACTCCCACAAGTGCCTGCATGTGCACGTGTATGCCACACGCATGCCTATTGATGGGAGAAAGACAAAAGTCGAAGATTGGGATTTTGTGATTTTCCCTTTCCGTCCCCGCTAATGCCAGCACACTATCCCACAATTGTCTGCTTGTGCACCAGTAGAGTTTTCTGCTGTAGCCCAAACTTCGGTCTTCACAACTCAGTTCATCGCTAATTGCTTAGTAAATAATCATAGACTAGTAGACTTAAGGTAACTATCTTTCAATAGACCCTCTGCTAGGCTAATATGTGCGCAGCTTTTCTGATTTGCAAGTATTCATTGATTTCAGCTGTTACCAATGTCTTTTAACGGCTTTTACAAAAGATTCTGGTTAGTGTTAAGCTGTTGGTTAACTTTTCCTCATAGAACTGCGCAGCCGTCCTTCACTTTCAATCTCCATGAGGTTAACAGTCTGTTATTGACCAACTCGTGATAAAATCAGTAAAGTGACAACATATGCGCACAAAAGGTTCAGCGGGTTGCAATTGAAATGGGAACCAGACAACCTATCAGAAATGTGCATGAATTCAAAGAGGAGTATGGGACCAGGATCCTAAAATGTCAAAACCACGCTTAAAGGATTTAGATAGAGAAAATCCAAGCTACTTCCACTTCCTCACGGCAACAATCTCTTATGGGCTCAGTGATCCAGTGGACACACAAGGACACACTAATACTGATAGTTACCTTGAAAGCTTCGCTCAACCGTGACAAAACTTGCATCTCCAATCTCTATTGATCTTGTTTACATGCAACTTCTGTGTCTGCATCAATCATAAGTTTAGCCTTGAAGGTTGATTGCTAGATTGGATAGGAGTCAGGACCAAGATGGATTCTAAAGCACTATGCTCATGCAGTAATCACAGGCTGAAACTCTGATCATACAAGTGGGTAATCGAGCTGAGAAAACTTCAATCCTTATGACCTGAAGCAAACAAGATAGAGAATGAAGCAAAGAAATTAGTGCCGTGTATCTATTAATAATATGTAGCCAATAGCGGAGCACGATGTGTAATTTAATACAGTGATATCACAGGGTTGCTCCCTAGCGTAGCATTTCTGGGAGCACCAAATCTGAAAGGAAAGAGTTGTCCTTGCAAATTTAGCCACAGGCATAGCAGCAAATCACTCTCAACTCAATGCCTTTTTATGGCTAAGTATGACTTGTTATTCAACCTGAGACCACTGGAAGGAATTTGATAAATATATTGAACAATTCAAACACAATTGAATAAGTCTTTGATTTACGTTAATACGTTGTTAACAAGAAATGACAGCTGACAGTAAGGATAATACCATTCTATCTAAAATTACCAGACAAAAAGCCAATAGACATGCAGCAATCTATGAAGCTTCTGGTTGGTCACTAACCTTGCTCTGCTTGTGCTGAGAAATCTTTAGTATAACACAAGACATAATGCCATCAAGAAAATTAACACAGTCAACCTCATTGCGTTTTCACTGAGAAAGTATTCCTTAAATCTAGGACATGCATGAAAATTTTAGCACGTTTTATGAAACATCTAAAGTTTAGAAATCCACAACACCCAAACAGCACAGGTGACATAAATTTACACACATAAGAAGTGATGAATTGTCCGTTTTTGTCGTTCTCCTGTTTATGTGTGCGCACACACCAGCACCCATGCATATCGATCGGGGAATGACAAAATCTGAGTTCTCACCTAATGCTGATAAGCGTTGATTTTGGAATGTGCATCTCTAAAAGTTGAATCCAATGAGAAACTTGCATGTCGTTGACACCATCTCACTCAGATTTTCATCATCATAGCAACCTGACAATGAGGGACAACAATATCATATCACAACTGTAACTGTTGTAACTATAATGAAGTTCTACCTATATTGCTTATAACTTATTGCTGAGCAACATTATCAAAACATTACAATGGTAGTTACCTCAGTATTGGTAGTAGATGGTCCTTCAGGTAACTTAGAGAAGGAAACGACAGCCTTGATACTAGAGTAGTAACTCATCACAAGGCTCTTTGTCCTCTATTGGCTCAGGGAAGAGGATAGACGCACTGCGCATTGACCGATCCCAGATCTACCCTTTGTGCTAACTGCCCAATTATGGCGCAGACATTGTATTGATATTGGGATAACAAGATACATTTCCTCATTGAACGGCAGCAATTCTACGCTATCCATCATTGGATGTTGGCAAAGTGCCAGCCAGTGCTAGATAATGAGGATGACGAAAGTCTGAGATTCAGGGTAGAAAAGCCACCAATACTTTTCACCTTAGTCAAACTCTTTTGAGTCCCCCACATTGCGATTCCGCTCTACTCTGTCACCAGGTGAGACTTCTTCATCGCAGCCCTATTTACTTCACATCTAGGTATCCGTTATCATTGACAGGTAGAGAGACAATACCTTCTGCTGCGAATTTGAGATAACTTTTGCAGATTCTATTTGATTTAAAATACGACACCGCAGGATGAGACTGAAGGGATTTGCTCTGGTGCTGGCTCTATGCCTGACCTGTCTGGCAACAACATTGGCTCAGTCTCAGTCGTTCAGGGCTCGTTCTCCGGTTAGTTCTAATTCAGATCTCTTCCTCCGAAGGTTTGCGGTCATAATCACTGCCAGATAACTCATATCATTGCTGTCTCTACATTTATTGCGAAATTAAATCACTTAAAAAAAAAGTTGTGTCATGCCTTACTACCATGACTACCAAATAACAGCGGCATCATTGGAGCTGACAAAGAAACATACCCTGATCAGACACGGTTGAATCTGTTTCTACAGGCAGTTCATCGCAATTAATCCATTACCATTACCTTAGATAGTTACTACATATTTTGTAATGATATGTAGTTGTTGAGTAATTATTATCATCATAATCAGGATACTTATAGACTTACCTGTGAACTTTTGCTGCAAGCAGGAAAGTCAGCCTCTGAACTGCTGCTCTAGCATTGTAGTATATCAGGTAAACATATTGAGAGGCTGCACGGCTTCCAAGCCTTCAAATAAGGGAAAATCATCAACCAGCTAACATCAGCTATTGCCCAATTATATTACTCCAATCATTCGAGGTCACTGTGATTATTGACATATAGAGAGTGATAATTCCTGATGGTTTCATGCTGAGAATAGTGTGCCGCGATCCCCTCCATTGCTATGATCCAAGGCATTGGTTCTCACGGCACCAACCTCATGACAATTCCTTTGGTGCTGCAGGTTTGGTGCTGCTGGAAGTGCATCCTTACAAACCAAAACTGTTACGTGACGATACTAAAACATCGGTGGTGCATGAGACGCCCGATACCAAGAAAGTGTTACCAGTGTGAGTGTCGGCCGAAGACTTTACCCTTCAAACGGAGCCATTGATCGGAAGATACCTGATCCCCACACAACCCGAACTGGAATGGACTGAGATTTTCACCCAATAAGCTATACTTGAGCTCCAAACTGAAATAAATCTAAATAGCATGCAAAATAAAAATGATGTTTCTTTATTTCTGAGTAAGCCGTGACAGACTGCAAATCTATGAGTTACGATTTCAGTTCGCTCAAACTAGTGGATAGGCACCACCTTATCAACAACGGACGATTCAGGCTTAACCACTAGGGGTTAGTGTGCCCAGTCTACGGCAGAAGTAATCCTATTTCACTCAGGTACATTGTCCATTGTCCAAGTGCAGGCAACTTAAGCCTTAAATTTACAATGGCTTGAAAACAATTGTACCCCAAAGGGGAACAACGTGATTACATAACTGAACTCCTAGTGGTTAAATCATTGAAATATTTGCAATGGTCAACAAAACCACTTACAACCTTTTTCTGTTGAAAAGTAGTTCGATGAAGAAACCGCAAATGCACTTGCAGTGCATCCACCGGCTTTTGTCATTCTGCATCAGCACCTGCGGTAGTGTGCATGCTTGAGCAGGAGTGTGCGGGAATAAGTGGGAAAAAGTGCGCACATGTGAGGGAGTGCGTGTGGGTGTGCGCGAAAATCGACAGGAGAATGACGTGTGCCCACCCAGGCCGCAATTTTTATTGCTAAATGTCCAGCAGACCACAGCAACTTTAAAAAAATATTCAGATTTTTAAAATAACCAATGGCTATTTTTACGTGAGCTCATGAGCGTGCGAGTTGCGTCAATACTTGTTACACCATCACATTTCTACATTACATCTGAGTAGAACCTGTAGCTGTGAGAGAGGAGAAGTCTTAGGATCTGGCCTATCATCAGTTGAGGAATTAGGAGAAGGAAACTAAAAGGATGTGTAGGCTTTGTGTGTTGCATAGACAGCTATGTTTATTTTTGACCATTCACAATTAATGTTTATCATATCAACATTACAGGAAAATTGGGGTTTCCACAGGTTTGTCGATGAGCTGTGATACATAAACACGGCCTGCATTAGCATTGGTAGCACCAGCAAGGTTTCCGCCACAGGTATCTGCACCGGCAACTGTTCGACACTGTGATGCCCCAGTACTGCCGCCGGATGCTGCATTTCCTGCAGCACTAAACCTGAAACATGAGAAAGCCCCATTTACTAAATGCTATTTACGATACAGATTTAATCTTAGGATAGCAGCAGGAGAAACTTTACATCATCATAAGTAAAAGCGCCAATTCAATAAAAGTTATGGTTTTAGCACATCTTCCGGTTTTTGCCATTCTCCTGTCAATTTTCGCGCTTACTCCCGCTTACTCCCACGCCTATCCGCGCTTACTCCCGCTTACTCCCGTGCCCATCCACGCTTGCTCTCGCTTATTCCCGCTCTTGCTGATGCGCAACTATTGATGGGAGAATGACAAAAGCCCACCTTCCCTCTCAAACTATGCAAAGTTAGAGGTACCAAAGCTGAGACGGATGCATAGGAAAGCTTTATTGCCAAAGGCTGGAATGAAGGCTTGGATGATAATTGATTAATTTACTGTCCGACTCCACTAGCGCTGAGCCACTGGTTGACACAGTCTTCACCAACATAAACACCTTCATCCTGATTATACTGACCCGAATTAGATGACGACTGCGATTGGCCGGCAGTATTTGAGAGGAAGTGACGGAAGAGGCCCAAATGAAGAGGCGTTGCAGTGATAGAGCAAAAACTTAAGGGCATCCGTGAGCTCGTAGTCGAATGGTTAAAGCGCACGGACTGCGAGGCTGATACCCCAGGTTCGAATACAGAACCAACTTTCATGCGTTTTTCTAGACCAGAATGGAGATCTACATTGGGAAATAATCCACCCCACCATCTACAGCAGCCATAATGTAACCACAAGCAAATCGTCCACAAGTAGTAATGATAAAAAACTGACAGCCTTGCCTGTTTCAAATTATCATAACAAAGCCTAGTATAGCCATATAATTCCACATCAAATAGCTGTAATATGACCATATCAGGAAGAAAATAATGCGCACAATGTACCACTGAGATTATTCAGTGTGAATAGCATAATATAATACTGGTTGCCTAATGTCTATGCTGCTCCTGCACTGTTTCAAAGTTGACCTATGCCAACCAATCTGGTAGAAAATTGTATTGCATTGTGGCAAGTAGTTTTCCTAATCATACCTCTTGCTTGATGACTCATGGTAATAATCTTAGGTTCTAGTTATCAACATTGTGGTAATGCCTGATTCGTGATTGGCTGTGTTAGCTTGGCTGGCCTTGAACAGACAGACTACCCAAAGTAGCTAATTTGATCTCAAATGATTGATGGTTGGGTTTTTTGCATAAAAATGAGGAAACAGGTTTTAGCAAAATGATAATTCTTTGGTTACCTTCAGCATAAACAACGTGTACATTTGATATTTCCATGCTGTTCAAGGCAGATCTTATGAGGAATTGAGAGAGCCAACAGTTTTCGCTGTAGTAGATGGTTTTTGACTGAATTAGTTACGCTAAGACAAAGGTGGAAATGTGGTCTAGCGAGTTGAAGATAAGGATGAAATGTATTATTACCGTTGTTGAGAAGAGAAATATTATGCTCTGCGGAGCAGAAAAAGTGACTACAAAATATAATATGCAAAATGCCCCCAAAAAATACAAAAACGAGAATGCCAATTATAAAAGAATGGATGGAACTTAACATCACAGATCGTTCATGTATTGACGACAATTGCTTTTGATTGCTGTAGTCGCAGTCGTTAAGTCGTAGAAGTGTACTGGCGATATTGGTTGAGTTTTCACTGTTTATTTAGGTACTCTTCAATATCTTACCGTAAGAACTATTCAAAAAACAATAAATAGATTAAAACTCGGCATTTCACTGTAACAAGAACTAAGAATTGCGTACAGCAGACGTACCTTGTGCCACTATAACGACTGGCTAGTTTTTATACTCCGATTGACTAGTTCTTATATCAGTATGCTGCATAGCAGCAAAGACAAACGATTGAAATCACCACCTCGCAGGGTGGGTTGC
>ERZ1740065.1564-NODE-1564-length-13837-cov-10.446524_pt1 | contig 13837 bp, 14 predicted proteins | sample MGYA00581738_ERZ1740065 | MGnify/ENA primary metagenome ERZ1740065 (study PRJEB43018, sample SAMN04849749) | marine metagenome | isolation source: floating plastic debris | place: Pacific Ocean | collected 2008-09-01 | study: EMG produced TPA metagenomics... | reverse complement strand
CCACCCTCCTCTCTTCCACCTTTTCTTCTCCTCCCTCCCCCTCCTCCCCTTCCTCCTTCCTCCTTCCCCCCGCCCGCCCGCTCCCCCCCCCGAGATTCTAGCTTTGCTTGTACTCAATTCATCCTTTGCGTTCTCAAAAATCTTTGTTTATAGCAACAGAATACGGTTTCTACAATCGTCACAGCTGCATAGTACTGCCTCTCCCAAGAGACTGAGTTGAATGACTGCAGAGACGAGGCTCATCTACCAACAAGCAGAGGCATTGATACACTGCCTGGTCTGGGGTTTGGGGTTTGCTAGTAGCTCTTTCAGCCCTTGGGTGTCGTCTATTTAGTGATATGACAAACAGATAGTGTGACAAGAATGCATAAATCAGCCTCTGTCCTTCATCCTATTACCAAATCCCACGTGACAAAGTCTAATGCATTATCACACAATGCAACATTTATGTTTTACACTTCGTCCAAATTTACTCTGCTTCAACACACGGATGTGAGCTGCATATGTGCATTTGGCCACCAAAATAGCATTCGATTACATTATATCAGATCTCCGTCAGTTTGCCATTTGATGTGGGATTTATTTACGACGAAATTCAATTCCAAAACAAAAGAAATTGAGACTGACTTTTCCTGTACAAACCGCGAGAGCCACACACTTTCACTTTCAAAATTTCTGATTACCAAGTTACTGACGGAGTTGCCTTCCCTATCAGAAGGATATACAATCTAACTGCGGTCAACGGTGTGCATTATGAAGTACGCAGCCAGCAATCCTGTTTTGATCAGCTATGCCCCGTAAGATGCTTATGCAGAATATTTTTTGTTGATTTCCTGTGCTCTTTGGGTGGTACAATTACCTCGAAAATCAGTGTGGTGGGGGGGGGGCAGTTATTATTTAGGAGTTATTCGCTCGTTGAGGTGTAAAAAAGTCGTTTTGCAGTACAAGTTGGCTTCAGGTGACTGCGAGGTAGTGAATACATATGAAGAAGGTCGTCAATAAGGGATAGTTTAGTATCAATTTGTTTTGTTTACCAGCTGATGTTCAGGAGCTGTCGTACCTGGCTGTGTGTGATTGGGGAGACAGAGAGATGTGTTATTCGGTCTCCAAGAGCCTTCTTCATGATGTTGGCAATGCGAGGAAGGGAGGCGTAGACATGGTGGCCACAGCTGTCCAGATACCTCTCATAGTCACCCACAGCAAACGAGTCAGCATCGCTCAATCTGAGATGGATTCATAGACGATACAACAAATCTCATCTACCTGCTGGTCCCCCCCCACCTACTTACCTACCCACTAATACCTCAGTACTTAGTTACCTACTAATACCTGAGTACTTAGTTACCTACTAATACCTCAGTACGTAATTACCTACATACTAATTAGGACTGTAACAGTTTCAGTTCGGTTAACAGACTGAATCTTAGCCTTATTTCGGTTAACCAAAACTGCTTTCTGGTATTTCAGTTTCTGTGCTCAACGAATGTTCTCATTGCTATAAAAAGCTCATTATCTTCCTCTCACATCGCTATTTTTCACAAGAAATGTCCCTGTAAAGTCAATCCGTCTTTGTTTAAGGGATGAGATCAGTGAAGATGGCCACAAATAGTAGTATTGCAGAAAAATGCTGGACTCAACTCAGACGGAGAAATGTATTGAACACAGCCTGAAAGGTGAAACCGACACTGAACCGAAACCTCCATGAAAAACCGAAAACCGAACTGAAGCTAAAAATCCCAAACCGTTACAGCCCTAGTACCTAACCGTTACAGCCCTAGTACCTAACCGTTACAGCCCTACTACTAATACCTCAGTGCTTAGTTACCTACTAATACCTCAACAGATGATAGCCATAACAAAATCATGATGATGATGACAATGGTTTAGATGCCAACCATGATAAACTGGCAAATTATAGTCGGCAACCTCTAAACTTTGAGTGAATGCTGACACTAACCGCACTGAGATGTCGTAATACATGAAGTTTGAAATCTTCTTCAGAAATGTATCTTCAAAGACAGAGTCCGAGCCTTTGAGGATAGACTTGACTGTGTACATGGCGTGATGCTGCAGCTGCAAGGATATATAAGTCTAGTGGTAGGGAGTTCTGTGGTCGAGACTAGGATGTAGCTCAGGCTATCGTCCTTGAAACTTACAACTGACTAGTTTTATTACACAGAAAAAAAATCATCATGACCAAAATTTAGCGAAAGGTCCAGTTGCCAATCACTGAGTTATGGCGTGAGAGGATAACTCCAAAAACAGATGTCTGGGACTTTTTCTACCTGTAGGGCATGTAAAACAGCAAAAATTGTTCAATAAAACTATGAGTAGCACCGGTGGGGTAAACTTCCTGGCCACAAGCGGACCACGTGTGTCAGCCTTAAAGGAAGGGGAATGCAAGTAATATTTTAAACCATTAGACCCACTAAAGCACTCAAATAAACATGAACTTTGACCTCTGACATGAAACTGAACATATAACTTTTATTACGGCACTGGAAGAAACGTATTTTTTTATACACTTCCTCATGAAGTTGCCTGTGAAACGTTTCATATTTTTTCCCTTCACATTTAGATTTTATTGCGAGTACAGCCTACTGTAGTAAACACGTTATAGGACAATTTGATAAAACATCGTATCCAGTCCAGTTAGTAGAGATAAAGTCTGGAGAAGACAAGCGCAGATACATTAATATGTTCATACAGTAATCACTGTGCAAGATAACTCGAACAGCGAGCGGACTATACCTGAGATATGGCAGTCTGCTGCACACCTGCGCACAGGTTCACACTCCTGGATGCGTCAAGGAACACATACCGCGAGACGGCTGCGTGCTGCTCAAGCACCTGCTCTGAAGTGTCAGCATTCAGGCTGATGGGTTCTCCCCAATCACATGTAGCTAAAACGGTTACATAAGAGTAGGAGCACATGATGCTGTCAGACCGACTCACAAGCTTTATCTTCGCGTACTTCCATATGTGGCAAAATAATTGAAAGAATATATCGTTTTTACAACTTGTGTATCAAGTATATTGCAGAAGTGGAAACACTAGCGCGGAAAAATGTTTAGCGAATATCACGATTTCCAGGAGATCGATAATGATAAATCCAGCTGAGTTTTCTGTTGGAGTTGTCACATCATGAAAACCTTTGGGAGTTGTCATCTCAATAGGAGCCCTACGATGATCGTAGGCACGTTTGCCACTGTATAGCTACTGATTTATTTCATTGGGGAGGCACTTCTAATCCATTGTTGAAATGGACTTGGTACAAAGATGCTAAAATTTCGTCTTACTATCATGCTCCATTATTCTACCGCTTATGTTTCCACTTTTATACAGTAGGTGCGATAGAAGAAAGATTGTGATGTGAATTTTTACGGTATAAGAAATTGACATCCAGCATAGACGAATGCCATTGCCATCCCTCAAGCTGCCGTGTATTTGAGGTCAATGATGACATCAGGAAAGCAAAAAGAACTACGCATAGGCATAGGGTGTAAACTGAAATACATAGCTGGAGCAGTGGGATACAGTACAAGGCCAGTAGCAATAAACTTGGAGTTGCCTTCTCCTTATTTGGTCACAAGTCCTAACTCTCTGATTCCATTACACAACGTAATTTCGAAGTTCATGGACAGGGATCACGATTGCTGCCATCAGTAAATAGCAATGTTAGCATTTTCAAACCAAATGATTTTCTTTCAAGCTCTACAAGCCTCATGTTAGTTTCGCAGTATACTACAGTAGAACCAGATTTGATGTTGACAGTCTCACCACAGCGACGGTCTCACTGTAGTAAGAAAGGCCACAAAAATCATCTCTAGATTGTGCTATAGAAATTATGCCTATCATACATATATAGGAATTGTCTTCCCATTTATGGGATCGCTTTCGTTAGATTGCTATCATTTTTATTTCTTGAGGATTTTGAAGGAATCACTAACATTCCAGTCACTACCAAATCCGGTTCTAAAGTATGGCAATAGCAAAGAGAAGACAACACCTAATTCTTAGACTTGCTAAGAAGCCAGATATAGATGTAGTGCTCACCGAGGTTCTGTAAGAAGGAGGTGAACACTTGGTGGGCGGTGCTGCGGTAGGCTATCTTGTTAGTCTTCACCAGGTACAGCAGGTACATCTTCACTATATAGGAGGAGAGACTGCCGAATCCCTGCACCATTGATAGAACAGATAGTCAATGCGAGCGGCAACTTTGACTGTTGTCGGCTACTTCCAACTTTTTTGAATTTGTAAGCGACACTTTCAGTGAAGCGCTATTTGATTGGCTGTCTAGTTCCCGGAAAATACGTAGTCCTTTACATTTAAATATGGTTGCATCAGCACCGCATAAAACTCCAAGAAAATCGCTGATTGGCTCTCCAGATTTTTACGGTCAGTTTTTTTAGGAGAGTAAACGTCTGACACTGCTGGCCGTACAGCAAATCGTCGCCCGCAACGGACGCTTCAAAATATGCCTAGTGTGGACCAGCCTTTACTGCAAGGTCACTGCAAGGTCACTAAGGGTTCTATGTTTACCGTATGCACAGTAGACGGGCAGCTAAAATACAGACAAACAGACGGACATACAGACTGCTCACATGATCAAGATTTCTTTGATGCATCCAGATCTTGACGAGCAGCGCGCAGTCTCTGATGACAGCACTCTTCCTCAGCCAATCAGACGCCAGTTTCTCACTCTCATGGTAGTGTTGGCATGCGGCTAGTGTTGCGTTGTATAACGGCGTCGCGGGTAGAGCGTCTGTGTATTGATTGACAATATGTGAGAATGCATCAACAGAATATGAGTTGGTAGCGAGGGGACAACTCATAACATCATGCCATTTCCCACATTAGTAGTGTGAGAAAAAACATACGAAAATAATTCCAAGAGAGAAAGCTGGATTTTATCACCCTGTTCTGTGGCTGGTTGTTATTGTAATGGGAGGGGGGAGGAGGGGGGAGGGGAGGGAGGAGTTTCTTATTATGAGGCAGGGAGGGTATACAGCAGAACAGGATTTAATAGCGACAGTCTAACAGCCGTGGAAATAGCGACGAAAAATGATCGCTATTGTTGGAATTCGCTATGGAAATTATACCCATTATACCTCATATAGGAGTTGTCTCCCCATTTCTGGGACCGCTGTTGTTAGATGCTATCATTTTTTATTTCTTAATGATTTTGAAAGAAACACTAACATTTCCGTCGCTATCAAATCCGGTTACACAGTAGTAGCAAACTTTTCGGCTTGTGAAATAGTTGGCGTATGAAGTCTCTCACCGATAGGAGACACTGGAGACAAAAACATCCCGCTTTTCAGTACTAGTAATTATCATTTACAGTACTCCACCGACAGGAGATGCTGGAGACATTGAGTGTCGTGTTACCTTCATCAATCTGGTCTGAGATTTCCACAAAGTCCGGCCTTACGTTACAGACGCCGGGTACGCAACGCTTGTTCAGAAATGTCTCCTTCTCCGCACACAGAAGCAAAGTGAAGTCAATAGAACTTGAACCTGAAGACGATCGATCGAACTGTCTGATAGAAAGACTCGAGGCATACAGGCGAGAGGAGCTGCAGTATATCTGGGATACCGACCAGCCTTCTTCACCCGTAAGGCTATGTCCAGAGGGTTGTCGTGTGGACAGACGTAGTCAACAATCCAGCGTTTATTCTTATTCTTCTGAAGGTTGTGAGCGATGGTGGCAGCGTAATGGGTCTTCCGCATTAGAAACCTCTGGTTGAGGTAGTCTTTCCCGTGAAAGAATTTCTGAAACACAGGTACCGACAAAGTATGAAACATCACTAGAAATGAACAATACTAGATTTCAACAAAAATTACTGCACTTATGGTAATTATTGTAAACTGTAATGGTTGATGGAAGAAGGTAGCAATTGTAACAATAACGGATTGGGATGTAGAATACAGGCTAACTAAACTATAGCGTGATGATAGACAAAGGAGTTAGGCAGACGAGAGGGGATAAATCCACATAACCAAAACGAGCATTTTGAAAACGTTACTCATTATAAATGCCACAGGTAGAGCCTCATTATAAGTTACAACTTATTATTACTATTAGTCACCTCCGATAGGGATGAAGCCTCTCGTCACGTGACCTACTGAGATACACGATGTACCGATATATATGACATACTGAGATACATGGCGTACTGACACGCGTGACGTACTAATTATAATTACCATGAGTACAGTATGTTTATGAAATGTTAGTGATTTATCTTAGATCTTCCCTACATCTTGAAAAAAGGTATTTCCATATGGAATTGCAAAGGTAAACATTCAACATTGAGATTTTTGAAAAGAGATTTTTTCACAGTGGGTCAGAGAAACGGATTGCCAGCCATTTACATCCTTTCTTGTACATTTTTATTACTTCGCTGGTAGCAATATCTTCTGCTAATGACTTTGACTGAAAAATCGGCAACTGCCAATAATAGTTGTCATTGCCAACTCACTAATCAGAGTCTTCAAAACAAAACTCCCGGCGCACATTCCATCTCAGATACACTAACAACTAACAAACTAAGTAACACACAAAAACTGACTTAGTAAACTTATTTATAACTAAGTCTTAAGAATTCTTAAGAGTTCTTATTTTTAGCAATTTTAGGGTGGAGAAATAGACAATCACCATAAAGACAAATGAGTATGACGTATAGAAGCACCTTTGGTATGACAACTCTGACATCGACATTGGTCGCCGAGCAGAGAGCTATGCCTTCAGAGAATGATCCGCAGATGTAAACGTCTGTGGGAGGCGTGAAATCTGTCGGGAAATATTTCTTGTCCTTTTCTGAATGCTTCAGTTTGGGTATTCGAGATTGTATCTGAAAATATCATCTTTCCCATAATTATTCCTATGCGTAGCGTCATACATATTCACTCCATAAAACAGTAAAACGGACAACTCCTTAGAATTTCATCATAAAAAAGTACGATATTTACCTGGCTGTATGGAACACACTTGCAACTCTGCAGAGATGATTTCAACTCTGTAAAAAGTTGATTAATTGCAGTACGTTGTGCCTCATTATAGGTGGCCTCCCAGATGAGCTCTTTAATCTGAAACATTAGGAGAACAAATGGCAGTCTACAGTATGGCTCTCAACTAACTGATCTACGACAAATCAGGCATTTTTCCCCCAACATGCTGGTTTCAAACTACACGTTCTTGCCTACAATATAGTAGTACAAGTACGTATGCATATCAGATTTAATACAGAAAACATGGCACCCCATGAAGATAATGAAACCAAGATAACAGCAGTGGTTTGGAGTTGAAATTTTCCTCTAGCTGTATACAGCAATCGATCGTTGAAGTATGAGTGTCGCATCATCCCATATCTAACTCATCCGAGTAGGAGAGTAGGAGAGTAGGAGCGCATAGTAGGAGAGCTTGAAAACGGACTACCAATGAACCTTTAGACTATGGTTGTATGTTGTATGTTGCTATGTACATCATACCTTGAAATTAGTTATATCGTATGGATTCACATCATCAGCAGCGGACTTATCAATCAGATCAACGACGCTGTCTCCGGTGTAGAGCGATTGAGCGAGGTGCCTACGTTTCCAGAAGCCAGGTCGCTCAGTCGCCTTTCGTTTCATTCCATTCTCGGTGGGCTCGTCACCCTAGATTAACATGCGAGATTAGATGAACGATGGAAAACTTCAGCAATGATTTCTATGCTATTGTTATTATATCACGAGCCTTCATAGCAACGAATGAATCTAATCCACGTCAGTCTCAACTCTCCATGGTCTATTACAAATCAGTGTGCTGAAAAACCAGTCAATTCTCACTGGTATACCACGTTACCTCCATTATATTCTCCAACGTCATATGAACTAAGCAGGAAACAGCAGAGAGAAATCCTTCACTAAAAAATACGATAACTTCACTTTTAGCTTGCAAGAGCGTGAAGAAAACGTGGGGAGACGATGTCGAGACCGAAAGTGAAACAACTCCTGAAAGTGCGGGACTACTATTCATTTTGGGAATTTTTGCTAGATCATTTATGTGTTTCACATGGTGCTAATACATGATTTTATAATAAATACTTAACAATTTTGTATTTATGATTACCGTGTATCATTATTTATCAACTAATATACTTTATGTGCGCGACGTACTTCAGTGCGTGCCAGCAGCCAACATGGCAGCCTCCTCTAACAAACTACTGACAAACATCAGTTTCCCAGTTTATGTCATTCATAGCATCAGTCCAAAGCATTTCGTAATCGGTGGAGGAGGTGGACCTAGTGCGACAGGTGTTCCGAATGGTCTGGTGCGTTTTGCATATATTTACATCCTTAAAAGTCCTAGTCGCCAATACTTTGTGGAACCTACTTTCAGCCTTATGCTAGTCTTCAGCAACTATTAAGAGCTAGGGTAGGGGGTAAATAGAGCCTTATATACCCTTCATTAATTGCATAAACTCAAATTAAAGAATCCATGCGTTTACATATTTCGTTACGTCTATGTTTTGCAGGAAGTTATTGAACTCACCAGTGGAGATGACAATGAAGTTGGTGCCAACTCAGTGTTCACTTTTAAAAGTGGCAAGTTTTCCATCATGAACTGTGCGATGATGATTGATAGTCTGAGGAGAGTTCATCTAGCATGCGGCCATGATGAGAAATGTTACATATATATGTTGAAACAGAAGCTAGTAGCACAAAGACCCAACTCTCCAGGTAAGATACGCCTCTATGCGTTTTTGTTAGGTTGTTCAGTTAGAAAAATTTTGTTGAGACTGTGTAAACATATCCTTGTTTGTCGGTATTGGGCGACTCAAAGGATATTGATGAGTACTATGTCTTATAACGCATATCTCCGTTTTCATTCAATACAACTTTATCATGAAACGAATTACAAAAACAACAACACTAATTCAAAATAATGTAAATGATATGAAGCACAATATTGCGCAATTTCTAAGAAACATTCCCTCATACCCTAGTCGATACTGCTGAGGTATATAAATCTGGCTAATCCGCCAATTCATAGATATATACTGTAGAACCGGATTTGATAGTGATGGTCTAACGGCCGCGAAAATAGCAACAACAAATGATCACTATCGTTGGAATTCGCTATAGAAGTTACACCCATTATACCTTATATAGGAGTTGTCCTCCCATTTATCATTAAATCGCTATCATTTTTATTGCTTGATGATTTTGAAAGAGATGCTAACATTTTTGTCGCTATCAATTACAGTTCTACAGTATTCATCTTCATGGTTAGGAAGTGTCTTTATGCAAGCTGGCATTTGACTTCGTTATTCTTATTTTTAGTTTCTGTTTCTGTTCAGGTCCAAACTTAATCATGGAAAATACTTGCCTGATTAGCTGATGATATTTACTGCGGATACAGTTATCTTCAACTTTGATTATTACGTCTTCACACAACTTTTTGTCAATGAAAGCTGCTACTGCTAGCCTCTCATTTTTTTTCATGGATAGTCACACGCAACAAATTCCTTTCTATTTTTAGCTTGCGAGCGTCATCTTGATCGTCGCCGGCTACTTTCAGCATGCTTGAATTTGTAAGCAACATTTTTGGTGAAATGCTATTTTATTGGCTACCTAGTTGGGGGGGGGGGGAATTACGAAGTCCTAATTTGCGTTTTTATACGGATGCTACAGAGCCGCATAAAAACCAAAGAAAAAAAATGATTGGCTCTCCAGATTTTTACGGCCAGTTTGTTTATGTGAGTAAACGTCTAGTGTGGCCACTGCACGGCAATCTATCGCCGCAACTGACGCTTGAAAATATGTCTAGTGTGGACCAGCCTTTACTCCACCTCCTTTTAGATGGTCAACCGAGGAAGAGAAAGAGTGGGTTGACTCAGGCTGACGACTTTAAGAATGCAAAGAAAGTGATCACATATGAAGCTCAGCTTGTGGATAGCATGACCACCGATTTCAACAAATCGGATGCATATCAAAGTTGTGCTGCGTTTACAAAAGACGGTACCCGACTAGCGACGGCTGGTGCTGACGGACACGTGCGAGTGTGGAAGGTTGTCAGATCAGATCTATTTTTCCAGGAGATGTCACTTGCTATGTGGTTACATGGTTGCGTGTCTGTTACAGTACCCTGAGCTTACGGAGGAGTGGGACAAACAGGTGCATGGTGGAGAGGTTGATGCCATTTCCATAGATCCCTCCGGAAAACAGGTGTGTTAAGATGTATTACTTCTGTGGATGTCAATGCATCACTTGTGCACTGAGAGATTTCGCCGTTTTTGAAATTGTGGTGCAATCGTAAATTATTGCAAATGTAACTACGAGGCTCAGTGTTTGAAATTTTTGCAGTTTCACTTTGTGATTTGTAAACTTGCGTTTTGACATGTTCATCGATAAAAAAAACAGGTAATGCAGAATTGTAAATTTTGCGTGTGAAAATATTTGGGCCGCTGAAATAATGATGAAATAATAATAATAATAATAATAATAATAATAATGGGGTAACTGTAATTTTTTCTAATAAGAAATATTTGCAAAATTCAGCTAGCAGCTCTGCATCTGTCATCTCCCATTTTCAGCTGTGTTCCACTTCATCGAAAGACCGCAAACTGATGTTGTGGAATATGGAAAATGGCAGTGAGATAGCTGAACTCAAATGGGCTTCAGAACCTTCAATTAAATACAAACACAAGGCGTGCAGGTAAATGTAGGATACCCTTGTGACCGAATGGAATAATGAGAGTTGTCTTCTCACTTCAAACTTTTGGTTACGCAGGTACTGCATGATCGATCAGGATCCGAAGAAGACCTGTCTGTTTTCCATCGAGGTGCCAGTGGTTCACACTAAAGGTGCCCCCTGCTATATTTCGCAATGGAACATCAACAAGAATGTACCGATAGACGTACGCGCTGTCAAATGTGGCACCCTCAGCTGTCTGGATCTCAGGTAAGCTTCTTGTCACTCCTGCCACCTGTTCTCAGACAGTCCCTCTCCCCCTCCCTCCTTCCTCTCTTTCTCCTATCTCTCTCTTCCACTCCCACTCTCTCCCACCCCTTCCTACTGTATCACCGCACCTCTTTCAACTCTCTCCCACCTTTTTCCATTCTTTCTCACCTCTTTCCTCTCTCCCTCTCTCCCTTCCCCCCCCCCTCTCTCTCTCTCTCTCTCTCTCCGACCCCCTTCTACGCTCTCCTACTCCTTCTACTTTCTCACATCTTCTTCCACCCTCTCTCTCTCCCTCTCTCTCGCTCTCCCTCCCTCCCTCCTTCCCTCCTTTCTCCCTCCCACCCTATCTTCTCTCAACTCTCTCCCTTTCCAACTCTTTCATATCAAATCAATATCTCACTTATCAGCGATTGTGGCAAGTTTCTCGGAGTTGGAAGTATGGAAGGCGACGTATCAGTGTTTGACACCTCTAGTCTCAAGGTCAGTCAGCGGTCATTCTCATCAGTCCTTTATCAATAATCTTATTAATGTAAATGGTTTGTTTGTAGAATCTGTACTGTGTGAGGAGTGCGCATAAGACTTTCGTTACTGGTGTATCGTTTTCTCCCTCATCATACGCGGCACAGCTTATCACACGCAGTCCACAGTTCACCCTGCTTTCCATCTCTATTGATAATCAAGTGAAACTTCATCAGCCAGCAGAGCCAAGTGAGTTAGTTACAAATAGTGATAGAAACCTACCGCGACCTACAAACAACCTTCAATCTGTAGAATTGAGTTTCACCAACATTTACTCCTCTTCGAAACTTTGTATGGTGCCAATATCCTACATCCCACTGTCAATGCTTCTCTATCTCCCGGGATCCTCCAGTGTTTTAGCTGCTGAAATTTAGAGCCAATGTTGTTATTATTGATTTTCTAATGTTCTTCTGCAACTTATTGGTAAGATCTTACTGAGCTGAAATATCGCGGGTCTTAGCTGTAGGCTAGGGGTGCTCAAACTGACTCTTCAGTATCTTCTTTCAGACAAATCAACAAGTCCTGTAAAAGTGGAAAAAATTAATATAGCGATTCGAAGGAAGTCGCTAGTGATGAATACAACTAAGTTTCCATCGGAGTTGTCACATCATGACAACTTTTCGGAGTTGTCATCTCAGTTAATAGAAAACTCGCCTATGATCGTAGGCATGTTCGTGACTTCATTTTTCGTTGGGGAGGTATTTCTACTCTATTTTTGGAATGGAATCCATCCTCAAGCGCTAACATTTTTTCTCGCTATTACGCTCATTTGGTGGAAACGTTAAATGTTTCTACCGCTAATGATTCCATTTTTACAGTACGCCCACAGCTTCAGATAAACTCTGCTCTGCACTTTATCTTTCAGGTTGGGCGAAATTCAAAGTCTGCATGTTCATAGTCCTGCTGGCTGTCTGGGTGCTACTTACATTCCTTGTGGCTGGTCTGCCTGAACTGGTAGAAGAGGTCATTGCGGAATAAAATACAATGACCTCTACACTTCGCACCATTATATTTTCGAGAGATATTCTTCATTCAATGCAATAAAAATAATGATAAGCAAAGTACGTACTAGAAAATAAACGTGAAGAATGTGCAGCTCTTGTGTTTCTTGCTCACAATTTCTGTAAAACTCATAGAAAAATATTCAAAAAATCTTTTGCGCAGCAATGTTATGGTACATACATTCTCCTTGAACTGTGCGAATAATACCATGTGTCAATGAAAGGAAGGCACGCATAGCCTATCACGTGTCACCAAGTCCTCTCTTGGCGAAGACATCGATGTAGAAACTGCCTCCATTGTAAACGGCTACAGCAACGATAAGAGTCAGGTAGATGGTGTGTGCTATGAAGTACTCATATGCCAATCGGGCGCCGAGAAAACTGACCGATCCGTACAGCACGTTAAATGTCAGCCATAAGGCCTTGACTTTTCTCTGACTAAAGGAAACGCAAAAAGACAAGCATGAGAACACTGCAGACCACTCACGAGGATCACCCAGTGATACATGGCTCGGGTATGAGAAACAAATGCTACTTACTTGGTGACTCTGCCTCCAAGAGTAAGTATATCATGGATGGATGATTTGACGTTACTAGTCAGCCATTTGTAGCTGGTCATGTATTTCTTGCCACCAAAGACGCAGTTTTCGACAACCATGTAGAGTATCTGTAATACAAACCAGGATATAAGTGAAGGACTCGTAAAGTACATGCATGACTGAGGTCCACGGAGACTGACTGTGTGGGTGAGGTACCACAGCAGTGGTACGAGAACGATCCAGAACCAGCTGGGGTCGATCGAGTCCGGGAGCAAACTAGCCTCCTCAGAGTAAAGACCAATCTCAGTAAAAGTACTGTTTGGCCAAAAGTACCAGTTGGTAGAAGATGATTCTGGGAACCATCTGATTCTGTAACAGCCAATCATCATACAGCTAGAGTGGCAGATGCTATACAACCCTTTCATCTTCACTATCTACCCTGAATATAGATGGAAAGCTCAGCACAGTACTGTTACTAGTTGTATCTATTGCAGCCTAAACTACAATGGTTTCGAATGGTGGAAAAAGATAGCAGTTGAAATAATAACGAAATTGGAGGAACAGGACAAGAGAAGATAAATCCAAATAACTATAAAAGACTTTAGGATGGTGCTGCCAAGCAACTCATTAGAAACGCTATAAATATAGCCTGGCAATAAATACAAACAATACAGTATTGGGCAAATGAACTCGAAGTCAAAACTTTTGACACACCAGTTTTAGTTGATTGATTCCAACACAAGAATTCTAACTATCGCTAATCAATTACTGAGGGGGGGGGGGGGGGGGGAGGGGGGGGGGAGGGGGAGGGGGGGGGGGGGGGGGGG
>ERZ1740065.1563-NODE-1563-length-13841-cov-10.829247_pt1 | contig 13841 bp, 8 predicted proteins | sample MGYA00581738_ERZ1740065 | MGnify/ENA primary metagenome ERZ1740065 (study PRJEB43018, sample SAMN04849749) | marine metagenome | isolation source: floating plastic debris | place: Pacific Ocean | collected 2008-09-01 | study: EMG produced TPA metagenomics... | reverse complement strand
TTCTCTGTTTTTTGTTGTTTTTTGTGGTTTTGTGTGGGCGTGGTGTGGAGAGAGAGTTATAATAATGATTTTTGCAATGACACACTCTGCTTATCCGTAGAGTTGTTGAGAATGGTAAGGAGACGATAACTGTAGAGGAGAATGGAGTGGTGACCTCACACAGAGTGAACGGCCAGGAGCAGCTGGAGTACAGGCCCAGTGAGGCCACAGGCGACGTCTCTGTCGTAAAATCGACTCGGGTCAGACATCGTGCAAGGAAATAGACTTACTGTATTCCGTCAATAAAGTATCCCACTATCCTCTCTCACTCATTATCGACCGTCAACATCTTGACTCAACACCACCCTAAATTATTGGATGAGCTTCAACCATTGCTACCCTCATCTATTCGCTGTCGTTCAGACTGTCACCAGTTGTTCATTCTCATTCAGCTGATGATTTTATTACTATCACTCTGTTATTTTCAACCTTATCCACAGTTTATGAAAGATAAAAGCTACAAGCAAGCACTTCCGTTGTATTTTGCCTTTCAATAACTCCCCAGACCAGAGCCTTCTTGTGTCAGCAACTTCTTGTGAGTCCTCAGGCTATCTGATTAGACGCTATAGATCTTAGCCAATCAGAGAAGCCTATAGACATCTGATGAATGCTAGAATGGAATCAGAGTGACTTCTTGTGAGTCCTCAGGCTATGTGACTAGACGCTATAGATCTTAGCCAATCAGAGAAGGCCATAATCTTAGCTGTTGAATGCTGGAATGAAATATGTGGGTCCTCGGGCTATGTGACTAGCCGCTATAAATCAGAGAAGACTATGGACATACCTGCTGAATGTTGGAATGGAATCAGAGTGACTTCCTGCGAGTCCTAGGGCTATATGATTGGTCAGAATGACACGGCCATAAATGTCTCAAACCCCAAACCCCACACAATTGAAGTTTAGGTGAATATAAATAATGCTTATGCTAGAGTCTTTGGTTGCTATGGTTGCTATCATAGCATCCAAACAATCAAAGACCATAGACACATCAATACATACAAATTGATGTATATATGAGCTGTGGTTGCTGGTGGCCTGAGGGTACTTGCTTTCTGATATTTCAGCGAATCAGAGAAAAGTATAGGGACTGTTGTGTTGAGATCAATGACTTGAGATGAATACATGTGCAATGTTATTATCAGACCAATCAAGCTCTCCGCTGAGTGATAAAAATTGGCCAATGACTGCTCAGCATTCTGGAAGTATTAGCATTGACCGTTGCACTGGCTATCAGTGGGAATTCCCCCATTTATATACAGTGGCGTGGGGCGTAGTTATCTCTATGACATGGGATATGAGAAGTAGTACGGGAGAAGAGCAGTAGTATGGACACATGGCTGAAGTTCCTGCAATTTGTAATTCAGATGACAAGCTGTAGGACCAGATGGAGATTCAGATTTGGAAAGCTATAACTCAGAACCCCTACTCTACTCTACACCAATTTGCTGCCGATATTCTTGCCCTCATGATTAACAGAGAGGCTCAAATCAGATTTGTGCATCTCGGCAAGCAAAATAAGAAACATCCTGGCATTAAATTGACTAAATACTGTATATATGCAGAGATTTTGGATAACTACATTAATAGAAAATTCTAGATAATATTCACGATCTCTGATGTATCGCTGTATATACTTTACTTCCATGCATGTGCTCTCTGCTGCCAGTTACGCCGTCACTGCTGATCAATAAATATCCACCACATGCTCATAGAATCCACCTCAAACCTCAGAGCAATCACGTACTTGTTGCTAGGTGAGATTCAACCAGTCAAATGCAGAAACATCTTAGCAGGTGGGTGTGCATGACATAGTATACTGAGTTTATATATGAACTGCATGAAACATAGACAAAGAAGATAAATAGGCCATAGTTACTGCAGAGACATGTGGATGATATCACAGAGGTGAAGTATTTCTATGTTTATAGCCGTATATATCAGCTCCTGATGTACATGCGATGAAAACACTGTCTGACTGCGGCGCATCGATGTCAGTGATGTGTAGGAAACATGATACGGATGTCCATTGCCTTACCAGTGTACTGCAGGCTAATGAATGCGGAGAGTCAGTTCGAGTTAAGAGTTGTCTACACTCTGGCTGTGGTAAGGGATAATTTTCGCTCTTGAATTTGATTTCTGATTGTTTTTAATGCTTTTCATGACTTGCCCTAGAAAATGACGTTATAAACACTAAACAAACCTGTATGTACAGGTACGTACCTGTACGTGAATAACATGAAAGGATTGCCCGGAAATAGTTCATGTCATACTGTATTCCCTCGACTATAAGGCACGTGTCTAAGGAAGTGAGGTCGTCTTAAATTACACTTCCTCCTTTGACTAACAGCTAATTTGAAAGTTTTGTTTAATAGTTCTTTTATGAAACTAAGATGGCTCCTTTACAACCATCCTACATGAGGTTATAGTGATGTCTGTGTAGGACTTAGGCATGTCTTATAGTCGAGGGAACACAGTAGTAACAAAAACCAGTGCGGAAGGTGTGAATCACTTGGTAGTGGCAACAAAAAACTGTTAGTGACGGGACAATCAAAGGCTTGGATTTTACGTCGGCTACGTATGGGAACATGGTAGGTAATGGACGTACCAGGTACAGAGGCGTTCGACCTACACACAGAAAATAACTGGGATTAAATTGAGAAACTCTGATGGCTTGAATGGATTCATAGACAATACTAGGGCAAAAAGAATGGGGGAGGAATAAGCCGGATGAATCTAGAATAGATTTAAGCTATGTTACCCAATAACCGATCACACCTCACCATATTCTAGCTGTCAGGAATGTTGTCTGACCAGTTATACCAGGTTCATATCATAATATTTCGCGCCAAAAAAACAGGTCAAGGAAGTCTACCGAGCTGGCAAACTTTAACACCATTCTATCATATGCGCTCCCTTAGAGGTTTAGTGGGAAGTTGCACCCAATGAAACCTTTTCTGTTGTATCATTCTGGGAACTCCCGGTCTGAGCCTTCCCCAGACATCAAGCCCTACTTTGAAGACATCATCAAGCAAACTATCTAGTTGCATGCAGTCACGATTGCAACATACCTGCTGATTACGGAGTTGTCCTCTCCATACAGCCCTGGATAGCATGGGAACGGTAGCGTTTCCAGGGTAGCATACCTGATACTCCAGGAATGCTGTCATAATGTAAACTAGATGGCTAGTCTAAACTTGAACTGTAAGAGGATACCAACGCTGTGATTATAACTGATATATCGTAAAAATAAAACTAGCAATTCTCACTTATTAAAATTATCTATTGGAATCAACGAGGTGATGTAGAAATTTAAATAATAAATACTTAATGTCAATGATGATGTTTATCTATAAGTTGAGAGTGCAAAGTCAGTCATCTTGGTGGTAGATTTCCATTGTTTCAGTTCTTTCTCACCATTTTGAAGAGCAACTCATTAGCGTAGCTCAGTCCTATGGATTTGAAGTACGGGTCATCAGATACGTCTACGGAAGTCACTAACTGGACATCACAGCATGATCCGAAATAACCTTCCAGGTCTTGTTGGCTCACAGACAACGGTGGACCACCAAACAGACTAGTGTCGTAGTTGTAGGCATCGATCAGGTAGAGAAAGTTTGGTGCGAGGACTGACAGCATCAGTTGGGAATATTTACTTCTATCCGAGGCATTCAAAGCTTCAAACGATCCTCTGTCCCAGATGATGTCGTATCCATCGTGTGGCAGCTTGTGTTCAACAGATTCATCAACACCGAATGTGAACAGATCTCCCTGACCGATGGTCATACGTCCGTCACGACTGGCCGTGTAGGGAGCTGATACCTCCGAGTTTACTTCAATTGAGTTTTCACTAAAGAACTCTTCAATGGGTTGACTGGCAAACTCTACACCGACTACCATATAACCTTCTTTATACAGCCTGTACATATCGTAGGATTTGCCACAGAGAGGCACAAAGACCTTCAAACTCGCTTTATCGACTCCGGGAAAGTTGGTTTCTACTAGCTGGTCAAGGTTCTTCCATAGCAATTCATTACCTTCAGCCTCGTGCCAACCAGCTTGAGCGTTTGTCCACTTCTCCTCCCAGTAACCGAGTGTCAAAGTATCAGCTGCAGCAGATGGCCGCAGTTGAGTATCTTCATGTAAGCTCATGCTGCCAAATATCGATGAATGCTAGTCAACTTTCTGCAGGGTGTGACCAAGAAACTTATAACTAACTAGTTATAAGTTTCCTGGACGTGACAAGCAAACACCAGGCATACGTATAAAGCGCAGATACCTTCACTGATTGGTTATAATGGTGGGTGGTGGTGATAAGGACAGCATATACAGATAGTGAGTGGAGTCAGGTTATGCACAGGGCCCTGGGACAGCCAGCTCAGCTAAACGGACCGTGAAGAATACTAGCCTCCTGGGAATAGCATCGGTGTGCATCACGCACAGCGTTCCGGAAATGCGCATATTGCATTCTCATCAACGCAGGTTATTCGTGCAACAACCATACTTCTGCCGAAGATATCAGCAGCCATATCGTACTAACAACAAATATGCCCTTGACCCTTACGCAATTTCTTCGGCCGTGCGCACGGAGTCTTGAATACTAGTGTATTAGCGATTGCCGGTCCTAGGAAGGAGTAGAAGAAATTTTGGACAAGACCAAGCTGTCATTCATTCTTAGCTAGCAGAGGTATGTGAAATTTATATCAAACTGACTTGAGATAACTCCATAACCTATAACGTTCTTCCGTTATTATTGCTACCACTAGTATGGGTTCAAATGAAGAAACGCCAGCTGCACCGTCTGCTGCCACTAATACCTTGACTCTGGACTATTGGGAAGGTAGATGGACGGACAACATGTCTGGCTGGCACGAGGTTGAAGGTAATAAGCTGTTATGGGAGAACCTTGACCAGCTAGTAGAAACCAATTTCCCTGGAGTTGAGAAAGCGAGTCTGAAGGTCTTTGTGCCTCTCTGTGGCAAAACCTACGATATGTACAGGCTGTATAAAGAAGGTTATACAGTAGTCGGTGTAGAGTTTGCCAGTCAACCCATTGGAGAGTTCTTTAGTGAAAACTCGATTGAAGTAAACTCGGAGGTATCAGCTCCCTACACGGCCAGTCGTGACGGACGTATGACCATCGGTCAGGGAGATCTGTTCACATTCGGTGTTGATGAATCTGCTGAACACAAGCTGCCACACGATGGATACGACATCATCTGGGACAGAGGATCGCTTGTAGCCATGAATGCCGCGGATAGAAGTAAATATACCCAACTGATGCTGTCAGTCCTCGCACCAAACTTTCTCTACCTGATCGATGTTTTCGACTACGATACAAGTGTGTATGGCGGTCCGCCATTGGCTGTGAGTCAGCAAGACCTGGAGGGTTTCTTTGGATCAGTTTGTAAGATAGAGCACATTGCTTCGGCTGACTATCTCAAAGATAGGCCCAGATTCCAACAGAAAGGACTGAAAGAGATGACAGAACAGCTGTACTCTATGACCAGGAAGTAACAGAGACCTAATTGGGTTGTACCATTATTTTTTGCCACCCTAAAGTACTTTGTACACACTAAAATTGTTATCACACATTTCAAAAGCTCACTGGCATATTGGTATACCGTTTTTACAATTCCAGAAATGCAGTGTCTTACTGCAGTTACTTCTCCTGTATGTATACAATTGCTACTTCAATAAGTATGCTGAGGAAGTGGAAGCCTTAGCAGGAAAGAATATATTTAGCAAATCTGGCAATTTGCAGAAGATTGCCGATGACAAATCCAGTTTTCTGTCGGAGTTATCACACCATGAAAGCTTTTGGGAGTTGTCATCTCATTATTAATAACATACCACCATGATTGTCGGCATGTTCATGACATTACAGGTGCTGATTCTTTTCAGTGGGGAGATATTTTTATACTCTATGCTTGAAATTGACCTATCAACAGATGCTAGTGTTTCTTCTCGCCATCATTTTCACTCATTTTTGGAAAGCTAATGTTTCCGCTTTTAGAGAATTCAGATAGAATCTCTGTGTCACAATCTCTGTTTCGCAATCTCTGTGTCACAATCTCTGTGTCACATTCTTTGTATCACATTCTTTGTGTCACATTCTTTGTGCCACTCCCCTTCCTCTCCCATAACATTGTAAAGTCTTACATAAAGTCTGTCCAGTTTATCCTGTAGTTAAATCATGACTCACTCCTCCATAGACCTGTCAGCCGATGAGGCTCTCTATGAAAGCAATAGTTGTCTTCTCTCCATTTCGACCCGGTAGCCATTCCATCAGTCGTAAGACTCACTAGTTCCTAAGATGGCCAATTGATCCACACTATATGCATTAAGATTGGTTAGTAGAGGAACCTCCCTATCCAGGAAAAGGAGACGGACTCCTTCTAAACAGTTGAGGGCAGACACGTCGATACTATCAATTGATTGGCTGCCCCACTCATAAGTGCATATGTATGTACTGACAGGCTGGGGCTGGGAGGGAGAGCCTGTCACACAATGACAAGCTCCTGCTCCCCATTGTAACAGGAGACTCCTGATTGTTTGCTGTGTAAACGAGGGCTTTTTAATGTGGCTGATTATAGACTAGGTCAAATTACAGAGTACATGACAATCAGGTCGCTGAGTTACTAGTATATAGCCTCTCACAAACAGGTTCATGTGCAGTGCCCTTTCTCTGACACTCTAGCATTCTGGCCTTTGCTTATATGCATTGGCCTTACTTATGTGAGAGAAAAATTGCACACCTTCATAAGCTGACAAGGGGAAAGTAATCAACCAATTGAACATGTGATGGAAGGAACCAGCCGGCAGTGGGAGGACAACTCCAATATTTGCAGCAGTCCATGCTGGGCTAATGGCAGTTTACACATGCATGTAGATTGTCATGGCACTAGTGATAACTTTTGAGCCCTGATTAGGAGGTTGAAGGCGGAAACTTAAAATCTCCAACAGGGTTGATTGTGGATCACTGATAACATGGTGAGACAACTCCAATAGTCATTGTAAACACAGTGAACTAGCTGATGATTGGTTGATTTTTGCACGCGCTGATTAATTACGGACAAAGCATTTGAGTAGATGAGCTGAGAGTCACGTGATGTCTGTAGGATTGTCATGGTTGATCTCTACGAACCATGGATACTGGGGAGGGGGTAACTCCCAAACTCCCTACCTGCCATCAAAATGTAACAATATGCTACACCCAATTATCTGTGATTAATTTTTGAGATAAAAAGTAGTCGTAGCAGTGGCTGTAGTGGTAGTAGCAGTGGTAGTGGCAATGGTAATAGTAGTGGTAGTGGTGGTGGTAAGGGTAGTGGTAGTGATAGTAGCAGTGGTAGTAGTGGTAGCGGTAGTAGTAGTGGTAGTCCATCAGGTCTGATGATGAAACAACCTCTCTGCTACTCACTGCGGGGACACATGTGGCTCCACAGTCCTAAGCTGGAAGCGCAGAGGTACCCAACAGTGTCACATTTATAGGTAGAATTCTGGACTACAGCTTACATTGCCTTGAAACGTTTGTATTTCGCTGCACAATACCTTGTCTTTGCTCTCAGTCAAATGCAGTGGTTGTCTTAGAGGTAGTCAAAGATCCAGCCCTTTATACCTATTGTCTGATATGATGAGAATGTGAACGCCATTGATAGTTTTCACTTTAAACTTCTATGACTGGAATCTTTTTACCACTTTGCCTGGTCATGGTGCAGTTCTGTGGTACAGGTAAAACAAACTCAAATAACTTACTCTTCAGCTTGCAGGCTGTCCTGGTATCCAAATTTGAGAGCTCCTCACCTCACCTCCAGACTATAGCTCAACTGTGTTGTGGTCTATGTGTTACGTCTCACTTAGTGACTCCCTGGAATGAGAAAATTCCGGCATTTTTTACTCTCCTATCAGCATGTGGCGGTGTTGTATTTAGTCCACGCTTGGCATTCTTTTGCAACACCAATCCCTTCATGCAGGCATGCTGATGGAGGAGGATAAACCGCCAGAATTCTATACCAGATACACTAACTCCACATACAACATTCATTGGTGGCTCTAGTATACAGCACTGGAAGCCATATCAACCTGATATCTTCTCCTATTGGTTGCATTATTTCCTCTTCATTTGTCTCTCCGTCTACCCATCCATCTATCAATCTCTGCGTGTGCCCATCCATCTATCAATCTCTGCGTGTGCCCATCCATCTCTCCGTCTACTCATCCATCTATCTATCTCTCCGCTCTCTCTTTTGCTCCAACCCTTAAAAACTAAAAGCAATTAGCTGAGTGGATGACATTGAATTTTGTGCACAAAGTACCTCTCCTGCATTCAACGAGTGATTTCAATCCGGTCCTTTTTTAAGTCTCAACGCATGTACATAAACCCTCACCGCGTAGGACTAGCTGTGAGTTGTCTGTGACTGTCTCCTTAAACCTCGTCACAATCTTATGAAGCTATCATTTCCAAACTATTTTGATGTACTTTTATGACTCAGCACAGAGTGATGTTGATTGGTGTAGATTCCGCTTGACTGGGCATCAGTTACTCGGAAAGAACGTGGGTCAGAGGTCACGGTCAGCATCCCCACTTGTGTGACCTGAGGAAATGATTATGCATATATCTTTATTGTACAACACTCTCCCTTTCATCCCTCTGCAACACGTATCCATGTAACTGTCTAGATGTTATGCTGGGGGAGAGGGTGCAAAACCCATCCATCTCGCATCATCATCTGTCCATCAACAATGCCACTGCTTTTGACATATAGGTACCACAGTTACAGCTGCAAAGGAAACAGAATTTACGTCTCACTACATTCTTCCTTCCCTCTAATCACTCACCTCTACCACATTATGTAATTTTTCATGCCTTCTTTACCCCATTCCTTCTCCTCTCCGTGTAATTTAACTTCGTTGTCATGAAACAAGCCTAGGCCTCAAGACCACAAGCCACAAGCTTTCATTCTGCTAAATGATTTGCTATTATGAATCGTACCAGTCTGCCTGCCTGGTTAAAAGTACTGCATATTGAATTTTTCTGAGCTTAGAGAAGTCAAACCTCTAACCTCCCTAGCTACAATACTGTCATATGTGAGCTGAGCTCAGCAATATCTAACTGGTAAGCCACCATACCAGTAAACCCTCCAGGATTTCCCTCTCCCCCTAGACTCCCGGTATTTTAGCTGCCAGAATTCAGGGTCAAAATTGTAATTATTGGTTTCCTAATGTTCTACTGTGGCTTACTAGATAAATCCTGCTGAGCTGAGCTCAAATATGCCAGAATCCTAGCTTTATGGGGTAGGGGTTTTGAGCTATGGCTTCTCAAAGTTCAGAAAAACTGAATCTCCAGTATTTTCAACCTCACAGGTTGACCAGTAAAAGTTTTTAAGCCACAGGAGAACATTATAAAGCCAGTGATAGCAGTATTGGGTCTAAGTTTTGGCAACTACAATACATAAATGTATGAGGCTTGACTGATATGGGCATTGTAGTAAGTAAGTTTATGTGGAGCATTCTTATCAAATGAAATCAGTGGTATAGTTCGAAAACTGAGTCCACTGCAGTCACATTGCGTATATATGAGTCCACTACAGTCACATTGTGTATATGGGAGTCCACTACAGGCACATTGTGTATATGGGAGTCCACTACAGGCACATTGTGTATATAGGAGTAGATTTGTGCTTCTGTGTATGAAAATGAGAACATCGACGCTTTTGACATAACAGTGTAATTGGGGATTTGTGCGGAACAATCTATCTGTTAAAAATTGACTTCTGACTAGAAATCGTGTTGTGGCAGCTGATAGAGACAAAGCTGATGCAAATGTTAGTAGGTTTAGGCCGAGTTGTGTTGCCTCTACATGCTTGTCACATGGCAACTCTGAGTTGGTACTTTGTAGATACTTAGTAAGTATCTACAAAGTACCAAGTACAGGTATGATACTTACTGCTGGTAATCGATAATCTGAATGTGCATATATACTTTATTTATCTGCAAGATAGCACTGTATCATATATTACATAACAAAACACTGTATCATGTATTAGATAACAAAACACTGTATCATGTATTAGATAACAAAACACCATATTATGTATTAGATAGCTGTATTATGTATTACAAAACACCGCTTTATGAATGAGATAACCCATGTATTACTCTGCTATAACTGGATTATCTACTGGAAGAAAGTTGGGAGTAAAAAACTACAGAGCAAGTTCAGTCTTCTTGGCGGTTGAATTCTTTCTTTTCAGCTCTTTCTCACCATTGTGTACAGGGATTCAGTCACGTAGGTAAGCCCTCTAAATTTGGAAAGTGGGCCATCAGACATGTCTATGGAGGCTACTAGCTGAATATCACAGTACGGACTGAAGGATTCCTCCAGGTCTTGTTGGCTCACAGACAATGGTGGACCACCGAACAGACTTGTGTCATAGTGGTTGACATCAATTAGGTAGAGGAAGTTTGATGCTACTATTGACAGCATCAGTTGAGGATATTTACTTGTTTCCTCGACATTCACAGATTCGAATGAAGCCCTATCCCAGATGATGTCGTATCGATGGTGTGGCAGCTTGTGTTCAGCAGATTCGTCAACACCAAATGTGAACAGATCTCCCTGACCGATGGTCATACGTCCGTCACTGCTGGCCGTGTAGGGAGCTGATACCTCCGAGTTTACTTCAATTGAGTTTTCACTAAAGAACTCTTCAATGGGTTGACTGGCAAACTCTACACCGACTACCATATAACCTTCTTTATACAGCCGGTACATATCATAGGTTTTGCCACAGAGAGGCACAAAGACCTTCAAACTTGCTTTATCGACTCCGGGAAAGTTGGTTTCTACTAGCCGGTCAAAGTTCTCCCACATGAGATCATTTCCTGAAGTTTCATGCCAGGTAGTTTGAGCGTTTTTCCATCTGTCCTCCCAATATTTTAATGTCCAAATACCAGGTGCAGCAGACAGCTGCAGTTGAACATCTTGATATGAGCTCATCCTGTCAAGAAGAAGAAGAAGAACTGTGAATGCGAATGCTATTAAGTTGTCAACTGTCTGTGGGGTGTAGTAGCCATGGAGCATAGTGTAAAAATACCTCTACTGATGACGATGAGTTGTGATGATGACAGCAAATATTATAAGCTCTGACTGAACTATCTAGAAGCTCTTTGGAGCGTCTGGTAGGAGCGTCTGGTAGGAGCGTCTGGTAGGAGCGTCTGGTAGGAGGGGTGAGGTTGAGTTTATCGCTCTGGCTATGACTTTGCAGCAGACAAAAAAGTAATCTATTCTGCATTTTTTTGTGGTAGGGATGGATACAGAATGATTGATGGGTGTGGATGAGGTGATTGCATTGGACTGGAACAAATCCTGCAGCACGGATATTGTCTTCCATAGACACCATATGAGTCAGGCACTATTGAATACATGGAGAAAGAAATAATCACCATATAGCAGTTGCACTAATCTCAACCATTGAATTATACTGTCCCTACATGCTGAGGAGGCTGTTAAAGTATCATTTCACAAGTTTATATAAACGCCGGAGCCTAAAATACAATCAATCAATGACGAACAATCACGAACAGGTGAGCATAATCTATAAAGTGGCCAAACAGTAACAGTGTACAACGAATGACATAAATCTAGGTAAATCTCTCGTCCAATTAGTCTGAAAAACCTGCTGGAGATCAGCTGCTCCATTTGGTTCCTTAATACAGACTGACTAGCTGAAGTTTTAGGTTCTAAAAGCAAGCAAATTTGAAGACCAAGCTTTAAAGAACTTTCAAGGCCAAGCGGTACTATGTACACTCCAGATGAGACTATATAAGAGACTGTGCTCACTAGAGTCTCAGTTGAGGGTGTGAACATTCTCCTCTCATAAAGATATGAGATAGCAGCACCTCCGCAGTGGGAGGATGAGAAGTTGGTACAATCCCATCGAAGATCCACATCCAAAACCTGACAAGATAATTGACAATCCGGCTGCTGTTTGAAGAGGTAAATGAGGTAGCCTAGCTGTTGGATTGTAAAGTCTTTATAGAACAGTGATGTTTCCTAGCTTCCCAACCCATCCGATGAAAATTTGGAGAACCTCACAACAGCTCAAATGCCACAGCCACCCAAATACCTGTCTATCAGTATACATCATTCCTTGAAGGTATTACTTCTCAACTCACATATTTCATCTACTTATTGCTTAAACAAAAAATTCTTGTGACTAAAAAGTCGACTTTGAATCACGAGTTGCTTATCTTCTTTGTGGAGAAAAGAGTGGAAGGAATTTAGGATGGTATTAATCTGTCTAACAATAATGAAAGTGAAAGTGAAAGCCAACAAGAAGCAATAATAACTTACCCTCGAACTTACACATCCTTCTGACAGGTCAATTTAAAGAGTTGTCTTCTCCTGAATGCTTATATCTGAGTACAGCCTACTCCATATGTTACATTTGGATTTTACAGAAGCTTAACAATTTCCTGGAGCACGAAGATTCTAACTGTATGTAAAGCATTCATCAATGGCTGCAATAGTAGGGGCATGCAGTACAAGCACAACTGAGCTTATGAACTAGCCATGAAACATGAGAAGATAACCCATAAATCCAAAGCTGGTCATACTGCCACGGGATGTAAATCACACTAACCTGATGGCTCCTCCTACTGGTCTCATTTATTACTGTCTGTTTGCTTGTTCTCTCTTGTTTCCACATTCCATTCTCTCTCGCCTCCCATCCCTCTACCACCGCTTCATCCATCTCCTTCAAATTCGAACTAGATTTTGTTAGCTTACTTAGTGTATGACTCAGAAGGCTGAGTGATAACATCAGGGCTGATTTGAGCATTGTAGGGGCAATGATAAAAGACGTGCAAGATCTAAAGAAATGGAAGGAGTTAGTGTCAGTAGCAGCTACCTTGCACAGCTGAGAGATGTTTGTAGAAGAAGAAGAAGAAAAAAAGAACACTCTGAATGTGGTCTTAAAAATGCCCCTCTTCCTTTTCCACAGCAGACACTCTCAATAGCAATCTGTTCATGTAGAGGAATGTAAATGTTGATAGAGAAAGTGACTATCTAACAAGTGTATTGGTAGAGTGGCTCATACTTGTAAACCTGTCAGACTAACAATACGGAAGGTTCTGGGTTTATAACTTCTAGAAGCAGTAGCTCGAACTGCTACCCTCTACAGCTACCCTCTACAGCTACAATTCTACCATATTTGAGCTCAGTTCCACGATATCTAAGGAATAAGCCACAGGAAAACACTAGGAAACCAATAACAACAATTCTGACCCTATACTTCGGCATCTAAATTGCTGCGGGAAGTAACACAGGAGAAATACGGGAGAGTTAACAGTACGGAGTAGCCTTACTTGAGATCAACTAATCTGGACGCTCTTCACTCCTCTACTTTAATGCTCTCTGCTGAATAAAACATCAGGTAGCTACCATTACCAGCTATCCCAAAGCTTTCTCCTATGCGTTTAGCGCAGTGGGCGTCTATATATAGCAAGAGAGGACAACTCCTGGTGATAAGTAATAAATCCGTTGGAGTTCTTTCCATCATTATTCCTGAGTTCAGAAATTCTGATCCGGCTAATTTTCTACATTTTTACATGAGTCCTCATCAGCTGAGACACTTGCTGGAGGCTTATGAAGCTGACTGTTCTAAACTTGATTAGTAGAAGTTGATGGTTGTCGATGTACACTCCCTCCCTTCACTCCCAAACCACAAACAACACCCCCCCAACAAAACAACCCCAAAAAAAAACCACAACCCAAAACAAAACCCCCAACCCAAAAAAAA
>ERZ1740065.1562-NODE-1562-length-13846-cov-13.516206_pt1 | contig 13846 bp, 11 predicted proteins | sample MGYA00581738_ERZ1740065 | MGnify/ENA primary metagenome ERZ1740065 (study PRJEB43018, sample SAMN04849749) | marine metagenome | isolation source: floating plastic debris | place: Pacific Ocean | collected 2008-09-01 | study: EMG produced TPA metagenomics... | reverse complement strand
CAAAGAGTGAGAGGCAGTCGATGCAGGGGTCTGCTTTACGGAGCCAAAGCTACGAGATGAGCGCGTGATAACTGGCGGAGATGGGAATGAGTGTGCGAGCTACCACCTGTATGATTGCAGGGATACTACAGCTCATGGTTGAGGCAGCAGGTGAGCTGTTCCAAAAAGGTTCTATCATTTTCCATTTGCCATTTTTTGTTTACCGTTTGCTGCTATTTACTATGTGCCACACTCTATCTGTCATTTTACATCTACCATTTAGCGCCTGCAGTTCACAGTTTCTTATGCACAATAGAATAGTTATGCGAAGGCTTTTCATGGCACGGCTAGAATGAAAGATTTTGTGATGCCAAGTTTTCCGATTCAATTCCTCTGCTAGACATATGCTGGGGGTTGAGGAGGGGAGGAGGGTAAATTTGTGAACAGTTAACAGACGCCTTCTAATTTTCCGGTGTCACAGTTGCAGCTAGAACATCAGAGGCTTCGTTATGTTCAACTGTTTGATTACGAATCAGCAAGTCAACTGCAGCTAAGAATGTTAGGAAATATTCCCTCCAGCGAACAATCCTAGCATCTCTCCACATTTTCTGTGCCAACAATGAATAGGAATCCATCTTGGTTTGCTACAGCTTCATCAGACACGAACACCTGCCAGCTCCTGCCTACGTTCGGCTCAGAATTTATCCAGTACCAGCAAACACCTGCAGCCGTTGTCTACCAGGAGACAGTCGTCGGCATGTGCTCCCACCATTGCTGCGCGAGGCGCTGCAGACGATACGATGAGTGCATTGGTTTCGTGTTCCATGAAGCGGCAGAGACGTGCGATCTAATTTCTAGTGCGGATCCCAACAGCCTGCAGGGAATGCAGGAGGGGTCAGGCAACCCACCCGTGTATATGAACGTGTTGAACACTCTACTAGCCAGAGGTGAGGTGTGATAGTAGCTGCAGAACAAGGTTAGTACTGGGGATTATTTCACATCTCAAAATGGCGGATTACTTATTGCAGGTAAACCTGCGGTACAGTCGAGCACTCACCATCCATTGTACAGAGCAGCAAAAGCTGTTGACGGAGACTTGGACACAATAATACATACAGCTCATGGAGAGAACACCGTGACTCCTTGGCTCTACATCGATCTTGAGGCACTGCACAAAATCGTGGTTGTCAGAGTGTACAATCGCATAGGTGGTACGTATTAGAGGCATTGCCCTTTCATAATTGGTTGGTCCTTGAACTCCTTCACAATGCTGCGAATGATGATGTTGGTAACAAATTTGCATGCTGGGAAAAGTTTTCAGAGTTTTGAAACTCTTTATTGATCCCTGGAGTGATTGCTTGGTGACACCATAGCAACCGCATAGCAACCGCATAGCAACCGCATAGCAACCGCATAGCAACCGCATAGCAACTGCTTAGCAGCATGATCACAATAGCTGCAGCGATAAGCAAATGTTGAGATCAAACATTTTAACGTGTTTATATGATGACATGTGAACAAAAATTTGACAGGATGAATAAAAACACAAACAACATTTATTTTATTGTTACATTACTATTTATTGTACTTACCGAAGCGTATAACGAAAACTCCGACGGCCGATAGCTATGTTGCTTTCGTCAGTGAACGCCCAATCGCACCCCTAATTATGAGGTTAGCAACATCTATGATGTAAAACCGGACCGTGGTGTGTTCTCCAGGCATTGCTTATTCCATTCAGTTCAACAGAGTAGAGTGAATGCAATTTGAAGGTGATCTACAGGGGTTAGAAAATAGGCATTTTCATCGTTGTTTATTGTTGCGTGGGGGCGCGGTCCCGCAACAGTTATGGCCGCCGTCGGAGTTGAGGATACGAAGTAGTCGATGCTTTGGTATTTACTACTCATTACTAGTCGCTGCCTCATTTAAGGATAAACTTTTTGGAGAGTTTCGCTATTAACAGTTTGAAATGCTGTAAAACCCAAAATTTTGAGTCAAAGATTGCTTTGCTTGACTTTTCATGCTGCACCTTGACCTCTCCAGAGTTTGCCACAATGATTTGTCACCAAGAGAATTTGTAGATATCATTAGTGGTCAGTCCGTTGTTGTGATGAGGAGTAGTCTCCCCTACGGTAGTATTAGTAGCAGCTGAGCACAACGGCAGACGATAATGCTGGCAAAACCAACTTGAAATTGTGGTGAACCGGAGGTTGCGGTAGTGTAGCAGTTAGCATGCCTGTCTTGCAAGCGAGAGACCGCAGTTCAAATTCTAGTAGCAGCAAACTTTTACAGGAACCTATTGAAATATATCGAATGAATTCATTGAAGGAAGTATCTCACCTTACATCGGTTTTCATCATCAGACGTTTTGTTTCCTGTTTTTAAAGGGCGACTCTATTGCCTTCTCACAACCTCAACTCATCTCCCTAGTCTCTCCTTGTATAGGACTTGGAGCGCGATCAAAGAATGCAGTCGTGACGGTATCAGATTCAGAGGGTCCGATAACTGAAACTGTTGATAACCTCTGCGGTAGATGGGATGGGCAGCTCGACGCGGACGTATCGCTGATTGTCTGCACTGAAATGAAGACTGGTAGATACGTACAGCTGCAGTTCTTTGAAACAGCGATTATGAACCTCCGCGAGATTGAGGTGCACGGCTACTGATTGAGACTAATGCAGCCTGCTGGTTATTTAGGTCAACTTGACCCATCTGTTGAATCACTTGGGTTGCTGTTTTTGAAAGCGGATTAATGCTTTTATGTGAATTACTCTCATGAGATCTCTTGCATTAATTTATGAGCACGGTATACCTTCTAAATACAGTCCTCACAGCAAGCAGCTTCCATCAATTATATATGTGGGTAGACAGGCTAGTTAACCCAGAGTCATATGTAGAGAACGAGGAAATACCTCAGCAAGGTAGGACAACTCCTAATTTTCTTGATTAGACATTGACAGTAAAAGTGAAGCTTAGCTAACATTCAAATGAGGTCAAAAAATAGATCTTCAAGCAGAGAAGTTTATGATAGACCACTGAGCAGTCAAGTCAGCAACTGCTCTACTCTTCTGTTTCTAATTCTATTTCACACTGACCTCATATTGGGTATAGATGCAGTCAAACTGCATCACCCAGTGTTTTTATATTCAAAGTGATTCATATAACGATTCCATTTTACATCCAACGATCTCATGTTTTAACTGCCTAAGAGTGGAGCTAGGGCTATTGGTTTGTGATTGCAATCACCATGAGTGTAGAATCTGGTCTGCTTGGTTGCTTGCTTGTTGGCTTTCTGGGCTTTTCTTTGCCTGATGGCTACTTGCTAGCAGTCTGGCTTGGCTTTCACTGCAAATCGCTGAGTTAGAAGCTCCCTGACCATGACCTCGACCTTGACCATAGTGAACAGCAGATGCTCACATAGAGCTTTAAAAAAGGGTGAAATCACCAGGTATCTGCATGCATACCCACTAATCTGATGCTGTAGAAGTTGAATGTGTTGGTAAAATAATCCCAAGCCATGTTGTTTTGAAGGAATCAAGCAAAGAAAGTTGATCATCTGTGACGTCAGAGTGACGATAATAAGCGAGTTCGCGACCCTGCGACATATCAAGAGCTTTATTTTAGTTGGACGAAGCTCTGTCCGGAGGTAGCAAACAGAGCTGTCGCAAATGTAATAAAAATATTTTTATTCACGTGGGCGCGGCTCATTTTATTCCCCCCCTACCTCGCGATGTGACGCAGTTATGACGAAGCGTGCTCTGGCGTGAGAGGTAAGATAGCTTTTTACGGTGGTTACTGGCGCAACAGGAAGTCAATGAAATCAATGAATATTGGACTCGCTGTCGTAATGATGACGTATTTCTTGCATTTCGAGCCAGCCGATGAATAAAAACATTCACTCGAATATTTTTCGAGTAGGGTTCACACGTCGCATGATTTTGTCGCAGATTTAATAAAAAAATATTCGGCTCGGACGATTTTCGAATATTTGATTTGGAAGACTCGACATGTCGCAGGGTCGTGAACTCACTTAATATCACTATGACAATGGTTTATATAATATATGTTTACATAGTTTCTTATATATAAGGAACTATGTTGACATAGCTCCCACACAAGCCACTTAAATGGAATGACACTAGCAGCACCTCTTTTGAGCATCATGATAAACAAGCCAGTGGAGATCTTCCTTCCCAGTCTCATTTTATTTGAATCAAGTTAATGAGTATACATGGAGATCACTGGTGGTTTCACTCTTTTTTTAATTGAAGAAAATTTGTGCTAAGGTTAAATATTAGAAGTTAATGGTTAAGGTTTAGATTGAAGTTAAAGGTTAAGGTTAAGGTTAAGGTTAAGGTTAAGGTTAAGGGTTAAGGTTAAAGGTTAAGGTTAAAGGAGGCATAGGTATTAGAAGCCACTTATTTATCTCCACCTTGTTTGTTTTGTTTTATTCGTCTTATTGATGGAATTCTTATTTGATGTCTAGCTTTTACGGTGCATGAGAACTCTACGCATTAGAAATATTAGTCAGACTGACACTACACTACCCTACGCTACCCTACACTTCACTACCAGTCTACAGAAGAGAGCATCATATGGGGCATACCATGGGGAAGGTCTTTAGGTATAATAACTATTGAATGGTGCAACTCCAGTGCAATCAACCTTCACCTTCTTTAATGGCATACTCAGCAACACTGTAAGTACTAGCGTCTCCTTCTATTAGTGTGATTGACTGGTGCAGCCTGTGTTGAGATAGAATCTCACTCATCTCCATCTGAACTTGCGTCATAAGAAGTTGGGTGACTGGAGTCAGCAGCAGCTGCATAGAGCACCACATTGATGTTCACTCACTAATACTAGCTGTTGATGGCGATCTCAGAAACGGGATGCATGCAGCATCGACTGTGGGCTCAAGCCCCTGGGATACCTGCAAACATGGGGAGGTGGAGCGAGATAGTGGCTATTAACATTCACGGTCATCTTGATAGTGATCATCGCTCCCATCATAAAGCTCATAGTTTTCTATGACACACTAAAATCCAGGTATCAGGCACCCTGGTCCTCATTGGTCAACTTATCGCAACTATGGTAACGGCCCTAGTCAATAACTACCTGGTATTAGGATTAAAGAGCTCTGGCCTCTTACAGTATCCTGCCTCCATCCACCCGCAGCTCTCCCTAGCAGCAGCCTCTTGTTTGAAATATCATCAGTCAATATTCTCCACCTCAACTTACTATTGTGTGTTAATTCAGCTAACATAGAAATAATGTAATATTTATACTCAGCGCGATTCAAACAGTTAATAAATTAGTTTTACAACAAAGAGTGAGAGGCAGTCGATGCAGGGGTCTGCTTTACGGAGCCAAAGCTACGAGATGAGCGCGTGATAACTGGCGGAGATGGGAATGAGTGTGCGAGCTACCACCTGTATGATTGCAGGGATACTACAGCTCATGGTTGAGGCAGCAGGTGAGCTGTTCCAAAAAGGTTCTATCATTTTCCATTTGCCATTTTTTGTTTACCGTTTGCTGCTATTTACTATGTGCCACACTCTATCTGTCATTTTACATCTACCATTTAGCGCCTGCAGTTCACAGTTTCTTATGCACAATAGAATAGTTATGCGAAGGCTTTTCATGGCACGGCTAGAATGAAAGATTTTGTGATGCCAAGTTTTCCGATTCAATTCCTCTGCTAGACATATGCTGGGGGTTGAGGAGGGGAGGAGGGTAAATTTGTGAACAGTTAACAGACGCCTTCTAATTTTCCGGTGTCACAGTTGCAGCTAGAACATCAGAGGCTTCGTTATGTTCAACTGTTTGATTACGAATCAGCAAGTCAACTGCAGCTAAGAATGTTAGGAAATATTCCCTCCAGCGAACAATCCTAGCATCTCTCCACATTTTCTGTGCCAACAATGAATAGGAATCCATCTTGGTTTGCTACAGCTTCATCAGACACGAACACCTGCCAGCTCCTGCCTACGTTCGGCTCAGAATTTATCCAGTACCAGCAAACACCTGCAGCCGTTGTCTACCAGGAGACAGTCGTCGGCATGTGCTCCCACCATTGCTGCGCGAGGCGCTGCAGACGATACGATGAGTGCATTGGTTTCGTGTTCCATGAAGCGGCAGAGACGTGCGATCTAATTTCTAGTGCGGATCCCAACAGCCTGCAGGGAATGCAGGAGGGGTCAGGCAACCCACCAGTGTACATGAAGGTGTTGAACACTCTACTAGCCAGAGGTGAGGTGTGATAGTAGTTGCAGAACAATGAAAGACTTCGTGTGTACAGAAGTTGATTTCATGTCTCAAATGGCGACATTATCACTGCAGGTAAACCCGCTGTCCAGTCGAGTACCTACCGTTACTCAGCAGCTCGTGCTGTCGACGGAGATCTGGACACCATAATGCATACAGCTCATGGAGATGACATTGTTTCTCCTTGGTTCTATGTCGATCTTGAGACACTGCACAAAATCGTGGCTGTCAGAGTGTACAACCGTATAGGTGGTAAGTATTAGAGGCCTTTCATAGTTGTTAGTCCTTGAACTCTTTCAAAACGCTGCGAGTGATGATGTTGGTAACAAAATTTGCATGCTGGGAAAGGTCTTTAGATTTTTGAAAATTTTAAGCTGCACGCATTCGCCTGAAGGTGAGTTTTTGGCGATTTTAGCTCCGAGATTGCCGTCGATAATCGCCTAGTGTGAAGTGTGATGGTGAGTGTGATGTCATCAGAAGACCTGACTCGCCGCTATTGTGCACCGCACCATTTTAAGGGGATATCACCACTGCTCTAGCCAATAGCAAGCCAACAGCAGAATGACTCGTAAACCGTGAACAACAGCACGTGTAGCTTGACCAAACAAGGAGCACATAACTTGTGATATTGGATGGGATATAACTAAGGTGCCCTAGCTGCCCCGTTGGCTGGAGAAAGCAGAAACCTAAGCAGACGGCTGGCATTGGGGAAGTTTACTCTTCTGCCGAAGATGAATAGCCACAACCATGAGAATCAACATCACAAAAACGATTTCCAAGCTTCGTTCCATAATGAACATATTTACTACTGACGATCGAGACAAAACCAGCAGTTCCGCTTCATGTAAAAGAAAGCTGTAGGCAGAAGTAGCAATGAAAGCAGTCAACAACAGAGTTGCTATTATCGGCTGTGTGCGAATGGTGCCTCGTCAGCGATTGTGTTATGTAATACTCGCTAGGATATCGACCTCGGCAAATCGCCTAAAACTGCCTCTGTGTGAATGCAGCTTCATAGTGAACCCTGGGGTGATTGCTTGGCGACACCGTAGCAACTGTGTGGCAACCGCACAACAATTGCATAGCAACTGTATAACAGCTGTATATCAACTGCACAGCACTGCCTAGCAACCGCATAGCAACATGATTACAATAGCTGCAGCAATAAGCAAGTGTTGAAATCAAACATTTTAATGAGTGAACATGTCTATGCGATGGCATTTGAATCCAATAGGACATGATTGGTAAAAACACTATTTAATTTTCATTTTATTATTGTAATATTATTATTTATTGTACTTCTTATAGTTGCTGCCTCATTTGAGAAGAATCTTTTTGGAAAGTTTCGCTATTAACAGTTTGTAATACCGTAAAACCCAGAACTTTTGAGTCAAAAATTATTTTGCTTGACTTGTCGTGCTCCAGCTTGACCTCTCCAGAGTTTTTCACAATGGAGGGGGAGGAAGGAGAATTTGTAGATACAATTAGCGGTCAGTCAGTGAGTGTGATGGGGAGTTGTCTCCCCTATAGTAGTATCAGTAGTATCAGTAGTAGCTGAGCACAAGGGCGAACGATAACGCTCCCAAATCCGTCTTGAAATTATGGTGAAGTAGAGGTTGCTGTAGTGTAGCGGTTAGCATGCCTGTCTTGCAAGCGGGAGACCGCAGTTCAAATCCAGTGCCAGCAAACTTTTATGGAAATCTATGGAAATTCATCGAAGGAAGGATCTCACCTTGCATCGGTTTTTATCATCGGATGCTTTGTTTTCCGTCTGTAAATTGCGAATCTATTGCCTTTCCACAACCTCCACCCATCTCCTTAGCCTCTCATTTTACAGGCTTTGGAGCGCGATCAAAGAACGCAGTCGTGACGGTGTCAGATTCAGAGGGTCCGATAACGGAAACGGCCAATAACCTCTGCGGTACATGGGATGGACAGCTTGACGCAGACGTATCGCTGATTGTCTGTACTGAAGTAAAGACTGGTAGATACGTACAGCTGCAGTTCTTTGAAACAGATATTATGAACCTCCGCGAGATTGAGGTGCACGGCTACTGATTGAGACTAATGCAACCTGCTGGTTATTTAGGTCAACTTGACCCATATTTTGACTCACTTGGGTTGCCGCTTTTCAAAGCGGAGCAACGATTTTATGTAAATTACTCCCATGACATCTTTTGTATTAACTTATGAGCACACTTTTTATTGACGGAATTCTTATTTGACACTTAGCTTTTACTGTGCATGAGAACTCTACGCATTAGAAATATAAGTTTGACTCACACTACACTACACTACCGGTCTGAAAAAGAGAGCGCCGTATGTGGCATACCATGGGAAAGGTCTTTGGGCATAATAACTATCGAATGGTGCAGCTCCAGTCTGACTGACCTTAACCTTCATTAATGGCATACTCAGCATACCGCAAGTACTAGCTTCTCCTTCTATTAGTGTAATTGACTGGTGCAGCTTGCGTTGAGATAGAATCTCACTCATCTCCACCTAAACTTGTGTCGTAGGAAGTTGGGCGACTAGGCTAGGGAAGACGGTAGGTCGAGCAAGCTTTTGCAAACTGTAGCTGAGCTCACTGCGGTACACTCATAGTTTCTAAGACACTCTGAAATCCAGAGATTAGGCAACCTGGTCCTCATTGGTCAAGTTATCGTAACTATGGTGACAGCCTTAGTCCATAACAGGGGCGGATCCAGGAACCTTTTTGACTGAAGCTCAAGTCATCAACTATTAGCTGTCCGAAGGCAACTTGCATCTGCTGACTGCATAACCGATTGTTTAGCGATGCCAACTGGGGTTCGTGTGGCTCTGTGATGAGAGCAGTCATGATTTGTTTATCTATTTACTACTAGCTGACAAAAAAATAGTTGAGGCAGATTTTTTTACTGACGCTTTAGCATCAGTCGCGTTAGTCTGAATCCACCCTTGAATAATATTAGGATTAAAAGACTCTGGCCTCTTACAGAATCTTGTCTCCACCCACCCGCAGCTCTCCCTAGCCGCAGCTCCACCCACCCGCAGCTCTCCCTAGCCGCAGCTCCACCCACCCGCAGCTCTCCCTAGCAGCAGCCTCTTGTTTGAAATATCATCAGTCAATATTCTCCACCTCAACTTACTATTGTGTGTTAATTCAGTATAGAAATAATGAAATATTTATACTCAGCCCGATTTAAACAGTTCATAAATAATTTACTATAATTTGTTAATTTTTTACACCAAAGAGTGAGAAGCAGTCGATGCAGTGGTCTGCTTTACGGAGTCAAAGCTAGGAGACGCGAGCGTGAGAACTGGCCGAGTTGGGAATGACTGTGCGAGCTACCACCTGTATGATTGCAGGGTTACTGCAGCTCATGGCTGACGCAGTAGGTGAGCCGTTTCAAAAATTTTCTATCATTTGCCATTTTACATTTACCATTTACCACCCGCTGCTTACCAGCTGCGGTTCACCATTTCTTATGCGTTATAGAACAGTCCCGCGATAGCTTGTGTGAACAATGAACAGATACCTCTAATTTTTCAGCATTGCATCAGAAGCTTTGTTGTGTTCAACTGTTCAATTATGAGTCAGTAAGTCAACCGCAGCTAAGAATGTTAGAAAATATTCCCTCCAGAGAACACTCCTAGCGTCTTTCCACCTTTTCTGCACCAAAAATGAATAGGAATCCATCTTGGTTCGCTACAGCTTCATCAAACACGAACACATGCCAGCTCCTACCTACATTAATTTCAGAGTTTGTCCAGTACCAGCAAACACCTGCAGCCGTTTTATACAAGAAGACAGCCGTTGGCATGTGCTCCCACCATTGCTGTGCAATACACTGCAGACGATACGATGAGTGCATTGGTTTCGTGCTCCATGAAGCTGCAGAGAAGACGTGCGGTATAGTTTCCAGTGTGGATCCAAACAGCCTGCAGGGAGTGCAGGAGGGGTCAGACAACCCACCCGTGTACATGAAGGTGTTGAACACCCTACTAGCCAGAGGTGAGGTGTGATAGTAGCGGCAGAACAAGGTTAGTAATAGGGATTATTTCACATCTCAAAATGGCGGATTACTTACTGCAGGTAAACCTGCGGTACAGTCGAGCACTCACAATTTATTGTACCCAGCGGCGAAAGGTGTTGATGGAGACCTGGGCACCATAATGCATACAGCTCATGGAGCGAACATTGTTTCTCCTTGGTTCTATGTCGATCTTGAGGGACGGCATAAAATGGTGGCTGTTAAAGTGTACAACCGTATAGGTGGTACGTATTAGAAGTATTTATTGCTCTTATAGTTAGTCCTTGAACTCTTTCACGACACTGCGAATGAAGATACTGGTAGCAAGTTTGCACGCCGGGAAATGTTTATAGATTTTTTAAATTCACGGCTACGCGATTTCTGCGCGGATTGGCTTCTACGCGGTAGAAGCCAATTGCGGAGGAGCTTTCAGGCCATTTGCACATTCAAGCATGTTCAAGCATGTTCAAGCATGTTCAAGCATGTTCAAGCATGTTTAATATTTCCGCGTGGTCTGTTTGAATGATTAGCGCTGATTAGTTGGTTAGATTGCTTGCCATGACTATTTGGCAAGGAAATTTGTCACGTGTGCTGTCTAGTGCCATTGTTTGCTGACATAACGCAGTGACAAGTGAACAAGTGAACACATCAAGGTATGGAGGAGCAGATTATCGATGAAGTGAGAGCCAGATTGTGCCTATACAACATTTGGCACAAGAATTATTGTAGGAAAGATGTACAAAAGAACAATTGGAACGAAATAGCTGCTAAAATAGGTTAAGTGACAGGTGAGGCTTTCTTCTTTGCTTTTGTCACCAGTACAAAAGTTTGTCTATTTTCTCACAGCAGCTGCTAACCAGGCATCCATACATGATCCATACATGATCCGTACATGATCCGTACATAATCCGTACCAAATAGCCATTTACCTGCTGTTGTGAACTCTCTCAGTTTACAGGTGGCGAAGCGAAAAAGAAGTTGAAAAAACCTGAGAGACACGTATGTGAAGAAGAAGAATAAAAATCGAACAAAAGCAAGCTTCTGGAGCAGCAGCATCAGCTACACCATCGTGGCCTTGGTAGACATTGATGCAATGGCTGGACCCTTACTTAACCCGGAGCTTGTAAGCATCTTATGTAAATACTAGGTTACAAATGAATCATGCAACCAGGTTGTAACATGAGTTTGATTTTAGCGCTGCAAGCAATCTCCAACGCTCTCAGGACGCAATGGATGTGGTTGAGGTTGGTGCTGGTGGGGGCAGCCAATCCTGTTATGACCACCAGGAGACAGCTAGTGATCAACTTGATACATCGCATTCAGAAATGGAACAGAGCTACCGTTTGCTCAGTAGCTATTTGCTCTGAAGAGACAATGGCAAAGTATCAAATTGCCACTGCAGAGGACGAGGAATTGTCAGTGGTAAGGTGCTACATCAAGTCAAGCTGGCCTGTTGAGAAGAGGTCATGCGCTAGTCGAGTACTTTCGTATTGGGGTCTGCCCAACAGCCTGTCTGAGTATAATGGTGTAGTGTTCTACGGTAAGAGGTTGGTGATACCAGTTGCCTTGAGAGATGACGTTTCAAAGTCATCACGCAGCGCTCATCAGGGTGTAACCAAAATGCTGCAGAGAACTGAGGAATCAGTATTTTGGCCAGGGCTCAGAAGTCGGATAGAGGAGAGATGTATATCTTGTGAAGCATGTCGTTCAGCAGAGGGCAGAGGGAGGAAAGAGCCATTGATTCCAGTTGAAGTGCCTCAGTATCCGTTTCAGGTCATAGGAATCGATTTTTTCCATCATGGCGGCACAGATTACTTGCTAGTAGCAGACTATCTGTTGAAGTGGCCTTTGGTACATGGAATGATCAGTACCTCCAGTCAGTCAGTCATATGGAAACTAAAAGACAGCTCTATGCTATTTGGTATCCCTGAGAAGGTGGTGTCAGATAATGGACCACAATTCAGTTCCAGGGAGTATCGCGAGTTTTGTCGTCAGCTAGGTATCAGACAGGTAATGAGTTCGCCGCTACATCCAACTGGAAATGGGCGAGCTGAAAGAACCACAGGCACAAGAAAGCAAATCATGACGAAACGTGGCTCTTAGTGGTGGTTAAGCTTACTAACTCTACGCAATACACCCAATGGCCTAGGACTGTCATCACCGGCGGAGACCACCCAGGGTAGGACGCTGAGAGATAGGCTGCCACTCGCGCAGTGTAGATACCGTATTGCCAGCGTGATTGTGATCAGTTCAGAAGTCAACTTGGTAAGATAAAGGGCAAAAAACAAACACTATCATGACATACATGCAGGGCCAGAGAAAGCAACACTACAGGCTGGTAGATGTCAATTTCATGCTGCCAAGGATAAGTGGATTCTGGGAACAGTTGCTCGACAGCACAGCGATAGATCGTACATTGTCAGGGTTCGCGATGGGCAGCAATTCAGGCGTAATTGGATGGATATCAGAGTAAGTGACACTCCGGTAAGTGACACTCCGACAAGTGACATGCCGGTAAGTGTTGGACCACCAGTGAGTGTCAGGAAACCCGCTCAGCTTTCTGACACACACAATGAAACTCTGGTAGAGAGAGCCGATGAGAGACAGGGTCCAGCAGAACAGCCGGAGCCAGCTGGGGATGCTCAGTGAGACGTTCAGGACGAACAACCAGGAGGCCAGCTTGGCATAAGGAGTTTTTAGCTGGGTAGAGCCAGTCACCCTGAGTTCCACAAGCTTACATGGACATAAAATCTTTCTAATTCAGACCATTCATGTGATTTTAACCTTTTTTGTAAGACTGTGTCGAGTTGAAAAAAAGGGAGATATGATAGTTGCGCCGTGTTATGTAGTGACAATCTAGATGTGTACGCATGCTTGCGCCTGCGCACAGCTCCCCTGGTCTAGTATGTTAAATAAAGCAGTTAACTAGACCGTGGTCTTAAATAGTGGAGAAAATCTATGTAAGGATTGACGTCCGATAACACTCAGTTTGATTTCAAACAAGATAGGTGAGATTGGGCTAATTTTTTACTTTGAGACTATGCACTTTTTCCAATACTAAATATTATGAGCCCAGTATACTAAAGACTTTTTTGAAGTTACTCTCAGGGCTGTAGACAGCAATGGGGGGTTACAGTGCGCCCAACCCTCCCCTCCCTGCCCCCGCTGGAAAACGACACTAGTAGACGGCACCTGTTATAGCATACCACTGACTCTTACAATTTTCACTTGGCAAGTATGATGAGAGAGCATGTCTATGTGACAACATGTGAATCAAAATATGATGGAATTGGTAAAAACACTATTTAATATTTCGGCTTTTGTCATTCCCCCCTCTATATTTGTGCATCAGCATGAGTGGATAGGCGCGGGAGTAAGCGAGGATAGGCGCGGGAGTAAGCGTGGATAGGCGCGGGAGTAAAGGCCTGCACCCACTAGGCGCGAACCCAACGCGTACGGGCCAAAGCGTCACAAAGTAGTGGACACGCGTCTGGATAATTGCCCTACGCGTAGATGTTTAGCATGTTTGAAATCAGGTGCGTCATGCTCCACACTATTGGCTACTGAGAGGTCATGACCTCGTGTGTTGGCTA
>ERZ1740065.1561-NODE-1561-length-13848-cov-11.621330_pt1 | contig 13848 bp, 17 predicted proteins | sample MGYA00581738_ERZ1740065 | MGnify/ENA primary metagenome ERZ1740065 (study PRJEB43018, sample SAMN04849749) | marine metagenome | isolation source: floating plastic debris | place: Pacific Ocean | collected 2008-09-01 | study: EMG produced TPA metagenomics... | reverse complement strand
GCCGAGCTGGTCTCGGGGGGCCCCCGGGGGGGGGGGGAACCCCAAAGCCCGAAAAAAAAACAACGACCACCCCGCCCGCCGCAACCCCCCGCGCCGCAGAAACCCCCCCCCGCAGACCAGGGGAGAAGAAGAAGGAGAAAAGGGGAGATGGGGGGGGGAGGGGGGAGGAGATAAGAGGAGAGGGGAGTGCAGAAGAGAGCTCTGTAAAGCAGACATGAGATAGAGGCTGACCTTGACATCGTCCACAAGCCGGTATATGATGTTATGATTGTTTATCGTCACATCAAATTCGTCAGCCAGCTTGCCCACCTTGTCTGGCACTCTTGTGTTGAATGCAAGAATCACTCCACCTGTGGTCCGACAATGCATCTTTACACAGTCACAACGGTGAAGTTCAGTGCGGTACAGCAATATATACGTCTTCCCCGCCCACAGCCAGCTTACCATCACAGGTGCTCATCAATTCGACGTCACTCTCTGTTACGTCTCCCACACCGACATTGATGAGCCGGAGTTCACACAATTCATCTGCGTACGAACTGAGACATGAGGTTATGGCCTCCAACGAGCCGTCAACATCGGCTGAAAGACACAATTAATCAGACATGGTGAGGACACTGAGACAAACCAAGACTACCACTAGTATAAAAAAACTGCTAAAACTACTTAGAATATCATCATCTAGTATCTAGTATACACGGGAGTCGGCCAATCATGCACAGATAAGATAAGACAATACTCAAATACATGTATCATCTGGCTACAACACTTCCTCCTAACCTAACGCTCCAGTCCAGTGCACTTCACTGCTGTTTATGAAGGAACACCTTGCGTTCATCTTTGCACCAAAATAGCTTTCAGCAAGTATGACAAGGGATCAGAGGTGATGTCATGTACAACTTGATATCGTGAACTGAAGGTAGGGAATAAATTCGTAGGCTATCAGCAGTCGTGCGCTCTAAATGTCAATAAATAACTCGTGAGAGCACAACTCCACTAGTCCTGTCCAACTAGCAGATTGAGGGCGTATGGGGAATATGCAACAATGGAAGATGGGAGGCGATATATAGCTACCCTTAATGATGAGTGAGAGCTGAGGCTTTATTTCTTCCTCAGATTGCTGGCTTTCCATCATATCATTGATTTCTCTTCTCAAAGATCGTGTGTATCTAAAATGGCCAATCAGTGAATTCCTGGAGTCACCACCAGATTCCCTAATCATTAACGTACCGCGTCAGTGACTGATCCTGGCGCATCTTCACCGCCTGCGAGTGCACGGATCTGTGTGCGGCTACCTTTTTCTTTATTTCACTCCAGTCCTCTTCTTCTTTAAGCTTTTGCTCTTGTAATTTTCTATAACTACAGAAGCTTGATTAGTTATTATTGAACAATAATATGAATGAAATTGCAGCTGCCACGGTACGTACTTGATCACAGTTTTCATCTGGGATTCTGATTCGACCTGCAGAACTTCAGCCCCAGGAGAAGGTAACTCCTAGAATTCCCATAAATAGAATGACTGAATCAGGTCATACTTGTACGTCATGTCACAAGAACTGCTCTTGACATTCAGATGATATGAACTGGACTAAATATAACTTACTTTTTAACAGGAAAATAACAATGAATGTCTTCGAACTGCTGATAAAAAAAGTATTCACCACAGTTTACAGTAACTAGTAGTTAGTAGTTAGTAGCTAGTAACTAGTAGAATAAATCAAATGCAAAAAATACTTATGTAATTTCCTTACATTTTGTCTTGCACCACATGGATATTTTGGTATAAAATACTGTCAGAGCAATAACATGTCAGAAAGACTTATGGCTGTACTGTTTATGCTGCAAATACAATCAACCTCTTTCTCTTACTAACGCTATGCTGTCACTTGGACGCTGTGTCTACCCCTCCCCCTGGTGAATATAAACGCACGCAGATTTTCCCGCATCAAAGGCACGTGTCTTATAGTCGAGGGAACACGGTAAGAGAACTCACCCTCCAGCCAGTGATCTCTACGGCAGTACCCGGCTCGGCTACCTTCATATTTTTCCTATTCTCGTCAAACAGGGCTCGTACCTTGGCACACGCTGTACCAGCTACTAGGAACGAACCTACTTTCAGTACGCCTAAAATCGCAGTGGATATCTGTCAGGTTTCACAACTGCAAAGGCTCATACATGGCATCAGATTTTACAGCACAGAATCTTATGGCTATGGCTACATCCCACCTTCTCTACTGGAGTAAAATATTATCGACACAATTCAAAGAATGTCGGCATCAATTTTGGAAAATGAAAAGCAACTGGACTGGATTTGCTCTAAACTGTGACATTTTTGCACTAAAAAATGTCACAGTTTGTGACATTTTTGCACTAAAAAATGTCACAGTTTGTGACATTTTTGCACAGTCAAAATTCTTGCGAATGAAAACTATTTGTTATTTTTACTTGAGTATTGAAATTTTATGAAAAAATATTGTCAAAGTTTTTTGCCGTTGTGCTACCTCGCAAAAAGCCTATTTCAAGTTACATCACAAAAGGTTCACAGTCTACAGTATTATTATTACAGTTATACTGCCATAAAAGAGGAAAACTCTGTTTTTCTAGTCCTAGAATCAGGTCACCCCAACTTCAAAAGAAAACTAAAAGCTTTTCACAAGTCACATGATGACCACAGGGACAGCAGGCGAAGTTTATTACCATCTGTTAGGTTCTATAACAATGCTGGATTATCTCACCCCTTTGTACGAGGACAGACGCGAGTTTACCACGGCCGGGCTCGTTCTTAGTCTCAATCACTCTGCCCTCCGCTGAGCTGCTGTAGTCAGCTTTGATATCCAGCAGCTCAGCCTGGGTTATGATGGCATCTTGTAGAGCGTCGACATTAGTTCCTACAACGAAAGTCGCTTCATTATAGGTGCACTTGTAGACCGGAAGACAGGAATCTGAGACACAGACCATTAAGAGCTGAGATTTTGACGCCGATGATGTCACCGCCAGCCTCCTCCAGGGTGACGCCATGCAGCGCCAGGTCCTCGATACAGGCTTCCATCTCAGCCTCCGGCTTGTCACATTTGTTGACGGCCACTGGAGTCCAACATATTAAACTGTGTAGACATTGTCGCTGACTGCTGCATCATGACTGCGTGTGACTCGGTACATACGTACCAACGATGGGCACCCGGCTGTTCTTGGCGTGTTTGATAGACTCCAACGTCTGCGGCATGACGCCGTCGTCTGCAGCCACGACGAGCACGATGATGTCAGTCATTTTGGCTCCTCGACCCCTCATGGCTGAGAACGCCGCATGGCCTGGTGTGTCCAGGAATGTGATAGATTTCCCTTCAGAAAAAAGTAGCATGGTACAACTCACAAACTACGGGTATCGTGAGATGAAAAGGCACAGCTTGGGAGCATTATATACCGGATCGGAGTGTAAAATACAATATGGATAGACTGTCAATATTATGCAAAAAACTATAGAAATGAGTCAAAAGTGCCAGAAGTTTCCAGTTAGAACTAGGATGAATACTGAGTAATGGAAGGGTACCGTTCTTTAACTTGACAGAGAAAGCTCCGATGTGTTGGGTGATACCACCAAACTCCTGGTTGACAATGTTGGAGCTCCTGAGGTAGTCGAGAAGAGTTGTCTTCCCATGGTCGACGTGGCCCATGATTGTGACTACTGGGGGCCTGGGCTTACAGACGGAAGGATCTGGCTCAGGCTGCCGGTATACATCCACATCAACTAGGGTAGGAAAGCACGGTAGACGAAAATAAGCGAAATGATCCCTTGAATGCTGATTGGAGGAGTTCGTTACTCACTTTCTACTTTCTTATCAGAGGCAGAGTGTGAGATGAGTGTGGCACGAACTCCGCTCTTCAGACAGACCTCTCGTATCACGTCAAAGTCCAACACACTCGTTTTATTATGGCGCTTAGACCCACTACTGTTGGTGGGTATGTATGAAAGGCACTCAAACACATGGTCCACTGGCTTGTTGAGAGCTGCTGCAAGGTCCATGATACTCATTTGCTTATATACATTGACATTCTCTAACTGTAATGGAGAGAGTAGATAGAGCGAATTCAGCAAGTATGTGTGTAGCGCAAGGTATCAGCTTCATTACTCTGTACCTTTCTTCTTAGTGACTTTTGACCACTATCTTTTTTGCACTTGATGGCAGATAGGCTGAGGAATTTGCACTGCTTTCCTATCCCAAAACAGTGGAGCCGAGTCGTGCGTAGAGCTAAGGACATAACTGGTTGTATGTGTTGCCGGTACACTATCTATCTGCAGTTGGTATAAGAGAAGCAGACATGATGATGATTCATTGATGCGTAATTCTGACCAACTATCTCCAACTCATACCATTCAAGTTACTCCACAGATCTCATCATTAGCAGACTTCTAAAAAGTTGTAGTTATGCATCATCCACCTGGTGATCACCTGGTACTAGATTTACAAGTGGCTTATGGGCGCGGCCATGATTATAGTGCTGGTCATTTCACATGTTGATTCGCTTTAGACTAACGTTACTAATTTGGTTAGCAGCAGTATAAGAGTCGATACGATACTATTCTACGAGACGATGATTCATAGCCCATTCGAAGGAAAAGCATTTGACCTTGACCTTTGACAGCGTCTCACTCTCTTCGTCAACTTCAGGATCTACTCTGTTACGAAGGGTCTGTATTCGAGCATACGCATCTATTGTAAGGTAATATTCATGTAACATTTTCTCCTTTTCGTAAGGAGAAAGAGCTGCTGTGTAGTGAAAAATCACGGTGATAGTTCTTGGTGAATGAATGCTTTCATTTTTCGGAATAATGCAAAACCACCAGATTACTACTAGGTAGGCTTACACTTGACTAACATCCTTGTATCGACTGGAGTATAGGGTTGAGTTGACATTGGATGCCTCTTCATCGACATTTCCGTTTATATCAACCGTGCAGTTTATTTTAGACTAAAAGAAGGTGGTATCAGAATATTCCTATCTTCTAACTCCGCCATTCCAAAGTAAAGACATGACTCTGAAGGCTGTAATTCTGATTGGTGGCCCAACCAAGGGTAAAGTTTATTGACCATTGACACCTGCTGACATAGTAGACATACCTTCATCATTAAAACTGTCGGTATGAGGTATCTACAAACAAAGTGCACCGTTTCATACAAACTTTCTCAGCCCTGTTTATTTTCATACCCATCGGTTTGTGATCATTCTGTATAATTACTGGTATATAATTCAAAGGTACGCGCTTTCGACCTTTGTCCCTTGATGTACCAAAGCCACTGTTCCCTGTTGCTGGCCAGCCAATGATCTACCATCTGATTGAAAGTTGTTGCAGGGTAAGGTTGTTAGCTGATCTCACTTTGACCTCGTGTTGACCTCTAGTCGACCTTACTTTGACCTTTTCCATTGCAGGTCGATGGTCTGAATGAGGTGCTGCTTATAGGCTCATACCAGCCTACCGATGCTCTCACTAGCTTCATCTCACAAGCCAGAGAAGAGTTTGGTATTCAAGTGCGGTAAGAGGAACTCCTAGTGTAAGAGTATGTACCCACAGTGATGTGGAGTGGGTGAAAATATTGAGTTGAGGTTGAGGTGGGCTATCTACTGCCCCAGGGTGTCACCATGGTTTGATTTTCCTTTGAATTATTTAATCAATGGCATCTGGTACAGATCTTGTGTTGATTGTCTCTCTCCTGTCTGACCTTGACCCCTTCCAACTCTGTTTGAGCCGCCCTATAGTTGGAAGACAGCCTGGCTATCCTACAGAAACTCATTTCTCGTGCTTAGATAACAAGAAAATACCATTTTTTAGGTATTATCAGGAGTTCGCTCCCCTTGGAACTGCAGGCGGGATTTACCACTTTCGTGATCAAATACAGAGAGGAAATCCTGAGGCGTTCTTCGTTCTCAACTGTGATGTATGCGGTGATTTCCCTCTCACCGACATGCTGGACTTCCACAGGAGCAGAAGGCAGGGCGACCATCACAGCCACAGAGAGCTATTTACTATGCTTGGAACCGAGGTTATTTTGGAGTTTTCCTCTCATACTCAATCATGCTTCATATACCAACGTCTCCTTGAACTTTGATCCGCTATCTAGGCTACGAGGCAGCAGTCACTGAACTATGGCTGTATTGTCAGCGACAAAGAGACAAACAAGGTGAGACCTTTTATCCATCTGGTTTATCCTGATATTTTTGTGACTGCTGCACTGTTTTTATTGTGACTATGCTGTATTGTTGTTGTTATTGTTGTTGTCGTTGTATAATCATACTGGTTGTTGCAGGTGTTGCACTATGTGGAGAAGCCGGAGACGTTTATTAGTGTAGCGATCAACTGTGGTGTGTACCTGTTTTCCATGCACATCTTCCACCACCTGCACAACGCGTTCGAGCAGAAGCAGAACGTAGCCAAGTAAGCGCTTGAACTGTCTAGCCATGTTGGAGTTGTCTGCTCGGGTATTGATGCACCGTTTTATTTCCCACTCTAGCGAGAGTATGAGCGATAGTTTAAGACTGAAGTGAGTTCCGCTCAGCCAAACTCTCACCTAGCCAATCAGAGTTTAGTTCCGCTCAGCCAAACTTGCAACTAGCCAATCAGAATTTAGATTTTCTCATCAAGCAGAGTGACACTCACACAATCTGGGAATAGACTGCTGGCAGCTGGCATGCATTGCAGACACACTCTACTGCAGAGCCCACTCACTCGCTGCATAGATACTCTAAATCACTCTTCACTCACCACTGAGATCTTACACTATTTTGCTAATTCATGCATGCCAGATGCCTCCCGCTGCCTCGTGAATGATGCTACTTATTGCTCCATCACTGTCAGCTTTATCAACTGGAGGGCTAACATGCTGTGACATACTCACTGCTCTGCTATCCCTCATTGCTGCAGCCATGCCTTCAGGCCGTTATACTGGCGTTACAATGATCTGTGAGTTGTGTGCCGTGATACTTGCTGAACTCTCATTGGTACCTCATTCCTCTTGAGTTCCATTCTAATCTGAGAAGTGTTCAATGCCAATATAACCCTACCTACATCTAGCATGACAATGTGATTGACTGTCACATTATCGTATGCAATACCATACACCATATTGTCATTGACTAAGATCGTAGAGTAATCGAGGGACGGGGCAGTATATTGTCATTGACTAAGATCGTAGAGTAATCGAGGGACGGGGCAGTATATTGTCATTGACTAAGATCGTAGAGTAATCGAGGGACGGGGCAGTATATTGGTAGAGTCTGGCAACAGAAAGTGCTGATTGCCATCCTGTTTGAGAATCAATGCAAAAAGCTAGCAGCTATCTGTGTTTTGGTAAATTACGATCACTTATGGTGAAATTTTATGTTATGAAGTCATTTTTTGGATCATTTATTCTGTAAGAAATAGTGTTGTGCAGAACAATTCAGTGTTCCGATCATCGTTGCATTCTCCCTATACAGCGCTCTGATAGTATCTCTGCAATGGCGCTACTGTGAGTTATGGTAATGCTATCTACCAGTGTCATATAGTCCAGTCTGCCAGGCAGCGATTGGTGTCCTCTATCGCTGCTTTATTCTATTCGCTCTAACTCATGCTGATGTTTAGTTACGAGATGAACTGCCCGCCCACGTACCGAGATGAATCAATCAGTCTTGAACATGATATCATCACCAACCTGGCCGGCACCGACAAGCTATTCGTCTATCAGACGACTCGATTCTGGAGCCAAATCAAATCTGCTGCGTTAGTATTGACACAATATCTCTATCTCACTGTCTGTCTGTATGTCCGCTTAGCTGATCCGCCATCAGTTACCTTCAGCTTATTGATGTACTCAACACATTTATTATTTGATGAAGTTGTGAGCGTCTGCTGCTTGTAGTTTCATTAATCCAGACCAGACTGAGTTATCAGGAGAAGAAAACTCAGATTTTCATGTGATTTTTGAGGTCGAGCTGATCATTTTGATGCCAAGTTGTCCTATAGCTATTCGTATAGCCTTTAATCTCGATGAATACTCAGAATTCCTGCTTGCTATCATGTCATTTGTCTAATCCGGGTATGCAGTCGAGATTTCTAATGTGAGCGGCTTGTGTTTCAGCGCCACGCTCTACGCTAACAGACATTATCTGAAGATCTTCCGTAACAGCCATCCTGAGAGGCTGACGGTGTCCAGTAGTGGTGGCCCCAGAGTCATTGGTGATGTCTTCATTCACCCAACTGCAGTCGTCGATCCGACCGCAGTGGTAAATCTTCCTTTGCTGTAAAACGGAATGTTCTTTGCAATTTAGCGTGTAAAATTTTTATGATCTTAAAATTTTTTGGTCTTGCTTCGACCTTTGTTTCATATAACGACATTGAAAATAAATCCACGTGAATTAGTGACCGACAGCTCAGTTATAAAAATCCCCAAAATGATTCTGTTGTGCAGTACATCAGTACTAATGCCTTTAACATTACATGAGAAGAAAACTCCCATATTTTATTTCAACCGACTATTTCTCCATAGTGATATTATCGTTACATCATGCTTTGCTGGCTGTACCTGCATGTGGTGAATGTGTGATTTGTAGATTGGCCCAAATGTGAGTATCAGTCAGGGAGCAGTGATCGGCGCCGGAGTCAGAATCAGGGAATCAATGATTCTATCTCGTGCTCAGATACATGACCACGCCTGCATTCTTCACAGCATAATCGGTAAGTGTCCTTAACCTTCCGCCTCAGTTGCTGTCAGGCATTGTCTACAATGACTCGACTCACATCAGGTTGGGACTGCTCAGTTGGTGCGTATACCAGGGTGGAGGGTACGCCCAACGATCCAAACCCTGACAAGCCGTTCTCAAAGATTGAAGTCAAAGGTCTATTCAACAGCGAAGGAAAACTCAATCCATCCATCACTGTCATCGGTAATAGCAGGCATACTGTCGTGTCGTCGATAGTGACATCTTTAGTAGCTTGTGTCACGTCGTCAAGTCGTCGGAATAGTGTCATTTAACGCCATTCGAATTCCAATTACTTGACACATTTTTAAATTGGATAGGTTGATAGATGACTTAGAATGATATGATTGGCTCCTTCTTCTCCAAGTTCCTATTGGAGCAGAACTCTGACTAGACAGCTTCATTATCCTTTCCCTCCCCTCCGGAAATGGGCTCCGGTCATGTTGTATAGAATTATCTCCGGTCATGTGGTAAATGAGAAGCCCTAAAAATTTGCCCCAGAAATAGCCGGTGGGAAGATGATCATCGTAGATTACCTTTGCACACACCAGGCTATTGTTGTTTCAGGCTCAAAAGTTCAGGTGCCGTCAGAGATCGTGATTCTCAACAGCATTGTCCTGCCCCACAAGGACATAGCATACAGCGAAATGAATAGAATCATCCTTTAGTCGTCACTCACTGTGTTAGCTTGAGTTTCTGTCACGATATTAGCCTGCGATCTGACCCTTCAGCAGCTAACTAGTTGCCTCTCATCACAGCTTTAACTATTTCTGAGTGCTTTTCTTACTTGAGATTCCATTCCGTAACAAATATGATATGGCTTCTGCTTTCCCATAACCTATCTGTGATGAAGTTTCCTTATATGTAAAGGCCATGTCGGAATAATTTTCCATGGGTTTAGGCTGCGTAGCGCATCCAACAGCCTTATTAGAAGACAATATTCCATCAGCTTTCTTATACCTGTATTTAATGTAGTGTGAAATATACGAGCCTAGAGCTTAGGCCTAGAACAATGAATTACATTGAGTGCTTTCAGTAAACAAAACAGAAATTACATACAAAGGTAATAAGAGAGAAGTAAAGAGAAAGTTGGAGAGAGAGAGAGAGAGAGCAGGAGAAATAACAGTTCTCAGCAAGGCTGTTTAGTACCTGATGAGGCAACCTGGGAGCGCAAGGCTTCTCTCGAATTATGTAAAAAAGTGAAACCGGTGTTGACCGCTATAAGATGACCAGGGATATAAATAGGGAAAAAAGTAAGTTGTTCAAATTAAGAACATTGTTGAAGAATAGTAACAATAATGTACACTATCATGTCTTAAAGTAACAAACAATTGGCACCTTATCACCACACTGCTATCAATGTACGTAACAAAAACTGTCGATAGAGAAAGAGATGCAGCAGCATAAGCCTCCCCAACTCCTCTGGTGGAGGGGGGGGATCATGACCAGTTGACTAAGCCACCCGTCCGAGGTATACCTTCCAAGTCCACATACAAAGTTTCAGATCTTTGGTGCGGATCTGTCGCTAACATTCTCCGTCCGTCTGAGCTGCACACCGCCGTGGATCTGTGACAGGAGGCTGCCGCGTGACGGCGAGCCACCATTTTTACTGGTCATCAATTGTTCTAGGTTTGCGTTTGGTTTTCGCGGTGCACTGTTGTTCGCTATCACTACGTTAGTGTTTCTAGTTTGTCCACCTAGCTTGGCGTCCAACTGAGCCATGAAGTTTGAGTTCATCTTCTTGCCTTTCTTGGCAAGAGTAGGAGGTGGCATGGAGCCCCTGGAGTTTGTTTTTACGTAGCTGTGAGCCGGAGAGCAAGTGTCTGGAGGAGGAAGTGTGCTGTGATGAGTCGGTACAGTCGAGTGAGCTGTATTGGACTTTGTGTATTCGGACATTGCTGGAGGAGGGGGCGTGTGAGGCAGGGGCGGAGGGAGATCAGCGATGTTGAATGTCAAGGTTGTATCACCGTCATTCGACCCACCACTGATATCAAACTCGGGCGGAGGAGGAGGAAGCAGAGACGAGTCGCATGGTTGACAGTTGATCGGTACAGCGTATGGATCTACAACACAATATGGGTCAAGGTTATATGGGTCAAATGAGGTATTACACAACTACAATCATCAGTTGACTATGAGATTATACGGAGAGAAAGAGAGGGACAGAGAGATAGGGAGGGATAGAGAGATAGGGAGGGATACAAACAGAGAACATGTATAGGATGTTGACAAGCACGTAGACACACACACCTGTATCATCGTGAGTGAGTGGGGGTGGTGCAGGAAACGTTTCATTGGTGACACTAGCTGTATTACTGACACGACTACTGCTACTGGCTGACGTTAGTTTGGGCTTCGGACTGATCAGAGGCGGCTTCGAACTCCGCTGGGAGCTCGAGCGATCCACGCTGTTTTTATTATTGGACATGACAGACGAGCGTCTCTCTGGTGGTGGAGGTTTGTTTGTGGCACTCTGACGACGAAGGACAGCCGTGCCAGCATAGTTGGTGACTTGTACGCCTGTGTGGCAACAGAGGACAGCTAGACACGCAAGGCACAACAAACACTTGACACGGACATTACGACACAGGGAAAACATAGAGTGCAAACACGAGTAGATAACTCCTGACTCACCCTCGGCCAGCCGAATTGCGTCAGTGTCAGTTGACTGGATGGTGGTCTCTTCTGCTATATGGTTGGACACACTAGATTGCAGGAACATAGCAGTGTGGTGAGGCTGGTCCAATGTATCTAAAATCAATACGGAGTTATCTTCTCATTCATACAGCTACCCTGACTGGTCACGAGCGAGTAGTGGATCTTTACGACATTGGAAAAAGAACCAAATTTGACGAGCACGTGTACGTATGCAGTATACGGAACATACTGAACATCAAATGCAGGCTCTTTATTGGCGTGTTGACTAGCAGAAAATGACAATTTAATGATAGAGTACGAGAGTACATCTGACACTGCGCCAGTTACAATGGTTGCCTGTCAAACACTGAATAATTGTGTATTTTACCACAAAGCAGTATTTTCATAGTGTTCTCAATTACTCCTCAAAAAATTTTGACACTATGTAAACCAGGATTATTTTTCAATTTTTAAGCATAATAAATAGCCTCTATACATGATGCAATTTAATTTTATAAATTCGATTGACAACTGCAACCATAGAAATAACAGTAAATCCGATGAAATCAGTTATTGTATTAGCAATTTCATATGAAAGTTTGAGCATGAGTAGGTAAGCCCAGTGCTCTGGCGGTAGGAGAGAGTGGAGACTGTATGAGATGTCTCAGTATATTACGGTGTAACGCATACGCAATACAAAACACAATATCTACTAACATCCGAGTCAAATCAACTCTACAGCAGTACCAGAGTCACAACAGGAGTGTGTGAGCGCAGGCCAAAATAATCACTGCGGCTGACATCAGTGCCCGCTTACCTACGACTTGAAAGAGCTGAGCCTCGGTCTAGGCACCGGCCTGAACGGCCTGTCAACTGCTCATAGAACAAACCAGGTCTGGTGTCAATCCCAACCCACAATGCATCACCAACACACCAAGAAGTGCACATGGACGTGACTAGCTACCATGATTGATGTGATAAGACACACTGGCCTGCGCCAACACCAAATTAGTCCCTAGTATATCAAAGCTTATGAGCGATACCGGCTGACGCACACACACACAGACAGACGCACAGACAGACATACCTTGAGGTATGACCTGTACTTCCTCGGAGGCAGAGGAGTTACTGGTCGTCGTGCCGTAGCCGCTAGAGCTGACGACGGACTGGCGGCTGAACTGGTCATCAAGGCAGTGATTTAACGCGGCCGTTGACGCCTCCAACTCCTTCAGCGCGTCCGCCAACGCGTCATTGGTGGCCTGAAAACGTGTGAACATGTTTAACATAGCATAGCTGTAAGACTTCCTGATAGCCTAAACTAACAAGTGCATCAGAAAATTACAGGTCTGTTCCTCATAACATGTGATCAAGTGTTTGGTTGTAACCGGTAACCATAGTAATTGTTGGTCGCCGTGACGATAATCATACACCTTCTATCACTAGTTACAGGTGACACATGAGTAAGGTATGCAGGCAGAGTGTTCAGATGATGAAGATCTTCTTTCCCATGACGAGTGTATCATTCACTGATCAATCAATGGGAGACGGAGAGGTCAGCCCCATAATATGACCGTTACATCACCCCCTCACCCCCACCGCATTTCACAATCAGCAGGGTGGAGCGTCAATGACACTACAGTAACATCAAGTGCATCTCTAGACATGGCTGCTGCGTGACTAGAATATCATCTACTCGTGTTCCGGCCAGTCACCAGTGCAGGGGAGTCAGGATCTGATATATGATGTCACTACACAACAATGATAAGAATTTCCGTACTCTAATACTAGAGAGGGTTACTCGGTATGAGTACTATCTACAAGTATGGGAGGGGGGGTGACGATAACAAGGCAGGGTGCCAGCGACTAACACTACGGGCGTTACGACAACCAGCGCTTGCCTTATGTACAAGGATGTCGCTATCGGTGAGGTTATTTAGCGCTGCCGTAGACGCCTCCAGCTCTTCGACGGCGGCAGCCAGATTGCTGCTACCACCGAAGAGGCAAGGCGGGGCCTGAAAGCAGTTGACAAAGGTGGCGTCAACGACAGGAGGGCTGTTAGTAACGAGTGGGAGGGAGGACATTGGGTTATGCAGTATCAGACAACAGTCGTGTGCATGAGAGGCATACAATGGCAGACATTACGAACACCAAACAGGGTTACACACACGCTGTTACTTTGTCGTAATCTCATTCCTCACGGTCTTACCTCTCGCTCTTCCCGCTCAGTGGTGGGCAGCTTGTTAGGAGCCTTGATAAGAATATCATGCACGCTCTCTCGTTCTTTCTGCTTCTTCTCCGCTATTTTCTGCGCCAGTTCCTGAGTGTTCATGTAGATGGGTTCGGCTGTTGGTGGATACAGACGTTGTATGTCCAGCAGTGTCAGATGGCAGAGAGAGAGAAGGAGAGGGAGAGAGAGAGAAAAGGAGAGGGGACAGAGAAGGAAAGGACAGAGAAGGAGAAGTAAAAATAAAGAAAAAAAGA
>ERZ1740065.1560-NODE-1560-length-13850-cov-10.322073_pt1 | contig 13850 bp, 7 predicted proteins | sample MGYA00581738_ERZ1740065 | MGnify/ENA primary metagenome ERZ1740065 (study PRJEB43018, sample SAMN04849749) | marine metagenome | isolation source: floating plastic debris | place: Pacific Ocean | collected 2008-09-01 | study: EMG produced TPA metagenomics... | reverse complement strand
TTTCCCTCCCCGCTGCTCTTTTTTTTTGTCATTTTTTGGGTTGCAGTGTTACTGAGAGGTTTGTAGTGGCACTGGGTGGTAGGATGAGGCACTGGGAGGGAGGCGGAGGCACTGGGAGTAGCATTACAGCAACTTGAACATCATTCTGGCTATGAGCTATATATACATGTATATCTGAATGCGGTTGGGTAGCATCTCTAGCAGGTAGACATTGTACCTAACATGACCTCGGTTCACTGCATTGAACATTGCAACCAATAGCATGATACGCAATTGTCACACAAAGATGTTCACCCTCAACGAGGAGCATGTTCCCATGGTGTTTCAACACAGCAACAGACGAAAGTCCCGCAGTCAAACACATGTGAGGCAATGCTATTCAACACAAACTTGCTAGGAAGATATAGCGTACATACCACAATGACTGCCGTGGATGAGGCAGATGATTAGAACAGCTGATACTGTATTCATCACGGCAGACATTATTTCACTCCTCTAGAAGACAATAACAGTGTGCAGAGAGCTGTTACTAGACAGAGTGAGAGTATCAGTACTAGCCGCTACTAGATAGCTGTACTTGTTTATGGTGCTGCGGTCAGCCAATCAATGGGCCAGCACTCAGTCATGTGGTATTGATGCTCTCGCTGTAATTAGCACAGTGCAGCGCATGACTGTGTGTCATTGCCTCTGATGCTCTCCTTGTCTAGTCAATCCAGCTATTTATAACTACCACTCACTCGCACTATGTTTTTGTGGACGTCAGGATGAGAATCGTCAGTCACCTGTTGCCTGACAACGTCGGTTCTAGAGCTTAGCTATTTATAGTTCTCCATGGCAACAGCGAAGACTTGCAGTGAATATGGTGGTGTGGAGCACTGCACAGTGTCAGAGCTGATAGCAATAGGCGTGGTGATGAAACCACTGTAAGCAGCTTGTCACGAGTCATGAGTCAAAGTTTCTAGGCGAGAACATTCTTTCACGATTCTGTGTAGATCTCTGCTGGTTCGCTTGAAGCGCTGCGCTGGGTTATGCTTCATCCTTCTGAGAACTGCTGTTGTATAGAAAATAGCTGGACAGCGAATGGCTGAGCTCAGTATTACGCCTCTAGTGAGGTAGAAATAAAGTGGAAGACATTTTCGTACTCGCGGATGGAATGAAGTCATTGTAGCGATCTCTGACAATCTCCTACCACACCCTACCCTGAAATATCACCCTCACCCATGTCACTCATTCAGTTATTTAGTCCATAGTGTAGCCGAACTTCTTAGCAGTAGCAGCTCTCATCACTAGCAATAAGATAATCCTGTTAGATAGATTTGAGTAACAACTAGGCACCACAACCCGTTAAAACTAAATAATTAGTCACCACAAGCGCTGCTGCTGCTGGTGGTGCTGGTGGTGGTGGTGCTGCTGCTGGTGGTGGTGGTCCTTTGATGTTTGGCTTTGCATTAAGATGTTAAAAAATATGTTAAAATTGCCAAATCTGTCTCCACACTTGCGCACTAAGAAATAAAGTACCTTAAGGGCAAGACTGCCATATGGGGCAGCCAGGCTGCTCTCGGTTTCTAGGCAGGTCGGAGCACACCTGTGGCATGAGGGCCCAGCAGGAGGACTCAGTGAGACTTGAACCAGCAACCTCTTCAGTCTCGAGGTGCAGGCTCCCCTGCGGGCTTGAGTCATTGGCTTTGTGTTGGCTAATTTATAAAATTTAAGTGTATACGTAGGTCCATATTACTAAATTACTAAAATTATGGATCGCTTGTATGAAAACAGGTTGAAACCTATAAATGAATAGATTGACAGCTGTAAAAGCGTGCTGCTTCTGGGATTTGAACTGCGTATCTCATGCTTGCAAGTCATGTGTGCTACACATTACACCATGGCAGCTTACGCTTCACCACAATGACTTCATTTGATCTGTGAGTATGAGAATGAAGTGACTACTAACGTTAATTGATCACAAAATGGTACCTGCAAAATAGCAGGTATTAGTTAACGGATGAACTGCAGCTCTTTGGTGCTTCAGTTTATGTTCTGCAGAGTGACACTCTGATTCAGTGTAACTGGACACTTCTACAGCCTATCAGCTTGAACACAAAGATGTAAAATCCATCTCCAACTTGTTTCATGGCCAGAATGTTATAGTTTGAATGTGACAGAATGAATAGTGACGGTTCGATCTACAACGCATAGAATAACGCTCCATGTGTAGAGCACAGATGACATAAATGTATGTTTAATCACGATGGATTTCGACATCTACTAACTCCTCTATTGACTAATTTCTGCTCCTAAATCATGAATAGAAATAATATTACGAATACATGAATGATATTTTACATAATGAATGCAGGGAGCAGCATCCGAGCTTCACTTGGATGCACTGGGGGGGTAGTCCTCTACCAACCATCAGCTATGCTTTATTGAGCTCGCTACTATTTTTCATGTGTTTATCATATTGCTGACCAGTATTTTCACTGCCATTTCAATATTCAATCCATAAGTATGACACGGCATTGCCATGTGACACGGTACGACCAACCAAGGTCTGTCATCTAGAATGAAATCATTATCAAAGTCCAATGGAAAATTGAGCTTAGAGGTAACTACTGTCTTAGAGACCGTTTCAATATGAAAGCTTTGAAACCAGGATGTAGAAGATTTCGGAAGTGATGGATTTCACTCGCTATTGCTGAAGCTCGGATTCTGGCAGAACGTTGAATGATACTGCAAGCAGTGAATAAATGTGTGCATGCTAGTATATTAAACCAATAGATGAAAGACAAAATATATCGTTAAATTATAAGTTCTATAGGCAATAGAATACATAAAAAAAAAGTATATTCAGTAATATAGTTGTAGCACCAGGAGCTTTGTGAAGAGATACGGTAGCCAGGTCGAGATGGTCCCAGGTGCCGATCACCTGTGGCCGTAGTAGGTAGGAGGAGGCGGGTACTGAGCTGACTGAGGGTTCTGGTACACCACTTGTCCTGAAACAGGAAATCTGGGTGATATAATCAGCTTGATTTGCTCACTAATCCTGCTTATGTATCTCCTCTCCCTCATCTCCGCTCCCCATCAACACTTTCTCTCCTCTCCCTCATCTCCACTCCCCATCAACACTTTCTCTCCTCTCCCTCATCTCCGCTCGCCTCTCTATCTCCACTTTCTCTCCTCTCCCTTCAATCCTATCTCCATCATCTCATGTCCCTTTTCCATCTCTACTTTCCCTCTTCTCCTCTCCCTTCAATCTCCTCATCCTCATATCCACTATCTCCAATTCCCCTCTCGAATCTCCACTCTCGAATCTCCTCACCCTCACCTCTGCTCTGTTCAATCCTCTCTCCCTCATATACATTATCTCCTCTCCCATCTTTCCGCCCCCTCTCTCTCCCCCTCCCCTCTCTTTCCCTCTATCTATCTATCACCCTCCCTCTTTCCCTGTCTCCTTCGCTTTCATGCTCCCTCCCTATACCTCTCCCTTTCTACTGCTAATTTCTGGATGATCCCCTCTTGTTGAGCAGACAGTGTTCCATTAGTGTTTCACTGGTTCCTTCGTACCTGGAGAGGAGCTGCTCTGCTGAGCCTTGCGAATGCCTGCGCAGCAGCCGCAGCAGATGAGGATGGGGATTCCAATGACACAGAGTAGTACGACCACCACTCCTATCACTATCAGTATTATCGCCCATTTCGCTATCTTCTTGACAACACCAGCAGCGGCTTCAGCTGAAAACAACGAATTGGATTCCAACGGGAAATTTGTATGGGTAGGAAACATAGAGATAACTTGACAGACGGCAGACTTCCATTGTAGTTCACTAGAGTCAGCTATGCAAGGTAGCTATGTAAGGCAAACGTGGACGGAGGTCGGACTCCAGACATTGATAAGGAAAGCATCCAGTGATGTGGGAGGTGAAGGAGTTAGTAGCATAGTAGCAATATCCGCTCTCTAAGGTACTGCATACATTACAAATGTTCAAATGCTAGCTTGAGATCCCTACCATGACTCTCACAGAAACATTCAAGACGCTCACTGTCCCACCCCCTAATTTTCCCTGCTTCTTAGCACCATAGGCTAAGGAACATCCACGTCACGTCTCAGGATTTCTTACGCGCATTTGGAGCAGAAACAGCAGCTTTGAGCTCGATTGAGATGAAATATTCTGCATCATGAAGCAGAGACGATGCATATACTCATCATTATATGAGATATACTTACGCATAGAATGCACCGCAGAGACTTTGATTGTGAACGCTGTTGCGTTATCATGTTCTGCTCTCTTGTAGTCCAAGCGCAGAGATTTTACATGTGCCCAATACACCGAACCTTCTGCAGACGCCATCTTGTCATCATCACAGCTCCAATAGACCTGAACATCAATAGTGCTTTATATATCAGAATAACTGTCTTCGCTACCAGGATTCGATCGTTAAATACCTGCCGACATATTGAGTCACACGCTGTTTCCTCTACAGCTAGTTTCTCCGTGCAGCTTAGCTCCTGTCCTAATAGTTCCAACCCTATCTCCACGCCCTTCACAGAGTTGGAGACATCAAGTCTCTGAGAGCATGATAGAGGAGAAGCTGCATCTACAACTCCTGCTTTGATCTCTATATGACTCCCACCTAGAGTAACTGGAGAGACAGCGCTACAAGTGCCGTTGGAGTAGAGGAGGATGACTGGCTTTGAATCTTCCACTGGTAGCGAACTCACTGCCCCTTTAACACCATCACAACATTGGGATATGGCACTTTGACAGTCTTAGCTTGATGTAAGTGAAATTTTGCCATTGGTGTACTTACCAGTAAAGCACAAAGCTACAATCAGCGTGCTGAGTAGATAGATCGCTGTCATAGCTGCTATGAACTGCCAGCACTGGCTACCCTGCAACCATTAATGAGGCGGCATACGGGCAGCGAGTAAGCAATTATCCAGTTAGCTCACATCCTCTGATGTATCTCTGACCATGCTCATACATGCTGACTCACTCCCTGTTGATGTTGAGGGATAGGGTAATAAACAGTAAGCACAGCATGATAGGCTATATATGGCCCACATGCCTGATGAAGTAAAGGCATGCGTCATGACAACAGCCATAGCAAGCAGTATTCAATCTACGTCAGAGCCAGAGATAGCGCCTCATCAGATTGCTATCCTGTATATATACTTGTTACTATAGAAAGGGGGCACCTGTCAGCAACTTTCATCTGATGTCTATAACTGGATCACACAGATGTGAGTGTACTGGAGGAGATTTGGTAGGGTGATAGTATCACTGTTGTGTCCCCTCATGCCTACTGCAGTATGCATATCACCACGTCGCTACATGTCATTAGCTCTGGGAACTGGAGTCAACTGACAGCAGATGGCGCTTACACAATACTTATCTAGAGTAGAGTGGAATATGTCAATATGCCAATACATCAATATAAGTATGTTCTTGTCTAGGGAGCTGCTAGTGAAAGTAGGGAATTGTCTGCTCCTGATTGAATTGATCAAGATTTTCCAAGGGTAGTTCTAGAATTTTAGTGAATGGTGAAAGTCTGGATCCAATCTCAGAATTATAGGGCTCTGATGTCTACAGCTGAGTAGTGGGAACAACATAGAAGTTTGAGTGATGCTGAAAAGTCCCGAACACTGGAGACAAAGTACTGGCGACGGCTGTTGTGGTTGGTGCTTGGTGGAGAACTCTAAAAAACCCAAAGTGAACTTCAATCAAGACATTTTATGGTTGTGTGCCGGATGTAATGAAACAGAAACCACTAAGAGAATGAAGAGTAAGTATTATCGTTATTCCACTAAGGCTTAATCTAACAAACTTGAAGAGAAACTGAAAGTGTCTGCAAACGTAGAACAGGATGAATTAAAGGGTATTGTGTCTGAGAGAAAGTGAGCATCAACCACGCAGGGGTGGGAGAGTGCTATAGTGTAACCAAGGAGAGAAAGGGGGCTATAAATTTTAGAGTATCTTTTGACCGTAGTAGCTGAGGCTATAACGGAGAGTATACTAAAATGAAGACAATGTTCTCTTGTTCATATCTTTATTGCGTGCTTCCTGACTTGCGTTAACAAACTCAACAAGAAGGTGGCTTTTTATCTGGCCAGCACTGCCAAATGAAATTAAGATACATTCCAGGGGGTCCTATATGTTACCAATTTCAGAGCGGCCAAAAATTTCTTCACTTAAACCTCCATATATCTGGTAATAACAGGGCTAGAACATTGGGGTGAAGGTCATTCCAAAGAGGGAAATAGTTGCATCTAAGCCAGTTAAAAACAGAAATATATAAAAGCAGCCTTTTTGCTGATTTTCTTAACGCAGGCCATGAAATGCTCTTCAATCTTGCAATCTGCTAAGAGCAGGTATGCAGAAATTTTTTTTCACTAAAACATGCTGAATAAAAGGAGGTTTACCATTTTTAACGTCATTCTGATCATACGGGTAAAATGAAGTTTCTGAAACATCCGATCATCATCGATATAGGTATCACAGCGACAGCATTTAGTCAAAGTTGGGCACGTGCTTGAAACAGTTATACTGCCAGACAGTCTTCCAGGAAGCGGAGACAGCAAGGAGAAATCCATCACTGGAGAAGCAGAAGTTCCTGAGGGAGCTGTAGAAGGGTGGTCGGCGATGATCATTCAAGTTCAAGTAGGTAGAAGGCATACCTGTGCAAGAGAATAAAAGTACAGTGCTTTATTTTACCGACTAGCGGCCCATTCCTAGAAAGTGGGCTTTTGTACCAATCTTTTCATTCTGAACTGGCCAAGGATGTTTCTGAAGATGTATTGTTATATAAGGCTGCCAAAGCATAGAAATGGAGACCTGCAAACTGAATGTATTTATATCAATTGAGGAGAAACTTGGTGCTGCCTGTGGCCGAAGCAGCATCATTATTACGACATCGAAACCTTCACACACTATAGACTTCCATATCTAAATTATCACAGAGCTGTGAATAAGGATTTATATTCCTAGATATTGGATAAGCAAAGTTAACAACAGCTGTAAGAAGTGAATTGAGTACATAGGTATACTCTCTCCTAGGTTTGGAAAACTGCAGTCCCCAGAGTTTTGACAACAGCGATCACCATTGCTTGAAGCTACTCCACTGCTGTCTTATGTTTTATAGAGGCTGGTGTTACCTGTATTGATGTTGATGATCCAAACTCTTCTCTTGCTTCCCTCTAGGTGAATCCCGATGCCGTTATAGCAATTGAATGCTCCACGACCGCTGATTGGGAATTTCCAGATAACTTTCTGAATTCGGATGTCTATAGCTGATACGTTATGGTCCTGCTCTATCATTATATAATTGTCATTTGTGGAAGATATCAGATCAATATTTGATCGTTTGGGAAATAAATTCATCAGATTGAAATCCATGTCATTATTGGAGTACATGCTGAATCTACGGACTGCCCAAGTCCTGATGTTGAGGTGAAAAAGAGACTCAGAACCAACAGCCATAGACACGATATTCTGAGCTGCACATCCTTTGAAAGTTAAGTGCTTGATCAGCCCATGTTTCTCCAGATCTATCACTGTTATCTCATCTTCTACTGTGTTTGCTGCAGGATTGTGGTTGATCTGCTTCAGTATGCACATATGCCTTCCATGGACTTCCATACTAACAAACTCATCATTCCAGTCCAAGCAGTCAATTTTAAAGTTTCTTAGTTTCCCATCCTCATCATGTCTCTTTATCAAGAGCGTTTTCTTCCCGTTAGAGCCTGGGCGGCACTGAGCGAAGTAAGTCTGTCCTCTGTAGTATCCAATGGCTAATATGTTCACTTCATAGTTGATAATGGTGGTTGGGATGACTTCTCTGCTGCTGCTGTTGCTGCTGCTGCTGCTACTGTTGCTGCTACTGTTGCTCCTGCTGTTGCTCCTGCTGCACCCATCTGCCATGGTGTTTGACAATAGAGCAGTGATCTTACAAAACAAAGACGAAGTGCTGAGAGTTGACTGCCGGGTGGATGCAGTAGGCAGGATGAGTGGAGTAAACTATAGAAGAGGTGAGTGAGCTCCGTCAGTTCTAGGACGTACTTATACTATGTGTGATATACAGTACCAGATATCCAGGACGTCCAGTCCTACCATTGAGATCTACACACACTTATACCAGTGTTAGTTCTGGATGATGAACTCTCACCAGTTCTAAACACAAAACGCCTGCTCTCACCTGCTAGCGATGTTCAAGATGTGAAAGATGACAGTCTTCTAGAAAGTTCGCAGCTCTTCTGCTCAAGCACTGAGTCACTAAGCCTCATACAATTAGCTTTGCTCTGCTACAATAGCTAGTCCATCAACTTTAGTTCTACAGTTGTACACAAGAGAAAGCTTTCCACCAGTAGAGAGAATGGGAGGTGAATAGCCAACACGCTAGTATCTTACATCGTTACTACCCTGTGGACTACGGGCAGAGACTGTGTGCATGCCAAATCTCCATCCAGGCTACACTTCTGATCCTTGTGGCTCTTATTTATATTCATTTTACCAACACAACTTGATATATTTATACCAGCCTGATACCAGGTAAAATAGTGCAGACAGAAAAATCAGTTTTCTGAGAAATTTCATCGAATTAATAGCTGGCCATGCCATCCTCATTACATATGGCAGTGTTTGTCACAACGTCAGTGAATTAATACTGAACTTGTTACACGATAAAAGTACTGCTTCAGTGATGATGTTTATTATATCTACTTTTTGGCTGATGTTCATTTGAATCGCACTCCCTCAATAAAAGGCATGGATACCAGGATTTGGATCGATCAAGAGCCTTACAGTTACCAGAGTTTGGGGTTGAACCAGAAATGTACAACTAGCATTTTGCAATGAAAAAATGCTAGTTGTACATTTCATTTTTTCATTGCAAAATGCATTTCGATGGTCGGTGCTCGGTGGCATTGTGTAAAGGTTCAACTCATAGATGTATCATGTGTCACTGTAATACTGTCATCAGAGTATGAACGCCATAAATGGAAAATTGCCAAAATAGCCTCCCAGTCATTATTCCATGCTATCATACATGGTGCGCTACGCTGTCAGCTTGATGACAGATCTATAAACCACCAATCAATCTATCAATCAACTAATAAATCAACCAATCAATCAACCAATCAATCAATCAGTCAACCAATCAATCAATCAATTTATCAATCAATCAATTGGTAGATCAATAAATACGCAGGTTGATAAATATGCTCACTGGATACTTTATTGAAGCAGCTTCAACATATAAAATTAAGTTGCTGAGGAGAGAGCTAATAAAATCGGTGCTTATAAGATTTTACTAAGACAACACTAAAACTTTAATGTAAAAGAGCACTGGGACAGCTTCACCGACCGGCCCACCCTGGGATGTCACAACGCTGTCCATTTAGTACTCGCTGTCCATTTAGTGCTCGAGGTTCTTACAGTGTCATACTGTCGCAAAGTCCCACAGTCATGTAGCTACAGAATGCTGCCTGTAAAAGGTCCTCTGGGAGCATCCGTTGCTCTTGTCACTCCTAAGGAGACAAAGATGAGCTTTGGAACACTTTGTAGTGATGAAAGGTATGTGCAACAAGTGTTTCTAACTACAAATGACTTTCATTTAATTTTGTTTGACAGAAATCAAACAAATGATTGTTCATGAACAAAGTAAGAATTTTCACGCTGATCACATTTATGAGTTTTGTGAATCTCCTGTCATGGTGCCGCAATGACCCGTAAGTGCCCGCAATGACCCGTAAGTGCTCGAAAACATGTTTTTGTATCACCAGACATGAGATTCCAATGCTCTAAAACTGCAACAATCATGTAAAGTCGGCAGCAATAAGTCATTATTAATGCGTGTCAGTCGTACTGATGATGGTGTTTGGGTCAGAGTGGATGGTGTGCTCCTCCACAATGATCTGTCTCATCTTACAGCAGCATCTGGAGATGGCTATCCCCATCAGCAACGCCAGAATCAGGGCCAAGGCTGCCACAGAACTGATGGATAGAGCTTTAAAATCTACAGCAGAACCAGTTGGAAAGTCGTGTGAAATTCACAGATGGTAACTTGTAGGACAAGAAATGCTGGAGATTCAGTTTTTATTAACTGAGAGCCCCTACCCCCTACAGCTAGGATCTTGCCATATTTGAGCTCAGGTCAGCAAGGTCTAACTAACCAATAGGCCACAGGAGAACGTTAAGAAACTAATAATAGCAGTTCTTGCTCTAAAATTTGGCTGCAGAAACAGAGGAGCCTTGTTGAAAATACTGCATGCATAGTGACCCTGATGTCTTCTAAGGCACACGAGTTTGAAGTTGAACACTTACCTAACATGCTGGAGCGGAGCTGACAAACAGATATCTTTGTTATAAGGGTGTGATGGGATGGCTATTTATGTCAAGCTACTCATCAGATTTGGGGCTTGAGCTAGCCATTATGGCTATTTCAGATATCTGTAAGCTACACTGGCATGTCACTATGGCATGACACCTCATCCCTTCCGTAGCTCTATCCTTGCAAATTTTCATGAGGAGGAAACAATCACTGCGCTTGGCATTCGTGCCGGGTGTTGTACTTGTGTATAACTTGATGGAACATAGTGCTTAATGGCCACCAGTCTTTATGAGTATGCTTAGCTTTCGGTTGAATGGGGTGTGAAATTGAACTTGCAACGTATGCCTCAGTCATGTGTTCATTCAGAGTCATCTTCAACTGCACTAATAACCCTGCCTCAGCAATAATATTTTTGCTCTAGCTAGAAAAGGCTCCAGGATATCTTCCTGACACCTCAGGAGGTTATCTATATCAACCGCAGTCCTCGCACTGTTGGATTCATGCCATGGAGTACCCGCTTACCCCTGTCTGTACTGGATGAGTGTCATGGCAGTGTGTCCTCTTGGGTACTGGGGTTTGATAGCTTTTGTTCTGGTTTGTTTGGTATCACCATTCATTCATTGTCATTGGTACTTGGTAGCAGTGAACCGGGTTTCAGAGATGCTTTTTCATTCAGTTTTTTATTTAAAGGTTTAAACTGTCTAACTCTGGAGCAGTCAAACTCTTGATGGTTGGAGGTATGAATATACGCCCCTGTCCATATCTACCAATTACAAATTTATATCATGGGAAGCTCATTTGCATCTTAAGTTCATTAATCAGATTTATTGGCAGGTAATTTTATAATTCTGTGGCTATTTCCATCCATCAAACATGGCTTGACAATGTATCTTGAGGACAAGATACACAAGTGTATCATGTATCGTACTGTGGCCTAAAATATGGCGATACACGGTTGTATCGTGGCATTACTAGTATGGAGTTAAGCTAGACTACTGCATACCTACGTCAAACTCACCTCAAGGTCATTATAGCGGATAACTGGTCAGAAACTGCAGTAACCACTTTCTATCGGCCTGTGAACTGTGATGTATGCAGAAAGCAAGGAAATGACCTATATGGCGTATAGGACGTATATGACCTATATGACGTATATGACCTATATGACGTGTATGACCTATATGACGTGTATGACCTATATATACCTGTGATTTAATGCCCTCAAAGATAAGAATGAGAAAGTCAGAGGTACAACAGTAATTGTAGAGTCCGAAGCACTGCAGGGCTTCTGACTCTACAATTATTGTATGTGTTGTATGTATAGCCAGGTCTCCATAGAGCATCACACCAGCGACCGAGGTAGCTTTAAGGCAGTGTAGGTAGCTTTAAGGCAGCGTAGGTAGCTGATGACTGATTTCTCATTGATTAAGGGTCGCTTTTATATGCCTAATTGTGGAAATACAACCATTTGGATGGATTGTTTTGATGGATCAAGTTTGCTGCAATGAAGTTCAAGGTCATGCATTGCGCGTGCTGCGATCCTGCAATGCTGCCACCGTATACGGAAACTGAGGTTATAGGCGACAGCCAACTGTTTTCAGGTGCAAATTGGAGCACGCAGACAAGCTTGAATCGATGATATTCCATAATGACTATTCCTTCTCATATCTAATTTCAAGCCACTGAGCTGAACTAAGTTCAAAGTTCTGAAGTCAATGAGCTAAGTGCATGAAGTAGCTATGGGCTAATTGTATACTGCAATACCTCTCACTAACAGTGATTGTCATAATCGTACACCGACCCATACATCTGACCGTGCTTCAGTAAACCCAGCGACTGACCGCTCACTGAAGCTGATAGCAGCTAGTTACACAAGATTAGTATTCCTCAGCAAGTAATTGTGAATTCACAGACTTACATGTACGTGTACTGCCGCAGATTCTGGCTGAGATTTAGGTAAGTCAACGGTTGGTTCAATCTTAGAGCGGGAAGTTCTGATGGACATTTCTTCCAACTCATGTTACTGACTAACCACAGCCACCTGTAATCGTGAAGGCTTTGTATCGAGCAGTGGGCTCTACCTTGTTTACATATGGGAAGATTTCAAAGTGACATACCTTTGCTGGACAAGACTAACGCCTTAAACTTATATGAATACAGCGGGGAGAAGCTGAGAGTATTTATATCTATTGCACACGAATATTGCCTCCATACTTGTTAATGAGTGAGGCTGAAACAGTGGCGGATCCAGGAATTTTTTGACTGAAGCTCAAGTCATCAACTAGTGGCTGTCCAAAGGGCACCTTGCATTTGTTGACTGCATAACCTGTTGCTTAGTTATGCCAGCTGAGGTTTGTGTGGCTCTATATACTACTAGCTGACCAAATATAGTTGAGGCAGAAATTTTTGACTGATGTTCGAGCGTCAGTCGCGTTAGCCTGAATCCGCCCCTGTGAAAATACCGGAGATTTGGGTTTAATGAACATTGAGAAGTCTCAGAATCCATAAACCCTCGAGCAAAGATTCTACTATACTTGAATTCAGCAGCTAAAGCACTGGAGCGTCTCAGACATACAGAGGAAAGTTGACAGGTACGATTGCATCATGATATCGGCACACATCGTGATATATTGAGGACCATCTCAATGTCAACTAAGACAACTAAGACTGCTATGCCGTATGCCGTATGCCGTATGCCGTATGCTGTATACTAGCGCCGTAGATTTAAAGGGCAACTTTGTTTTACTCTCTGACATAGCCTGTCAGCTGCTAGCTGAGCGAATATTTCCTGTCTGGGTACGATATTGAGAGCTCATAAGTTTATGGTTGCGTTCCCTCTGTTATACGTTGCATTTACGTTACGCTGTGTTAAGAGATGATGAGTAGAGTCGCTTATTTTCCAATATCGCTTGTTAGAACAAGCTATTACCACTAGAAGTGGCTGGTAACTATTGATAGAAATGAAAAGAAGACAACTACAAAATTTTCGTGCTAAATGTACTTTGAAATAATTGGTTTTAGTTTTAAGTTACCAGAGTGGCTAAATGAGAGAGTGAGCTAGTCTAAATGAATATGACATAAAAAAATTATCTGCAGCACAGGCTCTCTCTCTCTGCAACTCACCTCAAGCATTGCCAACTGAATTTTCAAGAATTTCTCTTTAAGTTGGAGGTGGTTTAAGTTTACGTTTCTCTTTAAGTTGAAGCAGATAAACATGAGCAGCAGTGAGTGGATAGAGCGGAGTATGAAGATTCAGAGTTCTAATGATGAGACAACTGGTCAGACCAGCACGATGTCAGCGGCAGTCACATCGACTACAAGTAAGTGAACATGATCAATCATATTTATCGTAGGTCATCATCAGTTTCATGGAGCTGCGTGTTCTAACTTCTTCATCAAATCATTATCCAAGTGTTCTTCCTTTCCGAAGATCCACCTGCTCTTTCAGGAAGTTCTTGAAATGCTCCTCACTCCTTCCTCACTCCTTCCTCACTCCTTCCTCACTCCTTCCTCACTCCTTCCTCACTCCT
>ERZ1740065.1559-NODE-1559-length-13860-cov-5.775444_pt1 | contig 13860 bp, 14 predicted proteins | sample MGYA00581738_ERZ1740065 | MGnify/ENA primary metagenome ERZ1740065 (study PRJEB43018, sample SAMN04849749) | marine metagenome | isolation source: floating plastic debris | place: Pacific Ocean | collected 2008-09-01 | study: EMG produced TPA metagenomics... | reverse complement strand
TCCCGAAGGACCATAGAAATATTTGTAGGGTTCATAATGGCCTTTTCGCCCAGTTCCTCAACTCCGATAAATTCGATTCGGGTTGGTATTTTTTCGATTGTGCGGGTGCTTCGCGTTGTTTGTAACACTATTTCGTCCAATGCGTTGGCACTTTCTTCCATATAGAAAGTCAGTTCCGTATCGACCGGAACCGAAATAGAGGTTGCCAAAGTGTTAAAGCCTAAATAGGAAATCTGTACTTTGTAGGTACCATCGGGAATTTCCTCCAATATGGCAATTCCGCCAAAATTAGTGGTCGCGCCCTTGCCCAACGATGCGATGTATACCGTTGCGCCAAGCAAAGGTTCTTTTTCTTTTTGGGTAAGTACTTTTATTTCCAATGTGTTCTGAGCATGGCCGAATGCACAAAACAGTAGCATGAGCCCAAAGCTCATTATGTATTTATTCATATAAATTGGGATAAACTGTCTTAATAATGTAACGGTCGATAATTTTATCGCTTCGGGTCAGACAGTTTTCTTTGGCGGTTGAAGAAGGGAGGGTGAGAAGTTTATTCCGAAACCTTCACAGTAAGTGAATACCCGATTGGATATTGTTTCATCAAAAGGTTGAAATTCCAAAATTCCAAAGTGCACTAAGTGGGAATGACAACAGTGGCACTGGCAGAAAGGTGAGCACAGTTCACAGTTGCCATGGTCTTGCCCATGGTCAAAATCAACATGCGCTTCCGTATGTTCAGAATAGTTAACCGGTTCATTATCAGAACATGGAAAGAAATTCAATGCCAAAAAATAGAAGGACAATATGACCGCTAGAAACTTCACAATGCAAAGATAGAAGAATTACAGTGCAACTGTGTTGCAAAGGTTTAGGGGGTTTCCAAATAACGGCCGTGGCTGTTGCACAACTCTGAAATTCATCAATTTTCGCTTTCATAAGCGTCGGGAAATCGGTAACTTATGGTATGCAAGGCAGAAAGAACTACACCGAAAAACTGTTCCTCAGCTTCAGGCTGTCGGACCGTGTTCCCAAGGACAACTTTTATAGGAGGCTGCGCGAGACGCTCGACCTGAATTTTCTTTATGAGGATACAAAGGAACTATATGGAAATACCGGAAACCCCTCGATAGACCCCGTGGTCTTTTTCAAGCTATTGCTCACCGGATACCTTGAGAACATCACTTCCGATAGGAAATTGATCGAGCACTGCGGCATGCGGATGGACGTGCTCTATTTCCTGGGCTATGACCTTGACGAGGAGCTGCCATGGCACTCGACGATAAGCAGGACAAGGCAGCTTTACCCGGAATCCCTTTTCGAGAAACTGTTCAACAAAATATTTGCGCTGTGTGTGGACAGCGGGATGGTGTCCGGCCATACCCAGGCCGTGGATTCGGCCCCCATAAAGGCGAACGCATCCATGGAAAGCGTGGTGCCGAAGATACCCGAAGACTCTGTGGGCAACCACTTAAAAAAGGTGTCGGAAGAAAACGGGGCAATAGAGAAAAAACAAGCGAAGACCGCTTCCCCAACACATATCTCCGCTCCCGAACATGAGCTGAAGCGTGTGGAGAAACACCACAGAAACCTGCAGAAGGGTCCAGTGAAACTAATGGGCGCATCCCACAAAAAGGCACGCCTGCTCAGCAACAAGACGCATTACAACCCCCATGACCCGGATGCCCGCATATCGGTAAAACCGGGCAAGGCAAGAAAACTGAACTACTGTTGCAGCATGGCGGTCGATACGGCAGAAGGGGTCATCTCTCACATCCAAGCGGACTTTGCAGACGGTAGGGACAGCCAGTACCTGAAGGGTATCGGCCTAAAGGTCCAGAACCGTTTAGCGCGGAACGAACTCATAATGACGGACCTCTTGGCCGACACAGGGTATTCCAACGGCTCCAACTACGATTTTCTAGAAAAGAGGAAAATCACCGGATGGATACCCGTCTTCGGGAAATATAAACCTGAGATAGAAGGTTTCCCCTACGACAGGGAAAGGGACGAGTACCGTTGCCCGATGGACAGGCCCCTGCCCTTCAAGGGGTTCAGTACCAACAAGTACGGCACCGTACTGAAAAACTACTGGGCGGCACCGAGGGACTGCAAGGCCTGCCCCATGAAGCCACAATGTGCGCCAAAAAAGAGATGCAAAAGTATCACCAGAACGATATACGACGAACCGTACCTGAGGGCCTACGCCAGACAGCACAGCGAAAGGGGCAAACAAATGAAAAGACTTAGGCAAAGCACGGTGGAACCGGTCTTCGGGAGCCTGACCCAGTTCTATGGCCTGAGAAAGATAGGCGTATTGGGCAAGGCCGGTGCCCACAAGGTCATGCTCATGGCCGCGATAGCCTTCAACCTGAAAAAGTACCTGAAGAAAGGGGGAAAAGGACCCTCAATAGGAATATTAAGGACCATTATGGGTGCCCTACAAGGCTTCCTGACCGTTTTTCACTGGTCGAGCCAATCGAGGCCCATCCTCATAAAGACATAAAGAACACTACCCTCTCAAGTCGAATTCTTGCTCAACGACTACTTATGCAACAGCCACGGCCGATTTTTGGCACAGATAGATTGAGTTCTTCTTTAAATCATTACCAGTTCCATTTACCGTCCTTTTTAGTAGTTCCGTAAATTCACCTTTTTTGGCATCACTTTAATCTCTACGAATTATTCAAAAAGGAATTAAAAATCAATTAGTAAAAATTCGAGTTTACACTCAAAAAGTGGTAATTAACTCGAAAAAATACTAAAGTGAAGAAAAGCTAATCGTCATCAAAATCCTCTTCACCATTGCCCAGTTCCAATGCCTTTACAGACTGTATGGCATTACCTGCAATACCTTTTATTGAACCATACATATCAATGGTGTTGGTAATAACCTTTTCAATTTGGCGCTCTCGTTGTTTCCAAATGCGTTGCATGGAACGTTTTTCACTTTCCAAGTCTGATTTCATTTGAGAAAAACCTTCAACAATGGCTTCTATTTGCATACGAAAAGTAGTACTTGTTAGAAAGTCATATAGCATGCCCATTTTATCACCCTTATTTTCTTGTGTGGCCACGGCCAGGCTCAATTGGATAATGGATTCACGTAAAACAGCTGAGAGACCCTTAAATTCTTGATAGGTGCAAACCCAAACGCCTTCCATCATGCCCATTCTGTCTAGACCAGAAGGCATCACTTCAGTAACGAGGACACCAATATCTGCATCACGCTCCCGCATATCCGCCTTAAACTTTTCTATCCAACTCGTATGGAAATCTTTTGTGCGTTTGCTTTCGTAATAGATTTTACCACAATTTTGACGACTTCGTGTATTTACCACTTGAATGCAATCAGCACCACGTGCTCCTTTTTTTACTTCATCGATGCTATCCAATGGAAATTGAGTAGCTAGCCATTCTTCTATTGCCAATTCCTGTACCTCACCTTGAAGCTGCATGGATCCTTGTTCCTGTTTCCGCTTCATTTCCTCAGTCAGATTTTTTTGATCTTCTAATTGTTTTTGGAGTTCACGGAATTTCAATTCATTTTTTTCTTCTTCTGATCTTCTGATTTTTTCACGCTCGGCAAGTAATACTTCATTTAGCTTCTTTTGTGCTTCAGCTTCTGCAGCTTCTTTCAGTTCGGATTTTTCGCGCTTGAGTTTTTCGATTTCCGCTTTGGAACGATTCAGTTCTTTGACCTGTTCCGATTTTTCATTTAGCTCTTTTTGTAAGGCCTGAAATTGCTCGGACTGTTCTTCTGTTAGCTTGGCCTTAAGTTTTTCTTCAAGTACCTTTCGGTCCTCTTTCAATTGTTTTTCCAAACGCTCTTGAAACAACTCATTTTGTTGTTTTCTCCTTTCCTCGAATTCCTGTTTTGCCCTGTCAAGTTTTTCTTGCTCTGCCTCGTTTTTCTTTTTTTCATGGACTAGCTGAGCCTGATATTTTTGCTTGATTTCGTCTTCCAGTTGATGCGCCAAAATATCTTGAACATCAATTGAGGTTCCGCAATTGGGGCATTTTATTTGGGTTTTATCTTCCATAATTTTTATGCAATTCTTTGTTGAGTAAAATTTGGCGGATATATATTTTTATGAGCGTAGCTCCCTTTAGAATCTGCCGCCAAGTATTCGTCCCAGATATATTGGGGGACATCGTAATACTCATAGATGTTACCATTTTTAAACTCAATTCTCAAAACGGCTTGCTCTTCGTTATAACCAGCAGCGACATGGTTTGAAGATTGGACAGGTATCATTTCCATATTATTCCTTTTTAGTTATTGGTTTTTGTTCTCTAATAGCCTTTACGACTTTTTTATACCCATTCTCATTAATAGCAAATTTCTTATGCCATGCATCCACAAGATTTGGGTCGTTACTTGACGGTCTTGGTTCAACAAGCTCAATCCTAACTCTAGAAGGAATATTAATTGATTCCCCAACAACAATTGCTTCTCCAATTCTAAGAGAAGAAAGCAATTCAATTAAACTATTCATATTATTTGGAGCGGCCGATTGAACAGTTCCTTTATCCCTACTGTTAGTTAAGCGAAGCGCAATGAATGTGCCTACTTGAGCTAATATTGTTTCAGATATTTCGGACGGTCTTTGGGTAACAACCATTGCGCCTATTCCAAATTTTCTTCCCTCTTTAAAAATTTTTTCTACTGCTTTTCTTGCATAACCATAGATATGGCTACTTCTTTCAGATTTTGGCAAATAAGAATGTGCCTCCTCGTATACCATTAAAACTGGCCGCTTACGACCGGTGTATTCCTCATATCGGCCCCAATACATGGAATCATATACTAGTCTACTAATAAGTCCAACACTAATATCGATAAGCTCAAAAGGCACTCCGCTAAGATCCAGAATAGTCAATCGATAGTCATGATCAATCCAACTCTTAAACAAATGGTCAATATCGTTTGCACTCTTTGCATCGTTATAATCTGGTGGATCGAACATGAATTGATACCTGCTATCTTTTAGTCTTGAAAGAATTTTTGCCTCGTATGAATACATAGTTTGATCCTTACTCTTGAAGGGAGTTTGACCTCCAGGACCATAGGGTTTGAAAGTTGCTGGTTTCAATTCTTTTGCATCTCCCTCATCGATAAGTTCTTCAGTATCTCGTGTTTGATCTTCCTTTTTAGCTACTGAGTATGATGCTGTAACCTCTCTGTTAAAATCATGCCATAGCTGCTTTATATCAAATGGTATTGGTGAATCAGCAGTGATGAAATTTTCATCAACGGCACCTGCCTTAAGTACAGCAGCGTTTAACTTTTTTAACTCGATAATTTTTTCCCTCAAACGCTTATCTGCTGGTTGTTCTTGTCCTTCGGGGCGACCAACTAAGAAAAAAGATAGCTCATCAAAGGTCATGGTCCAAAAAGGGATAATCAAAGGGTGTTTTATACTATTGATTTTAAAAACCTTCGAGTTCCCAGAAAAAGCAGAAGAATACTCTCCATGCGTGTCAACTAATATTATACGTGAACCCTTATATTCATTAAGTATTCTCTTTATTATGTTAGCTGTTGTATTCGATTTTCCGCTTCCAGTAGAACCTAGAATAGCTGAATGTCTTAATACAAGATTGTGGGTATCTATATAAACAGGAAGGTTTTCAGATGAGGAATGCTTACCAATTTCAATATAGCCATCAGATTTATCACCGTAAATAGACCTCAAATCCTCCTCGGTAACAATATGCACCTGGTCATTGATTGTGGGGTATGTGCCAACTCCTTTTTTAAATTCGTCATTGCCCAATTTTTCCCCAATTAATTGCACCTGTAAAAACCTTGATCCATAATTCGGCTCATATGATGTGGCCTCAATAGAAGAAGGGGAATTACTTACCGAAGAAACTAAACCAAACAGAGTTAGACTACCTATAGGAAATTTAACAAATGTTCCTATTTGACCAATCTTGTACAGTCTTCCATTTATAATAGGAGCTGCGGAAGGAATCTCTTTAGCGATTTCGACTTCAACATTTCCACTATTCACATTGATGACTTTCCCTAAATATGTAATGTTTGTTCTCATTAATACCCTAATCCTTTTTGTCTTTCATTCCTGAACATAGAATCAAAAAGTCCACCATTTTAGTAAAATCTCCCAGAGTCAAAATTTTAGAATCTTCATGCCAAAATGGGTCTAAAATATCTCCATCTAAGTTTTTGCTCCACTCTCCAATAATCCCTGAAATAGAAGCTTTAGAAGGACTTAGCATAGTAAAATTTGGAAGGTTTTTCCCGTTTTCAACAATTTTTTCTAGTGGAGTATCTTTAAAGAAAAAGGCAATAATGTGAAGTCTGCTATTCTGATTAAGTGCACTAAACAAGACCTCATTAACATGATCGTCAGAAAACGAATATCCACTAATAATAAAAATACCTTCTCCAGCTAATAAAAAATCCTTTAGTCTATCAAAATAACTCGTAAATGGTTGTTTTCTTGATGACTCATACTTGTCTTTTGAAGGGTATATTACCAATTCAGAATCTGGAAATTTCTCTTTAGCCCCTGCCCCAAGCCTAATTACCCTGTCTGCTTTCCGTTTTCTACACTTTTCCAAAACCAGCCCAATGAGCCGTGTAATTTCCATAAACGAATCCAAGAGGAGGGAGGCTTATCATAGTTGGAAGTGGCATCCAACGTCTCGTGGGCAAAGAAAGGCTCGTGTGACCCAACAAAACCGTCAAAAAAGGGAATAAGATGATATTCCAACGACTTTTCTATAATCAAATCATAATTGGTCGTGAAAATTTCTTTCGGATAATCCCTTGACAACCAATTCAGCCAACTAATGAACTTGCGTGCAGTTTGTATTTTGGCGGATTTTTCTTCTTCTGAAATTATCTTATAGATTTGGTTGCAAATAGCCTTGTCAAGTTTTTTCGCATCGTCACCTGATACATTTGTAAATGATTTTTTATTAGAATCAGAGGTTATTTTTCTGACCAAACGAACTTGATTTAGGATGGCCTCAATATGATTTTCTTTATCTAATTGCCCCTTAATAATTTCAAACTTGGGTTTCTAAGTAGCATTTAACTTTTCTTCCACTTGCCTGGTCAATCCAGAAATATCAGATATACCCATTGCTTTTGAGGTTCCGGCACCAAATAAAAAACCAATTCGTTTAGAATAAGAAAGCTGGTTTCTAATCTCAGTTAATTCCCTTAATGGGTCATGTTTGAAGTCCGCCATAATTCTTAATTTCCGTTTACCTGCTTTTTAATATTTGGAGCAATCTATGGTTGATAAAATAATTGCTTTTACCAATTTTCAACTTGGTCAAAAACTGTTCTTCGTGTTGGGCAAGCGCATTCAAATAGCTACTTGCGGTGTTTCTGTGTACGTTAAGCTCACGCTCTAAAAAATCAATTTTAGTGTATGGATGCTTAAAAAGAGTATTGATTAAATCGTGACTATAAAACTTGAATTCACGTCGTATTTTCTGTTTGTAGTCGTCCATCAGGTGTTTGATATTGTTGACTACCACAATAGTATCCTTAGCAGTAATTTCTACTCCCTTCAACATCCATAACAACCATTCTTGCCAGCTTTCATCCGTTCGGACTTTTTGTAATAATCTGTAATAGTCCGCTTTGTTTTTAATGATGTAACTGCTCAAATACAAAACAGGGATGTCCAGTAAGTTTTGATGAACCAAATACAGCATATTCAGTATTCTTCCAGTTCTACCGTTGCCATCATAAAAAGGGTGGATACTCTCAAATTGATAATGCACGATGGGCATTTTAAGCAAAGGGTCTACGGGATGTACTTTAGGATCATTAATATAGGTTTCCAAGTTGTTGAACAGGGCCATAATGTCACTGTATTGTTGGGGTGGTGTAAATACCACTTCTTGGGTCCTAGGATTTTTTAGAACCGTACCAGGTACTTTTCTTATAGGATGGTTGGGCGAAACAAGCTCTTGTATCCGTTTGATGTCGTTAATACTAAGTACTCCTTTTTCTCGTATGATTTTAAATCCCAATTTTAGGGCCTGAGCATAATTTTGCGCCTCTTTGGCCGCTTGCGAGATATTTTTGGTCTCAATAGCAGCCTGGTACAACTCATCATCCGTAGTCACAATATTTTCAACCTCATTACTGTCCTTTGCCTCTTGTAATGAAATGGTATCAATAAGTATCTGTGAATTGGGTATCTTTTTTACCTCCCCCTTTAATTGGGCCAGGGCACGGCTTGCCGCATTTAAATTTTTCAATACAGCAACCGTCTCTATTTGAACTTTTGGCGGTAGAAAAGGAATTTGAATTTCTGTTTCCAATTAATCATATTTGCTTTGCTATACAAGAAACAACTTTTTTTGTGCATATAGGCTGTTTAATGCACAAAAAATCTGTTTTTTTGTGCACGTAATGAAAACATGCACAAAGATTATCTTTTTAAAGGTATTTGGGACAGTAAGGAATTGCTCATCGCTTTTTATTCCAATCACTGTAAACCTCAAAGGTTTTTGGATGCTCTTCAAAAAATGTATCCAGATGCGTTTGATAGGCTTCTATCCCCTGATTATATGCTTCCTTTTTTATATCCTGATTGGATTCGTATTGAGCATAGCCAAACAAAATTGATCCTATAGAAACCACCATGGAACTGATAAAGGTAATCACCGCCCATTTCGGATAAATCTTAGCATTTTCTAATTTTCTGTTCAATCTATTTAAATAGGCTTCTCGATCTTCGGTTTCCTTTTGCTGAAAACTTTTTAGTTCAGATACTAAGTTATCAATGGGAGCCAGATCAAATTTGACCTTTAAATCCTCGGCCCTCTGGAGACCATTTTCCAGTCTATTTACATTGGCCTCAAAATCGGTCAACTCGTTGACCAAAAGTTGTGTAATTGTTTCAAGTTTATTCATGGTATGGAATTTAAATACCCATTCCTAGGTCAATGGATTTCTTGATTGCTTTTTTGGCAAGGGATATTGCCAACTTCTGAGGAACCGGGACCACTTTGTCCAACAATTTGATAGAGTTCTTTGGTGAGATGATTCTATTTGGAACGTTGTAACGTGTTAGTTCCCTGCCAATTCCAGCCATGCCCATATTCCTATGTATCTCGCTTCCCTTAAAACTGTGTCCTTGAAATTCAAACCGAAAGCCTTGGAGTTTACCTTGTTTATTGATGCTGGGAATGACTGCAACCCCATTGGCCCTCATTCCTTCTAGATACTGTTGATAATTTTTGGGCTTTTGATGTCTCAGGGTCAGTTCATGTCTTCGTTTGATTTCGTTACGCAATTCCTTGGTCTGGAATTCCCGTTCCATTTGTACTTGTTTAACCGTGGTCAACCGTAATGTTTCAGCAGTTTTTTCAGCGGCCTGTTGACTCCGTTTGCCAATAAAGCTGTCATTATAGGCGATTCCTTTAAAGTCGATACGGTTCACATATAAATGGATATGGGTATGCTCTTTATCCCTATGGACAAATGCAATGGCTTGTCGTTCCCCTAGCTTCATTTTATCCATAAACTCTTTGGCGACCCTTTCAAGCTCTTGTTTTTTTAGACGTTGCCCATCGTTGATTGTCGGACTGAGCACAAAAGATAGCGTGTTGCGTTCACAGTTATGGTTCAATTTCTGAATGCGCTGAAATTCCTCGGTAATCTCTTTGGGGTTTTCCCCGACCAAGTGCTGTCTGAGTACCACTTCGGCATTCTTTTCCTGGTTCCAACCATAACCCATGGAGGCACGGGTATGAGAAATGGATTTTCCCTTGCCAATCATTTGCTGAATCTTTTAAGGTGTTCTTTGATTTGCTTAGCAGTTTCGTAGACCATTTCGGTCAGCTTTGGACTTTTCTTCCGGAACATATTGCCAATTGATTTGAAGTTGTTGTGGTATTTGGCCAACATTTGATAGATTTCGATTTCCTCATCAGACAACCGTTCAATTGTAGCTTGTTCCATGGCCGCCCTGCGAAGGAATTCACTTAACGACAGCCCGCAAAGCTTGGCCTTGGCCAATAGCAACTTTTTTTCATACGTGGTACAACGGAATTTCACCAACTGAGTTTTCCCCTTAAACGACTCTTTTTTTTCCCTGCGACCATCGGGAGCAGGCGAGATTGTGTCCACAGACACACATCTCGAATTCTTAACAGAATTACGTTTCAGGTTACGCGCCTCATCAGTCAACTCTGATAATGTCACAGTAGGTTCAGTTTCTTCTTGGGTAATTGGCACGTTATTTTTTTTCGCCCAACCATGTATTGCAGCTTCAAGTGCATCAAATTCTTTTTCCAAATTACTCCTGCCCATGATGCATCAATTTTTCATTTACATCCTTGAATCCAGCGTAGCAATTTCTTCGGTCTTCGGCTATTGGATATAATCCGATTAAATATTGGGTTGCTTTATCTCCTGCACAATCATTATCCAATGCCAGATTGAGGCCGGAATATTTTTCTAGGATGGAATTGACTTTTTTAGCAAAGGCCAGCGAGTTCAGAACAAGCACATCCGATTCAGCGAACCATTTGGGTTGAATGACCAAAAGCGACAAAAAATCGAACATTCCCTCAACTACGGTAAGGCTTGGATTATTATTTTCTATTATGGTGATGGCCTTAGGAGATGCACAATATTTTTGAAAACAATTGCGTAGTTCCCAACCTCCATTTTTGTTTTGCAACCCCAGAGCAAAAAAGGATTTTTTACCTATTCCAAAGTGTATTTGTTTGATATATCCATAGGCCAGGGTCAAGGGGATTTGACGCTTTTGTAGGTAATCAATCAATGCCACATGACTAATTGGCCTTATATCATTAATACTGATTCTCTTCTCTGTCACAACTGTTGGGGGCTGATGAAAAGAAAAAGAACCTGTTTGGCCTTGGAGCCATGTCAAGGTTTCGCCGACACCAAAGCTTTTCAATCGGCAAATAAGGTCGATTATATTTCCTCCAAGGCCTTCACCATGGTCGTACCATCTATTCAGGGTTTTGGAGACCTTAAAAGAGGCTTGGGTTTCTGACCGGAACGGACTCAGAAACCAAGCTTCTTTTTCCGTTTCTCTCACTGGAAAGTGCCCTAGCTTTGCCATCGTGTCAACGATGCTAACGGTACGGGCTCTTTCGCAGTTAAATCTTTTTTCTTTCATAGCTCTTAACGCATTTAAATTTTGATGATTTGATGAAGAATCATTCAAAAGGGTTATTCCTGTTGGTCTTACTGGCTTCATCATTTTTTCATCGTTTCATCGTTTCCTCTTTTCTTGGTTTTGGCTTTGTCATCATTCTTTGTTTTGATGACGGGATGATGACAAAGTGATGACGGATTTAAATCCCATAAACAAAGGGATGGTCCTAGGATGTCATCATTTCATCAAAATTTTTCAGTAGAAAATGCCTGGATATGGAAAAGTACCTGCCTTTTGCATCCTCTAGAATGATTTCACCATTGTTCCAAATGGTTACCCGCTGGTAGCTGTTTGAGTTTTTCTGGTTTTCCAATTTCCAATCCTTCTTTAACAGTCTACGCAATTGGGTCAGGTCAGTCTTCACCCTGGTCTTGTTGAGCATGTGGAGGGCATCCATGGGACATAGTTGGATTTCATTCAATTCAAACTTGTCCATGGCACTAAGTAATAGACTGGCCAATTCTTTTTCTACTCTGTTTCGATTGTTGTTCACCAGCTTTTTAAGCGCTGGTGTAAATAGTTGATTAGGTGAAAACCACATTCGAGTGGATTGAATCGTGCTAACTTTACGATTGCCCAGATAAGATAGAAATGCTGGGATTTCAGCTATGAGCTTTTCCAAAAAGTCCGTTTCCTCATTTTTGATGGGAGGAATTTTACGAACCCAGAAACGGGTCTCATTTCCATCAATTTTGATGAAGTTATCCTCATTGTTGCTGCAGAGGATAAACTTTCCGAAGAACTCGACTTCGCGTTTGTCTTTCCCTTTGGCCTCCAATTTATTTCTATTAGTGGTACTCAGGTATTTTATGCGCTCGGTCAGTTCCTCTTTATTGAACAATACTTCATCTATGCATATCAAAAGCTTATTGGCCCAATCTGCATTGAACTGACTACCAAAACTGTCATTGGTTAGATAGGTAAGGTTGTTTTCAAAGATTTCCTTTAGCCATTTTAAGAAGGAACTTTTTCCTGTGCTGCGTTCCGAAGAGACCAGACACAAAATGGGCAAAATCTGGATGGGCTTTACATATAATAACTGCAGATAATCCAATCCCAATTCCCTCTGGCACCCAAAGATGTGCTCCAAAAATTGTAAGGTCTTATCAATGGTGCCTTCCTTTGGAGCAAAGCTTAAGGGAGAGTAGATATTTTTGAAGCCATGGTGTTCTTTTTTGAAATCTATGTGGTTGGGAATACAGGTGAAACCATCATATTTTGGAACCTTGCTCAAAAAATCCTTACCATGATCTTGCTTAATGGTATGTTCACTCCAATAGACCAATTGTTCGTTAAAATGGCCTGAAATTGTGGGCGATTTTACTATTTTATAATACGTAGTACCCACCCTTACATAGGGGATTGTTTCCATAATTAGACTTTCAGATTCTTGAGCTAAACTCTTTTTCTTTTCAACAGCTGCTCATTGAACTTTTGTTCCAAAAATTCATCTGATAAATCTGGTTTGCCCAAGAGCCAGGCGTCAATGGCCTCCTTATCAAAAAATTTCTGTCGTACATGGGCGTTTTTGCCCATGGGAATCAAACGGAGTGAAGTGAGTTTGTAGATTTTACTTTTTGACAAGCCCGTATAGGCGACCAAATCATCTACATTCATTACCCGTTTGTTTTGGGAAAGCAGGGTTTTAATTTCGGTTAATAGTCCTACGACTTTCTTTTCCTCAGTCATTAGATTTTAGATTTAAATGAATGATTGAGTAAAGGCCTTTACTGTGAATGCGCAAGGCAAACATAGGAAAGCTAATCACGTTAACTGGAACAATAAGAGGGGCTTGTCAAAGAATTGTGATAAGTTTATTGTTCTCCGAACACTTCAATGATCTTTTCATGCTCAAGAACCACGAGTTGCTTATCCTTCATTGAAATATTCCATCGACTGAAACTTGATTCCAGGGTGTTAGGATTTACAGGATTCCCGTTCATCGAGAACGATTCTCTGATTATTTCGAAGAGTATTTTCCGACGAGCTGTTTCGATGTCAATTATTCCATCCCTGACAAAACGGTGCATTAAAGAAAACACAAAGAAATAATTGGCCGAGCTACCATTTTTTATGAGGTTACGATTGTTTATTTTGATTTGGGGAATGTATCCCATCAATAACAAATGAAAATTATCCAAATCTTCATCCGTCAACAATAATTTTGGGAAGTCTTTTCCATAAAGATTGATCTTGATCATTTCCAATCCATGTTTGTCCCGATGGAATCTTTTTAGCCCGGACTGATAGCCAGCGGAAAGAATAATGGTCAGAAAGGCCATGCACAAATACCCTGTGAAAATCAAAAGCTGTGTCTTGAAGGAATCGGAAAACGTGAAGGCCGCAATGACAGCCACAGGTGTCATACAGGTCAAAAGAAAAAGGATTTTCTTCCCTTCACTTTTATCCAAGGAATGATAAAAGCTTTCCTTTTTCTTAAGAAACTTGTAAAAGAACTTTCCTATGGCCTCAATAACTCCCTTCATTCTAATGAAAATCACAAGATTAACCTAAATGTAAACAAAAGAAATTACCTTTGGCAGGTGTTGTACCTATGTTGTACCTAAGGGAAAGAAAAAAGGCTCCCGATTTCTCGGAAGCCTTGTGTTTACTGGTGCGGTCTGGACGGGACTCGAACCCGCGACCCCCTGCGTGACAGGCAGGTATTCTA
>ERZ1740065.1558-NODE-1558-length-13868-cov-12.454861_pt1 | contig 13868 bp, 18 predicted proteins | sample MGYA00581738_ERZ1740065 | MGnify/ENA primary metagenome ERZ1740065 (study PRJEB43018, sample SAMN04849749) | marine metagenome | isolation source: floating plastic debris | place: Pacific Ocean | collected 2008-09-01 | study: EMG produced TPA metagenomics... | reverse complement strand
CCAGTTGAACCAGTGGCACCATCTTGACCAACTGCTCCACTCTCTCCACGCTGACCTTGAAGTCCTGGAGCACCTTGCTCTCCTTGTGCACCATCAGCACCAGGGGCACCTTGCAATCCACGCTCTCCAGGGACACCAGCTTCACCTGGAGCTCCAGTTGCACCTGTAGCACCATTCTGGCCAGCAGCACCACTCTCTCCTTGTTGTCCTCGCTCTCCAGCAGCTCCTGGTAGGCCATCCTGTCCAGGCAAACCTGGCTCACCAGAATCTCCTTTCTCTCCAGTGGATCCAATTCGACCAGTGGCTCCAGTGGCACCATCTTGTCCTACTGCTCCGCTTTCACCCCTAGCACCTGGTGCTCCATCTGATCCTGGCAATCCAGGGCTACCTGGTGATCCATCCAAACCAGGTTCTCCTCGTTCTCCCTGAGCTCCATCATTACCAGCTGCACCATCCAAGCCAGGTTGACCAGGTGCTCCTGTCAGACCAGTGCTTCCCTGCGCTCCTGGTGCTCCATCAGTTCCAGCATCTCCCTGTGCTCCCTTTTCTCCTGGCTGTCCAGGCTCTCCTTGCAGACCTCGACGACCAGTGGAACCTGTCGATCCAGTGGAACCATCCAAACCTGCGACTCCAGACTCTCCCTTAGGGCCACGAAGTCCTGGTGCTCCAGGGGCGCCATCTTGTCCTGGCAGACCTGGCTCACCATCTGATCCTGGAGCTCCAGAGGCACCATCTGCACCATCAGATCCTCGTTCTCCTGGTGCTCCTGGGCTTCCAGGTGCACCAGCAAGACCTGGTGCACCAGCTGGACCAGGCTCTCCAGTCTGCCCATCTAGTCCTGGTTCTCCTCTCTCTCCAGCTGCACCTGGCTGTCCATCAGATCCAGGAAGCCCATTTGCACCATTTTGTCCAGGTGCTCCAGGAGCTCCTTGCTCACCAGGAGTGCCATCAGCGCCTATTAGAAGGGTAGAAATAAGAATTTAACACTTTGCAAGGTTACCTAGCAATATTAAGTCCTAACAAGCCTTACCAGCTATGCCAGGTGCTCCTGGTTCGCCATTTTCACCGGGAGCTCCAGGCTGCCCATCTTGACCATCTGCACCATCATCTCCTCTTGCTCCAGGCTCGCCTGGTGACCCTGGTGCTCCTTGCTCTCCCTGAGCTCCAGGCTCTCCTGGGCTACCAGTGGCACCAGCTTTGCCAGTGGCTCCAAATTCTCCATCTTGACCGGCTGCGCCATCTTTTCCAGGTGCACCAGGTAATCCAGGTTGTCCATCATTACCATCACGGCCGGGTGCTCCTGGTGCTCCTGGTGTTCCATCAGCGCCAGGCAAACCATCTAGTCCAGGGTTACCATCATTACCACGCTGGCCAGCCTCACCACGATCTCCCTTCTCACCAGCAGCACCTTGCTCTCCTGGGCTACCAGGTGCTCCAGGAGCGCCAACAAGGCCAGGTGCCCCAGGCTCTCCAGGAAGACCATCGTTGCCAGGTGCACCAGGGGCACCCTGTTCGCCAGCCTGTCCAGGAGCGCCATCATTTCCAGGTGCACCATCTGCTCCACTTGCACCGTCTTTTCCAGGAGCACCAGTGTCTCCTTTTTCACCAGGTGCTCCATCACTTCCATCGGATCCTCTCTCACCGGGCTGACCTTGTTCTCCGGGCTGACCTGGAGCGCCATCTTGACCAGCCTCACCTGGTGCTCCTGGTTCTCCTGCCAGACCTTGTTCTCCCCGAGTTCCAGTTGCTCCAGTTGCACCGTCTAAACCAACAGCACCTGATTCACCTCGCATTCCTTGTGCTCCATCCTGTCCAGGAGCTCCAGGTGCTCCAGGCAATCCATCCTGTCCAGACTGTCCATCATTACCATCACGGCCAGGAGTGCCAGGAGCTCCCTGTTCACCAGGGGCACCTGGTTCACCTTGGGCTCCAGGTTCACCATCTCTGCCGGGTTCACCATCTTGCCCTGCCTGACCAGTTGCTCCCATATCTCCAGGGGTACCTGGAGCACCATCAGCACCAGGTAGTCCATCCAATCCATCAGCACCGGGAGCTCCAGGTTCTCCTTGATCTCCTTTGGCACCAGTCTGGCCAGGAGCTCCATCAACTCCATTCTGACCATCTCTACCAGCCTCACCAGGAGCTCCAGGCTCACCAGGTAGACCATTTGTGCCATCATTACCCGCTGGGCCAGGAGCACCAGGGGCTCCTGGAGTTCCATCAGCACCATCTTCTCCATTCCTTCCATCACGGCCATCTTTTCCAGGTGCTCCAGGAGCGCCATCCTGACCTGCTGTTCCAGGGTTGCCAGTATCTCCTGGAGATCCATCCTTGCCATCTTTTCCATCTAATCCGGGAGCACCAAATGCGCCAGGTGCTCCATCCAGTCCATCGCGACCAGGTGCACCGGGTTCACCAGGTGCGCCTGGCTCTCCTCTCTCACCGTCAGCGCCAGGGGCACCTGGCTCACCCGGAGTTCCATCCGCACCATCGTTTCCTTGAGCTCCTGTAGATCCTGTTCTACCAGTAGCACCCATAGCTCCATCGGCACCATCTCGGCCATCAATACCATCTCGGCCATCAGCTCCATTTGCACCTTGGGCACCAGGTTCTCCTGGAGCTCCTGGAGCTCCGGTATCACCTGGGGCACCATCCTCGCCATTAAAGCCATTCTGTCCATTTATTCCTGCATAAAAATATTAGGAGTACATGGTTTGATCACATATTGATAGAATCGTACATCTAAGGATCAGTTTTTTAGTTCACCTGATGGTCCTGGCAAGCCATCTCTGCCATCACGCCCATCTACTCCATCTTTTCCAGGTGCACCTGGTTCTCCAGGCGCGCCAACATCTCCAGGAGCTCCTGGCAAGCCAGGCTGACCATCAACACCATCTCGTCCTGCTGCACCATCAGCTCCTGGTGCTCCAAGTCCACCATCGGCTCCAGGTTGTCCATCAATACCAGGTGCTCCTGGTGCTCCAGGTTCACCTCTTGCTCCATCTTGGCCATCTCTTCCTGGTGCTCCTTCAGCACCATCATTTCCTGGTGCTCCTGGTGCTCCTGGTGCTCCATCTTTACCTGGTGCTCCTGGTGCTCCAGTTTCACCTTTTTCTCCTGGTGATCCTGCTTCTCCTGGAAGACCTATTGGCAGCAGAAGTGTATTATGTTGAACACATTGTGTGACGTAATAGTAATGTCATAAGTTAGTCGGCAGCTTACCATCAGATCCATCATTTCCATCCCTTCCATCTACACCATCCACGCCATCTTTGCCAGGTGCACCCTGTTCTCCAGGTGCTCCGGTATCTCCGGCAGCACCAGGCAAGCCAGGCTGACCATCAACTCCATCTCGTCCTGGTGCACCATCTGTCCCTGCTGTTCCAGGAGCACCATCGGATCCAGGTGCTCCATCCAGACCAGGCGTTCCTGGTGCTCCAGTCTCGCCTCTCTGTCCATCTTGACCATCTCTTCCTGGAGCACCATCAGCACCATCAGCTCCTCGTGTTCCGGGAAGACCGTCTAATCCTGGTTGTCCATCCTGACCCCGCTGTCCATCAGCTCCGGGTTGTCCATCTTGTCCTGGCAGACCAGGCTCACCTTGTAGCCCATCCCGTCCTGGCTGTCCTGGACTGCCAGTGTCTCCCTTCTCGCCATCAGCACCAGGTAGACCAGGGGCGCCATCGGCACCATCATTTCCTGACGCTCCTGTAGCACCAGTTCTACCAGTAGCACCAGCCTCACCATCAGCGCCATCTTTACCTGGGGCTCCAGCTTCACCTGGCAGACCTGGAGCTCCGTCAAGGCCTATAGATAATTCGAATGTATCAAATGATAGTTGGACTAAAAGTACAAAAGATAAATATTTATGTAGCAATACAGACCTGATGCTCCATCCTTTCCATCAGCTCCGTCATTTCCATCCTTTCCATCTCTACCATCCACACCATCTCTGCCAGGTGCACCCTGTTCTCCAGGTGCTCCAGTATCTCCGGCAGCACCAGGCAAGCCAGGCTGACCATCAACTCCATCTCGTCCTGGTGCACCATCTGTTCCTGGCGTTCCAGGAGCACCATCGGATCCAGGTGCTCCATCCAGACCAGGTGTTCCTGGCGCCCCAGCCTCACCTCTCTGCCCATTTTGGCCATCAGCACCAGGGGAACCAGGGTTTCCATCAGCACCAGGTGCTCCAGGTGCACCGGTCTCACCAACAGCACCAACTTGTCCAGCAGCTCCAGGTGTTCCAGGCTCACCTCTGGCACCTGGTTCTCCTTGAAGTCCAGGCTCTCCAGGAGCTCCATCTCTTCCATCCAAACCATTCTCTCCGTCCCGTCCTGGAGCTCCATCAGCTCCTTGGATACCATCTTGACCTGGTGCTCCAGGTGCTCCACTTTCTCCTGGAGCTCCAGTTTCCCCAGCTTCACCTCTTTCTCCAGCATCTCCTCGGTCTCCTTTCTCTCCTGGGGCGCCATCACTGCCAGGTAAACCAGGTTCACCTCGTTGACCAGGTGCTCCCGGTGCACCAGCATCTCCCTTCTCTCCTGACTCACCAGCAACACCAGATTCACCACGAGCTCCAGGTCGACCATCAATACCAGGTCGACCATCTGCACCATCTGCACCATCAACTCCAGGTTCTCCAGGAGCTCCACGTTGACCAGTTGCTCCTGCCATACCAGTTTCTCCATCAGCACCATCTTGTCCAGGTGCACCAGTATCACCCGGTGCTCCAGGCAGTCCAGTATCTCCAGGAGCTCCTGGCGCACCATCTTCACCTCTAGCTCCATCTACGCCATCTCTACCATCCTTTCCATCTCTTCCAGCTACACCTGGTTCTCCAGGTGCACCAACATCTCCAGGAGCTCCTGGCAAGCCAGGCTGACCATCAACACCATCTCGTCCTGCTGCACCATCAGCTCCTGGTGCTCCAAGTCCACCATCGGCTCCAGGTTGTCCATCAATACCAGGTGCTCCTGGTGCTCCAGGTTCACCTCTTGCTCCATCTTGGCCATCTCTTCCTGGTGCTCCTTCAGCACCATCATTTCCTGGTGCTCCTGGTAGACCATCTAATCCTGGCTGTCCATCACTTCCTGGTTCTCCTGGAGCTCCTCTCTCTCCTGGCTCACCAGCAACACCTGATTCACCTTGAGCTCCTGGTGCTCCAGGTTGTCCTGCCTCACCAGGTGCTCCTCGATCTCCTGGCGCACCAGTATCTCCCTTTTCTCCAGGAGTGCCATCATTTCCAGGTGCTCCAGCAGCTCCTGGTTGACCATCAACACCAGGCTGTCCATCAGAACCACGCTCTCCATCCCGTCCTGGTGCTCCATCCTGTCCTCGTTGACCAGGTGAACCATCCTGGCCAGGTAGTCCATCAGCACCAGGTGTACCACGCTCTCCAGGAACTCCAGGCTCTCCAGGCAGTCCATCCAGACCATCTGCACCATTATCACCGGGTGCTCCGGGAGAACCACGTTCACCTGGCACGCCATCTTGACCATCACGGCCAGGAGCTCCGGCTTCACCAGGAGCACCAGTGTCTCCTTGATTTCCCTTTTCTCCAGGAGCACCTGTCTGACCAGGAGCACCTGCTTCACCAGCTTCTCCAGGAGCTCCGGGTGTTCCATCTGCACCAGGTGCACCAACAGCTCCAGGAGTACCATCAGCACCATCAACACCATCAGAACCATCTTGGCCTGGTTGTCCTCTATCGCCCTTTGCACCAGCTGCTCCAGGAAGTCCATCTGCACCAGGCGCTCCATCCGCTCCAGGTGCGCCAGGCTCTCCGTCAGCTCCTCGTTCTCCAGCTACTCCACTCTCTCCAGGTGCTCCTGGTCGTCCAGGCGCTCCTGTATCTCCCTTCTCGCCATCTCTTCCATCCTGACCAGGTGCTCCATCTTCTCCATCCAAACCAGCTGCTCCAGCTTCTCCACGAGCTCCAGGTTGTCCATCTTGTCCTGGTTCTCCAGGTGCACCGGCATCTCCTGGTAGACCACGTTCACCATCCTGACCATCCCGGCCATCCGTGCCATCTATACCAGGGGTTCCATCAGCACCAGCTGTGCCTGGGCTTCCACGTTCTCCTGGTGCTCCTGGTGCTCCAGTCTCACCAGGCGCCCCATCAGTTCCAGGTGCTCCAAAGGTGCCATCAATGCCATCCCTTCCTGGTTCACCTGGCTGACCGCGTTCTCCAGGTTGACCGTTTGCGCCTGGAGTTCCAGGTGCTCCAGTATCTCCTTTTTCGCCATCTTTTCCAGGCGCTCCAGCAGCGCCTGTATCACCAGGTGCTCCGGATGCACCAGGAGCTCCAGGTGCACCATCCTCTCCTTGCACTCCTGACTCTCCAGGCACGCCTCTTGCCCCTGGTTCACCAGGAGCTCCAGGTGTTCCCTGATCTCCCTTAGCTCCTGGTTGACCTGGTGCACCATCCTGGCCATCTAAACCGTTGTTACCATCAGCGCCATCAGCGCCGGGTTCTCCGGGAAGACCATCAACTCCATCTTTTCCATCAGCGCCATCCTGGCCAGGTTCTCCTGGTGCACCGGGTAGGCCATCAACACCATCAGTTCCATCGTCTCCTCTTGCTCCAGGCTCACCAGGGGCACCAGTCAGTCCAGGCTCACCGCGCTCTCCTTGCTCACCTGGTGCTCCCGTCTCTCCAGCGGTACCAGTGGCACCAGTTGCTCCAGTGTCACCCTTTGGTCCAGGAATGTCTAGGAAATATATTGTTTATACATACACTCAGAAACTATGTTGTATCATGTAAGAGTTCAAAGCTCTAATACGTACTGCAATTGTAGGCATAACCATAGTTATAGCACTGGGCTCCGTCAGCGTTCGCCATGTCAACTGGGCCGCCTGAAATAATGAATATTGTAAATACACTTCATGCCAGCGACAGCTAAGCTGAGATATCTTGGAATGGAATTACGACATACTGGGACTGACAACGAGACCGAGCGAATACGCTGATTGGTCACCATCACTCTTGTCTACTGTAGCCTCGTCACCGACTGCTGACACTCCGCTGACCTTCACTATGCCTGACATGTCACCTTTACCGGCGTCCGACGAGAATGGGATGACTGGTGCACTCAAGGTGAACCCGAACACCTGACCCTTCTTCACCTCCGGTCTGTCCAGGACGGTGACCTGGTAACATACAAAGTCACCGCTACATCACTTCAGCCTCCACTTTGAAATTCAACTAATCTGTTTATGGTGAATGATGCACGCAAAAGTAGTGAATTCTCTATGCGTAACTATAGCAACGAGTATCCATGGTGTAGGAGCTAAGAACTTGGTGAGGCGTGGCAGGAGATCTCTGTCACCGACTTGGAATGTAGCCGATCGCTACATGCCTTAGGACATCAAGCCGCTCTCAACAAGTGTTAACTCACATGCCAGATGCTATCGCCAAATATTCCATGATGCCGTTTACACGCCGAACAGATGAACTGGATTCACTCACTCTGTAGACACCAGGTTTTGTTCCCAATGTGTGCGACATTTGGTAGGCCAACTTGACAGTTGCTTGGTTTCCATCCTCAGATACGACGTCCCAGATCTGGAACTTGACGGTTTGAGGTGTGGGGTTCTCGTCCGACAGGTAATATTGGAAATATTGCAGGGTGCCGTCACTCGGCACATCCAGGCTGAAGTCAATGTAGCTCGCCGGTGCCGAGACGGGTACGTTCGACACCGATCTCTGCGTAATGTTATTGCCTCTAAAGATAGTTTCTGGAGGAATCATCCACTCGGACACTGTGAAATAGAGCGGGTATCGTTAGACACAGTTGGATGGAGAGGCGAGGCGCACTCGGATCCAGTGAAGTTAACCATAAGCCATTAATCACCAGTAGATCTGACAGAGGCAGAAGATAAATGGGTGGAGACACGGTGACGTTAAGAAGCTAGTGGAGACTTACCAAGATTGGCGTTTGCCATCGTCAGCACTGCCACAAGGGCAGCCAGCCCTATATGGACTTTCATATCTCTCACTCTTAGCCGCCTGTCAAACAAAAAGAGGAAACGTATAAGAAATAATCTCCACTGGTTGGGAAGGAGGTGACGCTTGCCATACATTTGAATTAATTGCTTGCGGACAAGCCAGCTGAGCAAGATCCAAAAGACTCCACCCTCCCACCGTTGTCATGGATAGGTGATTGATAGAATACTACCTTCACGACTGCCGTTCTACTCGAAACCCGTTTGAGCCTAACGACAGCACTTGAGAGAGTGATTGCGGACAGACTAATTTTTTGACTGGTTTGAGCGGGAGGTTAATATGATCTGAACATAAGAAATTAAGACTAATCCAACTCTAGCACTGACACTAACACAGCTCTAAGCCTAATCCAAGATTATCCAAATCGTGTCATCAAGCCATCAGCTATAACTGATGAGAAGTGAAATCCGTTACCTGACCTCCATCATTCCTACATCGATTGACAAACACTAATATCGCATGGTATGAAGAATCACAATCAGGCTACACTATCTGTATGAGAAATTGAATCCAGACTTAGTAGATGGTGATGCGTACCTTTCTTTATGATAAAATTCTCTCTAGCATGTAGTCCAGAATTATAACTAGAGAGTCTTAGGTCCAGCCTAGTCGTGGTAGTCTGTGGGCCACCGGACGGAATAGCTTAGTTATTCCGTGATCACGCTCGAACCCTGACTGCTCTGTCAATCGATCCCTGCCGATGCCTTGCTACAACTAATTCTCTAATCCTGGCAATACCGAATAAAAACAGGAGATAACAGCTCGTTGCCACGGATACCAGCAGGAGAAAGCAGCCTGCATATCAGGCACTGAAGCATGCAGATGGAGACGGAGTAGCTGGATGAGGGCCGATAGACTAGCGTGAGTGGAGGGGGAGTGGCATACGGACAGAGGGCCAAGTCTCAGGGGTTGGCACCTTCAGAGGGTGACAATGCTGCAATGGAGAGACGCCGGTACCTTCCAGGATCGGTTATGTCAGCGAGACAATGGCTGGATCAATACCATAGATGTTATCATCAGGTATGAGACAGCGAGTAGTCCAATGAGATGAGGGACAGCGAGACGCATGTTGATATACGAGTAGTAACAATCAGCGGGCTGTTATGTTGATGAGTACAGGGAGTCTATTAGCATCACAACAACTCATGACAATACGGAGCGCGAGCGCCGGTCCCATCGCAAACATAAATCAGAGGTGAAACCATATGGAGATAAAGGTGATCCTTACAAGACCATAGAAATGCCAGGGCGGCTTCCTTACTAGGGTGACTCGTGTCACGCGGGCTCTCCAACTCTGATGGTTACAGAGAATCTAGTAGAAGATCTGTACTATCTGATACAGACATAACGCGCACTCAGTTCTATCCGGTTCAGCATAGGGATAAATATCATCATACTCATAGTGAATATCAGCGTCTGTGTGGACCACAGGCTGTGTGAAACACTGAGAGGGGAGCTGAGAAGGAAATGCCACAGCACTAATACTGAATACTAAGACTGTTATTCCCAGTGCCCCCTTCCTGTATCCAGCTGTGTGGGAGGCACAGCTCTACTGATGGTGACCTCACTGATGAGGTGAATCTAACTCCGTCACAGCTACTCTGGTCTACCTGTACAACCTGGCGCGATATCATGCTGTTTTTGACACTTTCACGGAAGACTGGTTCGAACAGTGTTGCCAGCCGACTGCAACCGACACGGAACTTTCACTAAGGCTACCATGAATCAGACACACTTCATATAGAAGCTCTACGTCTTCCATTTCATAACATCGATGAGGTAAATCTGAAACTTGTATCACTTAAATCCGCCATGACTAAGTGAACAACACCATCGAGTCACCAGCGCCACTCTATGAAATCAGCCAAGTTGTACAACTCCACACTGCTCATGTCTATTTATATCTTAGCCCGAGGTCCTGAGTCGCTGTGTGCTCCAATTTTGATCACTTTATTGTGATATAAATTCCCGTGGAGGATCCATTTGTGGCGTTTGCTGCATGAATGGTCTACAGTTATTCACCATGGATGTGATAACACGTGATGAGTGTTCACACTTCGGCCGCCTGCCGCCGCACCAATCTATGGCAGTCACAAGCCGGCGTCATCTCGCTGTACAGAACTGGTCAAAGGTTCTGACTCGTTTAGATGCTCAGCTGCAGGTCCTTCCGTCTACTGAGTACGAGTTCGGCGTCCTCGGGGGAGACTTTGAACACGCCCTGCTCGTGGCAGACTGCGATAGGATCTTGGGTAGTATTCGATGACTGCAGGCTATGCAGGGAGTCGTACAGTGTGGCTTTCAGCAGCCGAGCGTTTCCAGATGGCATCGTCAGCAGACAGCAAGACTCCTTCACCCTGCAACCGCAAACGGGAAGATGAGGAAAGAACCAGCAATGGTGGAGTGAAAGAAGCAGCGAATCTGGCCTCAATATTCATGAGTTCGTTGGAATAAATAGCCAATAATGAACAGCTTTATGCAAATCAGTCGGGGAGTGCCGCCGCAGAAAGTGAAAGAACAAGATTATCTTTTCAAATGGCGAATAGATGTGTAAAACTGCAGTCAAATGGCTGACGTCTGGGTCCCAAAGTCACTGCATTCCTCACTAATTGTACCAACGGAGGCTTACAGGCTTACAGGCTCACAGGCTCACAGGCTCACAGTTCTTCACTTACATGCGAAGGAAGTTCTCTGGTTTTTTTGTGTATTTTCCAACCAGAGGGAAGAGATTCCGGACCATATCAAAGTTGAACTGTATGACTCCTCCTTCACTGAAGTAGTTCTTGCTGATCACCTTAACAACATACAGATCCTCAGTTCAAGAGTGGGAAACATTTTTAGTCATAGGAAAGGAGTTTCCATTGCGCTTTCTAGTGCACTTCGTCTTATCAAAGATGGCTGCTGAAATTGCTTCCACGCAAAAAATACTTGAAATTCAACATGGCTCAACAAGGCCTTGCGGCCAACACCCAGATTTCTGTGCTCAGCCAAGCGCGAATGTGGCATGCGAGGGCACACACAACTATAGCAACAATTGGAATAAAATATTCCCTAAGTGCCTGGCCTTCATCAAACTTGTATAAAGCAAATTAGGCAACTGAGTAACTGCATTGATTGGAGTTCGTAGTCGATCGCTGCATACCGTGTCGAATATGAGTTGGTCCAGTTCCTGAATGACCTGCTGCCAATGGAGGGTAAACAGGTGATGTTGTAGGCATTCGCTGCCGCGCAGCAGACTCTCCTGCAGCAGAATCATAAACTCGCACGCGGAGGCAGACAGTGTCATGGCCTGCTCCTCCTCCTTGTGCCTCAGATGGTTCAGTGCTGTCCACCTGCAAGGGAGAGAGAGAGAGAGACAGGATCAAAGACGTGGTTTTTATCGACATCTCGCCATCTATTGGCATGACTATCAGCCTCACCCAACTGCCTGAGGCTGAAAATATTCAAGCACGCATGGCCGCCAGTGTACGTACTGTACTTACACTGTTACTATAGGAGCCAGAAATGGTTAGGAGGAAACAATGGTTGGGCAGTCACTAGGAGTCAGCAGTTAGGGAGAGGAAATGCCATTCATTCGATGACTAGTGGCCCTACGAAGGCTTATTATAGGGCTGCTTACATGCTGGCCCTGTTGTCGGAGTAAGAGTCAAGTTTTTCCCTGATTTCGCCGATCACATGATGACTCAGAGCGTTCAGCATGTCCGTCTCAAGACTCTTGATGTCTCGCGCACTCGATTCGAACAGAGAGCACTCCAGCTCCTGCGCTCCGCTCAGGTCAATCGTCGCTGGCAGCTGCAACAGCCAACACTTGAATATCAGCCATTACTGTGAGTTATAGCAAGTGGATTCCGTGTCACGGTGGAAGAAGTTGGACGAAGGCGAGGGGCTGCGTCGATGGCACAATACATGACTGTTGCACGGAGGAGGCGAAAACATCCCCAGCTGCTAAATCAGGCACTCTGGGAGATAATTTCAATCGGTGATTGATGACCTATTGCACACGGTAGACTGACCGTGTGCTACATGTAGGCGAGCCTAATAAAAATGGAATAGCTGTCGCTCAAGCGTACATTCATGCATACCTGGTAGGAAGCATTGCGAGACAGAAGTGATGTAAGCGCTAGCGGCTGAGGACTGCTCTCCTCCAGACGGTCCTGCTGGAACTGTAGGCTCAGGAAAAACTACAACAGCGTCACAAAAAATGTCACGTGTCACACAGTCGAGTTCAATATCAATAGGTTCAATATCAACAGTAAATCGTGTCGTGTAGTGTCAGCAGTGAGTAAAACATCATGGGCTGTACGTTTCGTCTAAGAGAACGATACTATTATCTACACTGGTGTGTGAATATACAGTCAGCCTAAGACTGACCCAAACATTAGATAGCAGCAGAAGTGTCCCAAAACAGACGTCATATCAATGACCTCATTAATTATAAGGCGATGACAGATATTGATAAAAACAATTGCATCACTTTTTTCGGTTCTATTCTGACATCTTCGTATGCAATAGGATGCATTAGAGAGAATATCCACCAACTGCTAGTCTAGTAACCACTATTGGTAATAAGGTGTGGTACGGGAGTACAACAGGCCAATCACGGCTGGTTTTCAAGTCGCTATGGATTTTATCAGTATCAGCCATTATGCTGGATTATGTATGAGCCAGACATACTTGACTTCTCTTAGCACTGGAAGCAGCAGTAATGTACACCGCAACTCTCGGCACTGAGGAAGATAACCACACCCCGTGTGACGCAATGGCTACAGCCTAGTTTCCTACCCTCCATACAGCCGAGGGTCACTAGTTTCCTACCCTCCATACAGCCGAGGGTCACTAGTTTCCTACCCTCCATACAGCCGAGGGTCACTAGTTTAGGCTTCGTATCAGCAATGACAGCGTCATTCATCATCAGCAGCTACGGCGCACAGATTACTTATCGCCGTGGCGATGACAAAGAATTTTATGTTAGCAATCTGTTTCAGGCGGTTTGTATCACCCGTTTCACAAGGTTTAGTTTGCGCTACGGATACCATATGAAGGCCTGCGTCTATTCTAGGTTTCACCGCGACTCCAGCGGTCAGGTATAAGATATGAATCATAATAAATCCTTGTCTCAGCACGAAGGTTGTACGGCAAAAACAAGATGATGAATTACGTTCGAAATATCATGGCTGACACGTGATACAACGCCCTACACCGGTTATTTTGTTTACCCTGCCAAAGATCTTAAAATGATTTGAAAAATTATGATTTCCACCATAACAGGAAGTGTCGGCTCAATTTCATACATCAAATCCGTCCTTCGACGGGATGCCAGCTACAGCTGACCGTTTTCTAGAACGTTGGTGAGGAGAAAGGCAGCAGGATACGTAGCGACAAGAACTTGAATACTCGCTTATAAAAACATAAGGAACTAAAAGTATGGGAAATATGACGTCAGCGTTCATCGCGACAGACTGACTGTGATGACAATGGCAGCAGACGGACAGCTGAGAGACATACCGGCTGATCGACCCAGTCAGCAAGCATGAGGAGGATAAAGTGGGCCGTGTTCATGATGGCCGTGTACTCATGACTGATTGGACTGTACTCCTTCCTCAGCTGGACCAGACGGACGCGGTAATCATCGAGCAGTTCCCGCGTCATACTGACGAACAGCAGCTGACACACCGGGTACGGCAGCGGCTTGTAACGCTCTGTAATCGTGTTAGGCAGAGATCTGTACATGTGGACAAAGAGGCGATGGAGGGATGAAAACGGGGAGGAGTGGAGTTAAGGCGGGGAGAGAGAGAGAGAAGAGAGGGAGGGAGAGAAAGAAGAGAGAGAGAAAGAGAAGAAGATATGAAGAGAGAAAATCGGGAGA
>ERZ1740065.1557-NODE-1557-length-13869-cov-11.207398_pt1 | contig 13869 bp, 9 predicted proteins | sample MGYA00581738_ERZ1740065 | MGnify/ENA primary metagenome ERZ1740065 (study PRJEB43018, sample SAMN04849749) | marine metagenome | isolation source: floating plastic debris | place: Pacific Ocean | collected 2008-09-01 | study: EMG produced TPA metagenomics... | reverse complement strand
ACTGGAGGAGACTGGAGGAGACTGGAGGAGACTGGAGGAGACTGGAGGAGACTGGAGGAGACTGGCGGAGACTGGAGGAGACTGGCAGGTACGTAGTTATACTGAATGGTAACATATTTTTGGTAGAACGTCACAAAAAGCAAGAAGGCAGTTCCAAATTACTATGAAAAAGGTGCAAAATGTTAGTCAAACTGATGGCATACATGAAATCATCATGTTTAATTTCCAAATAGTGACCAGCCACTATTGCCTACTGCCTGGCCCTTATCTTTAACTAACGGAAGAGACTAGCAAGTACCTGCTGCTCTTTGTCGTATCGACTGGATACTGGGAGGCCAGCTCGTAGAGTGAGTTGCTGCTGACAGTGCTCTCCTGACGACTGACATGTGGAGACCTAAAGTACGACCCACTCATACTGACACCGATACAGCCACGGGAGACACGATATGGGAGACGCAGGATATTCTATTCGTAAGAGCTCACATGGTGTTGGCCTCTGTGGTAAGGTCAACGAGAGAGCTGGGTACGCTGTAGAAGCTGTCATTGTCACTGGACATGCCACTGGCCAGAGACAGCTTTTCTGCTTTGGCTCCAATTGATAAGCCCCGCCTCTTTGTACTTCTCCTGGTTACCACTGCCAATATGATAGAAATCATACTTAGGGTAAAGGCTGGAGAGAGCTAGTCATCAGTAAAATATTGTCTGATGAATTTTCATTAACGCCAGCATTCCAGTGGTGGATTGATATCGATCGCACGTCAAAGTTGTCTACTGAACGATAACAGTAATAAACCCCACTGCCATACAGATACTGTAAACATAGAATTATAGCAGTCTCACAATAATAACTATAATAGGGTGAGTCAACGAAAACTCTCTTAAAGTTGAACTCGATATTCTTACAGCTCTTTGTGTTATTTGCAGACTTGAAAGAAATACCTAAAAATTCTAATACTATTATTCAGCTTACTGCTGATTTGCACAAAATACTATAATATTATATATTATATATATTACTATTATATATTATATATATTACTATTATATATTATATATATTACTATTATATATCATATACTATATACAGTATAATATTACATATTATTATATTATATATTGTACATTACTATCATATATTATATTATATACTATATATTATAATATTACTATTATATATTATATCATATATATATCAAATTATTTTGTGTGCTAAAATATAACAGTACAACATGTGTAAATACTTCTAATACTTGGAAACTGGTAAAGGCCTATCCACAGGAAGGCATACGTACATGTGTATATACAAATCGTTATCAGCGTGCTGACTGCGCAGCCCATCAATGATAATGAAATTTATACTAGTTTTATCTCCTACATCAACAAGTCAGGATGGCCGAGCGGTCTAAGGCGCTGCGTTCAGGTCGCAGTCTACTCTTGTAGGCGTGGGTTCGAATCCCACTTCTGACAAAACATTTTTGCTACCAAACACCCTAACAAGCTTTTGGGAAAAGACTATGCAAAACACAACACATAGATATTACCAAAATAAATCAGACTTGTTCTGTCTAACAGGTACTTCTCATATACCAGATGAGTGTCCTAATGCTGGGGAAGGTCTTTTGTATTCATGTTTCATGAGGATGGCGCATTGCCCATCCTATGTTAGCTGCAGTTGAGGAATGTTTTATTTCGAACCTGTGTGCTTTGTCTTTGACCTCTGACCTTTGACCTCACCTACCTAGTCACGCCTCTCAAGGGGATACGCTATTAGTTACCAACAAAGTTCACATCACACTTTCAACCTACACATCGTATACCAAAGTCATTTTCAGTCAACACACACTCATGCGACTATGTCACATAGACAACTAAAAGCTAAGCTTTCTTTCTTTCTGAAGACATCAAGTATGACTGTACCTGGACTGTTCAGAAACTTGACAGATTTGGCGCTCTTAGCGTCGCTGTCAGAGTTTTCGTGAAAGGCCTTCTGCTTCCTCTTACGAAGTAAAGATGGAGAGTTAAAGCTGGGACTTGGCGACAGCCCAGACGGGAAGTCTGGCTGGTCAGGAATCAACGGAGTCTCGGAGTCATCATCCTCCTCATTCACAAAAATGTCTGGAGAGAAACAACCAACCGTTACCGATCTCTCCGACGATACGCGTCCCATACTGAGTGTGAGCTTACCTCGTTTGGCAGAGAGGGAGCGGGAGAGAGGGTTGGGCAGGTCAAACACCAGTGAGTCTTTGTGGAGGATACTCTGGCCGTATCCCATATCCTTATCGGGCTCCATGTTCACACGCGGAATCACCTGACAGGGTAAACCAGTATTGGGAATCTGGCGGAATAGCCTCTCATTGAGAGCTGATAGACTGTACCTTCATGCTCGCTACACCGGCGGGAACGTGGAACAGCTGGTCCGTATCAAAGAAGTCAGCACCATTGGAGTTCTTACCAAAGAATTCACAGCCGCCATGACAGCCACACTTGTCTCTGATTTTATGAAGATTATGCCTGCTGCCGCCAGAGTCAGCCTGACAATACGATTACGATATCATCTCCGAATTCAGAACAGCTGGAAGTAACAAAGTCTCCTCACCTTGCGCGAGTGCGTGTGCCCGCGTGATGAATCGCTCCAGAGGAACCAGAGCCGCCGGGTCTTCCTGTCATGTCTCTTCAGAAACACGTCCTGTAGCGGGTGTAGCTCTGGCTGAGCCAATGAGATGGCAGCATCCACATTAATGGGTCCCAAACTAACGAAACCTAAAGCAAGCAGAACCCGTCACTGAGAGGGTCAAGCATTACGATGAGCATGTCCGTGAAATGGCTGGTTGACTAACCGGTCTCGAGCCAGAGTTTGCCAGTGTTCCAGTTATCATCCAGGTTTGATACCGTGTAGATATACTGGCGTAGGTGGATGTGGTCAATCAGGGCAGTGACGCCTCTCTCATTAGTTGAACCTATCAGCAAAGCAGATCTTTACTGCCTCCATCCATAGCCAATGAGGTCAAGACACCATGTCATAGGTCACGGGGTCATAGGTCATGGGGTCACAGAGTCATGGAGTCACATGGTCACGGGGTGGGGGTATACAGCGTCATAAAGCCAAGGGGTCATAAGGTCGTGGGTCACTGCTCATAGGGTCATAGGGTCATGTTATATACCTTAGAGTGGAATATCTTTGAGGGTGAGATTATTTGCAATTTTCTTGTTTATATTCAGTCACAAAAATTTTTACGGTTCCTTGGTAGCATGCCAGTACTTGTACAAATATTTTCTACAGATGTTCTCGCAAATATTATCCAGGGCAAAAATATTCCATTCTACAGTAGGACAATGATGCTATCGACTAGTTACACTCACCATGAAGGTTACATGTGGAAACGCGAACAGGAAACAGCTGGATATTGAGAGCAGTTCCTGATTCGACGAGATAGACGTCGACTAAGTCGACAGAGACCCGCGTCATCCTGTATTTGATGTCCTCCTCAGTGGGGCAGACAATGTCCTAAAACCAGCAAGACTGCGTGTAACAGAGCCTAGAGTTCCTATACCCGACTAATAGTGTAACAGAGCCTAGAGTTCCTATACCCGACTAATAGTGTAACAAAGCCTAGAGTTCCTATACCCGCCAAACGGACAAATCCATAGCAGAGACATACACAACAAAGCTGTAAAATGCAACAGGAACGAACAAAATGGTCAACATTTTATCACCTCTGGAAACAGCCTGTCAAAGCTCTGCCAACGACAAACAATCCCTGATACAACGCTGCTGTTCACACAGTCAGAGGGCGGGTCGAATCAGTGGGAGGGCGGGTTGAATCAGGGGGAGGCGAGGCTTACCTTGCCAGGAATACTGAGAGCGGCGGACGATACGCTGCACTGAGGTTGAGGGTTATGGTGCTGACATTTCTCGGCTTCGGGACGACAGAACTGGTTCTCCAAGTCATCGATGAGGAAGTTAGAAGTTTTGAGGAACTCGAGGATCGGCTGTAGCTGAGAGAGAGTGAGACGACCCCTGAGGTCGCCGACTGTAAGCTCGATGAGCCAAGCGTACTCCAGTGTCTCACTGTCCAACGGTAGGTCCTTGTGTGAGAACATGGCGTGACCTGCAGCATACAGTATACATGTACATACGCATGTACATACGTATGTACACCCTGTAAGCAGTTACTATTCTGTAATTGAAATTCTATTAGAAGAATCCCTAAGTTTTATACGGGGGTAACTGTGAACGAGATGAACATTCCGGGGAATCTATAAGTGTACTAAACAGCAACATGCTGCTGAATGTGTGACTGTCGAGATGAAGCGCTGTAGTTGCCACTGTACACAGCGGTGATGTACATAAAGCAGTAGCAGCGGAGGGAGAGAGAGGGGGGGAGAGAGGGGGGAGAGAGGACAGCATGAACCCACCTCTCATTTGTAGGCCTGACAGTGCCACATGACCCTCAGACAGGTGCTGCTGGCTGGCTGGACGTTTTATATTATCGCGGGTGAGTAGGAGCGCAGGAGATATGATGACCTGCAGCTGCGTCTGCTGATAGACCTTGTCCATCTCGAAGGCCAGCCTGTCTATATATATACTGGGACACGGCGGGTCGTCTGCAGCGCAGTGCTGCAATACGAACGCTTCTCATTACCCACCAATCACAAGTAATATGTAGGTGAGTGAGAAGTGGGTGGGTACCTTGGCCAGGTGGGCATGGATATCATGAAGAGTGAGTGACACTTTGATTGCCATAGGGCGGTACTCGCGAGGGTCAAATTTCTCCTCGTCTTCCGTGCCGGCGGCCACGGAGCCTGGCGACTTGTGGTTATTCATATGGGCACGACGGCCAGCGGCCGCCTCCACATCCGTGAACTTTTGGTAGTAGCCAAAATAGTTCTCTTTGAACTGCATGAAGTATTTGAGGAGCGATCTGAAACGGGGAGAGTGTAGAGAAACGGGGCCGAACGCCATCAAGGACATCTGCACTGCAGATGAGGAGAAATTACCCGTAAAGCATCAGTTCGCTAGAGCCGACCTCGACCTCTGCGGTGACACGATGAGGGTCTAACGTAGCTGGGTCCAAACATTTGGACAGCTCCTCACTTAGCGTGTCCACAGTCGTGCTGGATGTGACAACGTGTGGCGACACGCCGTCAGAGTCAGTCTTCTCCCTGCCACTCTGCGACAGGACAACGCAATATTACCTACAGTCACCCTGTTCTCGGTCTATGCAGTGAGCTGTGACCGTACCATGAATGAGTTCTTGTAGGGCTGATTGTCTGCATTGTTGACCAGATTGTCGATCAGATGCATGTGAGCCGAGTCGGTGAGGACATACATAGGATGGTATTCGTACTTGACATTGACCGCCAGTATGGGCGTCATCATCAGGTCGATCCAACCGTCACTACAACAAGGATCTAAGGCTACACAGCTGAATCGCCATACAGACACAATAAGCTAGAGCTGAGAGCCGAGGGCCAAAGGCCGAGATCCGAAGGCCGAGAGCCGAGAGCCATAGGCTGAGGGCCAAGGGCCAAGAGCCGAGGGCCGAGAGTCAAAAGCCAAGAGCGGTACTCTACCTCTGCCTGGTGTGCTGTCGCCAGAGCTTGCTTTGGCCAAATGGTGTGTCCAGCCTATGACCGTCCCGATTAGTGACCCTTGCATTATCGGCCAGTGCCAACAGCAAAGCCTGACTCGTGTTGCTCTCAGGTACGAATAGCCGCGCCTCCAGACCTTCACCCCGCAGGAAAATCTCATAGGGAATGGTCTCAGGCAGGAAGTCTACAAACGGCAGCCTCATCCCGCAGTCGAGCAGCTCCCCGCAAACCGCTATCTGACCTACAGCATAGATAAAAACATATCCATACAGAGCAGGGAGCTACGTAGACAGACTACACAGCAGGAGAGGACAATTCACAGTTGTCAGGGTTTGTAGAGGCCGTGTCGATCCAGTTGAATTCTGTAGACTGAAGCAGCACCTCAAACTCCTTCAGGAGGAAGTCCATGTGCCACGTGTAGGGGACAAAGTCGAATATATCTGGAATGGTGTGGGGCGAACTCCAGTCTACCACTAGGTCATAGAAGAAGTTCACATGTTCGTACAGAAACCAGAGCGTAGTCTGAAATGAGAGAGAGCACGGGTACCATTCAGTAATGGCGTCACGTTCAGCAGTAGGGGCTTCACATCATCCAGATAGACAAGACTAATGGTTCATCCATCTCCCACACCCAATACATGAAATTATATTTATTATTAATTATTATTATTATTATTATTATTAACTATATTTATCATATTTATTTAATATATTTATTTTATTCTTGTCATTGACAGATTAAAATTGTAAATTATATCTCAAATCTGTGCCTAAAAAATTAACTGTTTAATATTTGGAAAAAGAATAAAAATATTCAATAATCTAGAGGTGCTGCTCTTGAAATTTGATAATGAAAACACTGAGCCTTATAACAGCCGTGTAAAGTGTGAGATCGATTGGCAATGAACTTAGTAGCAGTCTTCTTTATCATGGCACTACATACATAACGTATATACATAACGTACATACATAACGTATATACATAACGTACCTACATAACATATATACATAATGTATATACATAACGTATATACATAACGTCCCTACATAACGTATATACATAATGTATATACATAACGTATATACATAACGTCCCTACATAACGTATATACATAACGTATCTATGTCACTGATGGTGTTGAAAAATATTTAGCAAATATAGCAATTTGCAGGAGATCACTGATGATAAAGCCAGCTAGGTTTTCTGTCTGAGTTGTCACATCATGAAAACCTTTGAGAGTTGTCATCTCATTATCACATTATCTCATCAATAGAAACCCTAAGATGATCAAAAGCACGTTGGTGACTCTATAGATGCTGGTTGTTCTGGTGGAGAAATACCGCAAATGTCAACATTTCTTCTCACTACTCACTGCTCATTTTGGGAGAATGTTAGCTATTTCTACCCCTTCTACAGTATGTCGACGAGTAATGTGTGGTTTACCGCGAAACTGAGTTTTATGCGAAGAGTAGACTTTAACCCACAGTGTTATTATTATTTTTTATTAAGATCGCCACTACACGCTCGATCACAAAAATCGTCTACGCAGAAATTTTCATTTTTTTCATACTTGACAGACAAACAGACAGACACCCAGACAGACGAACAGGCAAACCTTGCAGGTAGTAATGGTGAGTTTCCAGTCCTGGTCATCGTTCCACACTCTCGGGTATGATATGTCCAGTTCGTACTTGAACGTCTCAGCCTGCAGGCGGATTCGCGAGGAGACAGAATGACATTGGACACATTGGCGTTACGTTATGACGTAGAGAGAGAGTAGGGGCGTACCTCAATGAACTGTCGCATTCCTAGACTAGTGGTCATGTCACAGTGGAGAATCTGGCCGTTGAACAGGCTGTGGTAACCATCCTGCTGTATGAACATGGGTAGACACCACTCCACGTACGAACCTGGACCTCCGTGTATGTGCAGAGCCTGTGTCTCCTACTCATCACAAACAGTTATCATTGCGGACGGTATGTGTCAGTCCCGCTAATGAACTCACACAGGTACTCAGGCTACCATCGATAATCAGAAACTGTGCAGCTAACCTTGTCCTTCGTGAAGAGGATGTCAAACATCACGTCACCGATAGTCATCATCTTGAAGTCGAATCGGTCGTGTTTCCGCCTCTGATTGTGTAGCGGTTGCTGAGTAACCTCCATAGTCTTGTGATCGTGTGGATAGAAGAACTTTTGCAGGTAAAACCGCTGTCTATCCGCCCATGGGCCGTAGCTCAGATTGGTTGAGACGCCATACCGAGTCTTGCCGTCTCTCTTACCACACTTCACCTCCATACCCCAGGCTGGGTTGGTTTGCTGGTAGAGATTAGAGCAAGGTCATTACAAGGTCATGGTAAGGTCAGGGCAAGGTCATCGCAAGGTCAGAGATACCTGGATGAGACATTCGCCGCTGGCCATCTGCAGCATTTCTGGCTCCAGAGGAACGAGCCCAGCCTCATCTTGGTAGTAGTACAGATCTACATAGTTGGACTGCACGATGACGAAACCATCGCCCATATACCTCGGCGGTCTGAAAACATTAGCAAGGAGTTGTCTTCCCTTACTGCTCAGGTCGTGCTCATGGATACATAAAATAAATGGACCTATGATAAGAAGCTAATCCTAGAAGCCTATTGGGCTGTTAGGTTCTGATAAATACGCAACGGCTGTGTATCAAAATAAGACCTTGATTAGCCTGCTGACACACAACTTACGGGTCTTTCTCTCCGGCGTAGCCTTGGCTTGGCACAAACATGACTCGCACGTTCTCCGCCTGACACTTGAGCATGTGCATGAAGAGGTCGGCTGGGTGCGTGGCGCTCCTCGTAGAGTATATACACTTGGCCTCCTCTAGTCTTATGACCAATGACGAAGGTACCAAGTTATTACCGAACACAAACCGAGCCTAAAACACAAACTGGTTACAATCCTGCTCACGCGTGGCTCAATTCGATTGGCTGACAGGACGTAGCATTGACCTCCGACATGTCGACCTTGATGACAGGAATCAGGTCCCTCCACTGGAAGCGTTTGCTGCCGGCAGCCTGACTGGCTTCGAGGTGCTGACGCTCGCTGGTTTCGTCAGTGTCGAGACGCTCGCTCTCAGGGATCATGAGCTCGTCCATGTTGAAGAGTCTCTCGAGGCGGGCATACTCGTTAGACCTGTTATAGACGTGGAACTCAAGGCCCTCTATGTATAGTGAGAGACGAGTGCTCTCCGATTGACCCTCGTCTGTGACTTCCTTTGGCATATATGGTTGCCACCACCGGAATATCGCGAACCCATACTGCACTCGCACTGAGTAGTCGTACGTCACGTAATGTACGTCGCGGAACATGATCTTTCCTCCCAGAAAAGAGAACGAGAACGAACCTAAAACGAATTCAACCACATGTATCAATAAATGAGCCAAAATCGGATGTTAAAATGTCTCCAGTCTTGATGGTGGAAATCAGTAGCCAAGCTAAAGCAGCATACATATACTGCAGTCGTCATGTACATCACCTCATCTCATTCAAGTGAGAAACGAAATAATTACAAGATCTCAAACGTGGAAGTGAAATAAATCATGTAGCATGACGTGTAGTCATGCTGGAAGAGTCTGTTCATTTTATCAGAGCTACCAGAACCCCATTACACTTAACGTTACTACGGACATACCGAACTTGAAGTGGGCTCCTTTGGTGAACTTGTTGAGGAGGAAGGTGACGAGAAGTCCGATGATACGAGAGTTGTAGGCTGAGATATAGACGGCCCATATGATCACCGACACACATGTCACCAGCAGTCTGAAAATCATTCATCAAACATCAGTCAACCAATGGCAGCAGTCGTTACATCAGTCAACCAATAGCAGCGGTTGTTACATCACCAAGTAAACTATTACATCAAAACCTCAGTGGAATCTGGGCAAACTGTAGGAATGTCAGTCATGATTTTGCAGCATAGAGTACAACAACATGTTCCCAGAGATCCCGGACAAGTTGCCCAGGATGTCTGATGTTTCTATAAGAATCACATCAATATAAACTATAAAAACTGCACCTCCTTCCTGTCTGATAACCCTTACGCATCACAGCGTGATGACATCATAACAAGAATTAAAGGGTAATTAAAAATTGGGTACTGGATCAGCTGTTAGTGCTAAAAGGGAGATAAATTCACTACCCACAGTCCATACAGAAGTTGGTTCATAGAGCCTACCAAGATGATTTCACAGATCATCGATATCTCATCAGAGATCATCGACAGTTGTCTATGATCTCTGATGGTTTCACAGATTGTGCACAACAATCTAGGATGATTTACCCCCAGCTCGCGAACTTTGACCCTGATTCTGGTAAATACATCATTATGAACAGGGAGCTGCGGTGAAAGAGAGATGTAGTGAGACGCCTGGTACAGACCAGTGACTCATGGCTATGTATCTACTACTGGTCTATCCATATACCGAAATCAGTATAGAACATCGCAGATCATTCTACACAGCAGCATGCCTATGTATGGCTTCTGTTTTCACTACACAGGCCGACATATTTAGCAGTCGAGTGACGACAAGACTTCCTATCTTGAGATTTGATTCTCACATCGTAATAATTTCTGCAAAAAATAAAACCGTGGCCGGTGCTCTATCAGATGATGTGTGAAACGCGTCAGGCTTACGTGTGAACTTATCTACTCCTCCCAGGACTGCGTCGCATAGGCTTATCATAGGCAGCAGAGGGAATGAGATGGTTTCTCTTGCCTAAATTACTTCACTCAGATATTTTCAATAAGAGTAAACATAATACTGATTACATTGTAGCGTATCAAATATGTTTATAATGTGGAACGATAGAGAAACAAACCAACCAACCGTAACTGTCAATATGTGTCAAACATGTCTATGGTGTGAAGCCGTGTGGAGACAAACCAACCGCAATCCTCAATACTACAGTTCTGTTGTTCAATGTATGAACTGCGATGTAATACAGGAACTGACTATAAATGATTTAGATATCTCAATGGAACTGCAGACCTAACAGTGGCTTACAAACATGGCAGCATTCTATCAAACTGTCACTAGACTAGTCATCGTACCAACGCAGGACAGGATTATCAAGAGTATACACTGCAATGTGAACGGTATTATATGCACGGTTTCATTCTCTGTCCCCTGTGGTCTGCACCTGCAGCAGGTATAATTTATCAACCTCTACCTCAACCTCTACAGCTTCTTAGCGTTACTTTCCGTAAACTTATACGCTAACATTCTGTGATAATAAGGCCAAGGGACAGGAACACTTGGGGGCATCATGTACACTTACAGCACGAAGAACTCGGTGGTTATGTTCTCAAAATCTTTCTCGATGGTCTGGAGGTAGTTGGACTCAGTGGTGGTCTGGTTACCGATAGCTTCATCTGGTCCGGTGACATCGGCATACAGAGGGTCGAGTTTGCTGGACGTGGCTGACGTGAGATTAGTTACTAGAGTGGTAGCTGGTGTAGTCGACATCATGAAGCTCCAGCACACTTATCCAGCATCAAGCTCTTCACTCTAGAATATCAAATGCTCAATTCACAGTTTCGTCTTTTCAGACGTGTCGTTTTAGCCACCAGGAATAGAAGACGATATCGATCACGATGCTAAAGTACTGACCCTCATCTGTGTGTTCTTATAAAACTAAGTAGAGCTTCGTGAAGTAGTATTCATCGTGGTAGATAGATTCATACGAGACAAATAGTGGCCGACTATGGCTGAACAAAGATATTTTAATTAGGTAGGTACCAATGTAGTAGTTCCCCTAAGTGCCGACTGCCCTTCCCTCCTCTCTGCTGCTGCCGAATCTGAAATCGGATTTTGAAAAATAATAATGCTCAACTCGCTGTATCGGTTATCGATTCTCGAAATATAAGGATTTCGAACCTACGATTAGTAGAAGTTGTCTGCTCGCGCTTTTTAGTTTGCCTGCCTACCTACCTATCTCCAGATATTTCTTTGCTGCGCTTCTACTTCTGTATTCTTACACTATAGCTATATTTATCTATTTAAATGATTTCCATTGTGCATTAATTGATCATGTCTGAAGACATAAGGCTAGTCATGTTACCACCCAACCCAACATGATCAGCATTCAATATCTGCACATAGACACACTATAGCATCTACACCACAATAGTGATTTAATTCCATACAGCCACCCTGCTTCAACTCTATCCCTATGATATATGCAAAATTTTTGAAGATCGAACCATTCTTTCTCACACCAAAGATGTGGTAAAAGGACTTTCAGCTGCAGTAATCAAGCTTATTAGACAATGACTGGTCACAAATAACCAGGAATTGCGACTCGCTCAGTGAATAGTGTTGTTTCCAGACTAGTTTAGACTTTCATTTATTTAATTCCTAATGTTTATCACTGAGAACTGCCTTGATGTTAATCACAGCACTCAGGGGAGTCAATAAGCCAAGCAATTAAGAGTCGGCTGATTGTCACGCAGCCGTGGCTGCTGATCAAGTATTGATCCAGAGGGACCTGAAGCCAACGCTGATGAGTAGACACTATCTATCGCTGACTAAACAGTGTATGGGGCAGTGGTCTATATGATCGGCAGCACTCTAGATAGCAGCAGCAAGTGATTGCAGGTGTGCATATGAGTCAGGTCAGTTCTGATACGAAAACAATGAAATCATTCAAGTTCAATTTGAGTTTGGAGTACCAGGTTGCATTGTTCATTCTGTGTTTATGGTGACCACTATCCGGTATATGACAGAGTATGCGATGTTTTACAGTTACTCCACTAATCTTCTTCCTCTTTCTCTTACTGTTCTATCATCATTCCTCCTGTTATTGCAGGATGAATTTGATTATCAGTGCTGTATTTGCGGGTGTGCTGGTGGCTCTGGTGGCGGCTCTTCCATTGCGAGGCTATGGGTTCCCATCACAGCGCAGCAGAGAGAGATTCATTCCCCGCTACTATCGTTACAATTCATATGACGATCAGGACCCTCTGACTGATAGATCGGATGGTAGATCCACAGGCTACGATGGTTACAGCTCACAGTGGATGTCACCAGAACACAGGTGGGTGTGACGTGGTGGAGTGAGAGAGCAGCAAAGTAACTGTATGAGTTAGATTTAGGCGATATCTGGTATGATAGAAAATAGACATTTAATTGTATGTAAGATACATAGCAGCAATGGACACCTGAGTAGATGTAAGGAATAGACCGAGAATCGAGTCATACTATTATATAGAGTTGATATGTATACTTGATAACTCATTATACATGCGGAAATATAAATGAAGCGAAAAAAGTCAAGATACACAACATGTATTTAATGATAGAACAATGCATGCCATCTGTCCCATCGTACACATATGATACTCATGATATGATTGTGATACTTGTGTTGTGGTACAGGTACAACGCGGACCGTAGAGGGAGTTATGGCGACAGTGCTAGCAGGTATTCACAGAATGACCAAGACATGAGGCTACATGGGGAGCATGAGACAAACAAGGTGAGCGACCTTGACACCCAGACTTATCAATACGGTCATTACCCTTTGGGAAATTACGCCTACCACCGTATGATGATTTAAACAATATTGATTCAACAAATGGACAGACGCTTCTCATCTCCCAAACGCCAGACAGTCTGACGGAAATCTCTATTTGCCTATTCCAAATAATTAGCGGGCCGAAACGGTCAAGAGCACTGAGATTGCAGTGGGACTGGATCGATATGTAAATAACACTTACACAAAGTCAGAGAGTCATAATCTGTGGCTCTGATAGTACGAGCTAATGTGACATGTCACGTCAGACCGAGACAGAAACATAAATAGACTGAGATGGACTAATCACAGAACAGCACTCGACTATCAATAGTCGAGTAGATAATTGCGACATCATGATACATCACCATTGGGATGGGAAGTGGCTGATTGCTTGGCGTGCCAATTATCTGTCTGCTCCTTTAATGTTGTTTCCTCCTTAGTTATTACTAGAATTGGCCACCATGAGAGACAACGAGGAGAAGAGTGAACAATATAAGGACACACTGAACTATCTCGACAGCCAGGTATGAGGAAAATGTATCATATGAGATAGTTACACAACTAATGAGACATTGTGTAATACCATATACTCTCCCTCTCCTCCCCTCTCTATCTCTCTCTCTCTCTCTCTCTCTCTCTCTCTCTCACTCTCAAACAACACACAAAAACAACAAAAAAAAAACAAAAACACAAAAAAAACAACAACAAAACAAAAAACAACAACAACAC
>ERZ1740065.1556-NODE-1556-length-13878-cov-11.419880_pt1 | contig 13878 bp, 7 predicted proteins | sample MGYA00581738_ERZ1740065 | MGnify/ENA primary metagenome ERZ1740065 (study PRJEB43018, sample SAMN04849749) | marine metagenome | isolation source: floating plastic debris | place: Pacific Ocean | collected 2008-09-01 | study: EMG produced TPA metagenomics... | reverse complement strand
GTGTTTGAGATGGTGTTGGTGTTTGAGATGGTGTTGGTGTTTGAGATGGTGTTGGCGGTAGCATTCAGTGGTAGAGGTGTTCAAAGGAGATTACACGTGCACAATGGTGTGTTCACCTTTGTGGCGCTGGTGTTCATCAGATTGTCGACACAGAGCCGTCTCCGAGGGAAGTCAGGGTCAGACAACCCCATATAGCCCGTACACTGCGCGTACCTCTCTCTAGCCTGTGGATAGTCATTTATCAGTGCAATGATATAACCAATTGAGATCTGTGCTAGGGAAAGGGTAAGAGGAGGCGGGACGACCTTAGAATCCAGTTTGGCGCTTTTGATTTTATCGGAGAGTAGTTTGATGAGGCCGTCGGCATTGAGCCCTCCGTCAGGATCCTCCTCGGAGCCGTAGTCTATATACAGCGGCCCTGATCTAGAGATCAAAGCCAAAGTCTGAAGGGCGACCGGCGCCTTTCCATTGTCACACAGCATCGGCTCTACAAACGTCATACGATACATCAGATTCTGTGCCGCGAGCACAGGGCTAGAGTGATAAATGGCGCTGCTGGTACCTATGATAGAGAGAAGCTGGGTAGTGACCTGAGACCAGTCCAGTAGCCTGTCCGAGAACAGCTGGTGTCAGCTAGCGATCAAGTTTGAGGCTGCGAGCAGCAAGCCTGTCTGCTTCGCCAAGGAGAGCTGATCATTAAATAAACAGGAATACGATTGGTCAGTCAGAACAGCAACATGTTTGGTCTATGAAAACAGGAGTATGATTTGGCAGCCAGAACAGGAATATCATTGGTAACGAAAACAGGAATACGATCGGAGAATCAGAGAGCAATTTATACCATAACAAAATCACAATCATCGGTCAACTTGCGATTCGTTTTATCGGAACACGTAAATGGTAGACTGACCGGACACATGAACTGCCGTAGGTAGTACTTCACTAGTTCCATAGCCTGACGTTGACCCTCCGACGTCTCAGTGACAAGCCCGCCCAGTGATTGAGTTGAGTATTTCTGAACAGTCTGGTCGTGGTTGAATGTCAGAGCCTATAAATATGTAATAGACGATGTAGCCAAACAGACAGACGGAAAGTCATCAGACCGAGAGAGGGGGTGGGGAGCGAGAGGGTGGGGGAGAGAGGGCATGGAGATCTGATAATAAATAGGTCAGCACATTACCACAACGTTGGCGACAGAGGGAGATAAATTTGAGTACAATGGCATCTCTGGTTCAGCTGCTAACGACGGAGCTGGATCTGTATCCTGAGGGCAGCGAAATATCCACACTGCTGACGTTACTATCAGTACTTAGAGCAAACTGGTCAGCAGCTACGGCAGCAATAGACAACCTAAGATACTATTTTCCTGATAGCTGACTATCCCTATAAGATAAGAGGATGAACAAACATCCTGGCTCTGAGATAGCGACCTTAGATGGGAAACAAACGTCACGAAACAGCATAGATGGGAAACAAACGTCACGAAACACGATCTGTGAAGGAAGCATCAGCTAGTGAATCTATTTGGCGAACAACAACTAAGGATTGATACCAGCTGCGAATAAGTATATTGAAAGTGTGCATGATGCCGAGTGGAAGGTATGCGAGCTGACAATGCTACTACTAAATGGAAGCCTACACAGAATCCGATCCTAGCAATCAGCCAATGCTCAAGACAACCTTAGCTCGCTCTTGTGCTCAATTTTTGTGAGCAGTGATGTTGACTGATATAATTTCGACAGACACTCAGTGAGGTTCCACCATCGTTAGTTGGAATATACGGTGGCTATATGGATCAACTGCTACACCCTCAAAGGCAATTACTGTATTCCCTTGACTATAAGACACGTGTCTAAGGAAGTGAGGTCATCTTGAATTAGTCTTTATTCTCTGGCTAATAGTTGATTTGAAAGCTTTGTTTAATAGTTTTAAATTGTTTCTCTCTTGTGAAACTAAGATGGCTCCTTTGCAACCATCCTACGTGAAGTTATAGTGATGTCTATGTAGGATTTAGGCGTGTCTTATAGTCGAGGGAACACGGTAGCTAACAAGCTATCTCATGATTCTATGCTACATAACCGTCTATAAACTGTTTTAGCTGGGAATGGCCCATATTCTGATCGGCAGCACTTTGTCAGTGCCCCAGTTGCTCCACCACACTGCTGCCAGCAGCTCTCAGAAGGGGAGTCCAGTAAAATGAGCAGATATTCAACTTCCTGTATCCATAAGAACTAGGGTCATCAGCTCAGTGAAGGGTATGACAGAGGCAACATGGTAGGCACATCTCACACAGAACGATGAATTAGCTCCGGATGAAGGGGATATCAGTCTGCTGGCAAGTTTTCTACTCAAGGGAACACATAGCAAGCTATGAACTGGCTGGTTTGAGGTACCGCAAGGAATAACGTATCACAACAAGGTGAACAAGCCCGCTGATTGACCAGGAGAAATGGAGAAATGTGTTGAAGGGAAAGAGAGTTGATAGTTTCAAAAAAATACGTTCCCACTGCGAGCATATTATTGAGCCAATGACATTTCACACCTTGCAGTAATCTCGCAGTGAATATACGGAGACAGCGATGTCGCAGTGAAAAGACGGATATTTTGGAAGTAGCACACCGGAGATACTTACATTTCAGCTTCTCTTGGCGGCTGTTTAACGCATCTTCGCCATCTTTAGACTTTTTGAACGGTCTGAAGTGGGCCAGGGTGCGCATGAACTGCCGAAAGTTGACTGCGTCTTCATTCTCTCTGCAGACAACAAAAACATATGGATGCGTGAAACTGCTTCTTTGCGAGAGAGAGAGGGAGGGAGGAAGGGAGGTATCGATGGATGGAAATAATACATCTAGGGTAAATCAAAACGCTGCGACCTTGAAATATAGCATCATTCAAAGCAGAGGCTGCGTAGCTGTTGCAAAAATAAATACAGTTGCGAGTGGAAATATTTTCAATATTAGTTGAATACTAACATGGTTGTTGTACAGAATTCAATTTCATCTCCAATATGCTTAGTTTCATGCTGGAACAATTTCAGAAAGGTCGGCAACTTCCAGTCTAATTCATGAAAGCTAACTAGTTGAGCTTGTACTGTGAACTTACTTTTCTGCAACTACTTTCTGATTCAGCAAAATTGATGCGCGTTTTGCATGCTTAGGTGAGTAATTGAAAATAAGGAAGCACAATGAGGCGTCGGGGAGCCTAGTAGAGAGATGGCAGTATTCATTTTACGGAAGAAAGGTGACGAGATATATTTCTATTACTATCTGTCTACCATTCTTCTACCACTAATCAACATATGACCTATCTGACCTACCAGCTAACTAACATTTCATAAAACCTTTAAAAACCCCAGTGCGTTGAGAGGTGTAAAATTAGTCATGACGATCACAGCGAAATACGCATTTACTGTAGTCTTCATATCCGGAAGGCAACTTTTGAGAGGATAGTACAGGAACACTTCCTGTCTAAGTATGTGAGGTAGTTCGAGATAGAGCAGTACTTCACATTCTACCGTCGTCAACATAGCATATGATCAGGACAAACATCAGTAGAAACTTTCGAGAGAGAGAATCCAGAATGTTCGTAACAATCTGATTGAAACGCTAAGAGCTCATCCAACATCAAGTCACTTTATGATGGACAGTGGTGCTCAGATGGAAACTTACCCTTCTTGAAAGAATGCATGAACGATTCTGTCACCAAGTGGGTTGATAGTGAGCTCAGGGATGGCTATGAGATCTTTCCTCCTGCGAATAAGAGGAACGATGTAAACGAGACTTCAGAAAAATACATTGAAACGTCGACATAAACATTCATAATCTAACGATTTACCAACTATTATCTAGGAATATGCTTATACGTACATCAAATAGCCGCAGTTAGTCTTGTCGAGATTGTGGAAGCGACTATACAGTCTGATAATCTGGTTAGGGGAGACTGAAACGAGATATGTGCAGAGGAATCATGATCGAACAGAATTGCAACAACTTGTGATCATGTTGATACTGAGAACAAAAAACAAACATACACCCTGTGTCCTTCTGAATTTCCAGAACCTCTTCAGGTTGGAGCATAACAGCTGAGCGATTCCCCATCCTAATGTACTGCGAACTATACCATTGAACACTGGAGATTATGACTACTATCCGCTGTCGACCACTTGCCCACGATCATACGGTGGCCTAGTGATTCACGACGACGCTGTTGACCTTGACATTACATTAAATCTTCGAGCATGAGAACACAACTCTCAATTGACAGTGCGTATCAACATCATCGTAAGTACAGCAACATCCATCTTCAGTCTCATTTGTTTCCAGGCTCTGTATGTCCAATGTGACAAGGCAGAAGGTGATAGCGATTCCATTCATTCTTGTGAAGATGGACGTGAGTATTGCTTTGCAGTACCAATTTTATGCGCTGTACGATGATCTATGTTGACACCATTTCCTTCAATCTAACATCAATACGTCATCATTCCTCCCAATGACATAACATCCTGCTGCATAAGTTTTCTAGACTATAAATGAGTGAATTGCTGCGATAAGGTAAAAATCCAAAGTAAATTCAACATTGTAACATCAACTCAAGAATTCACAAATTTAATCTGATAAATAAAGATTTTTTAAAGAAAGTTAATGGCCTCCAAGGAACGCAGTTAGAGTCTGTCGTGAACCTTAGCAGCAATCGATCGCATGGTGCCGTAGACCTTCGACGGCGGACTTCCTGAGAACAAAAACACAAACATGTATGCTCACTACATTGGTCAGAAGGCAAGTTACAACAAGAGGTTCAAAGGTCAAGGAAGGCCCCTTCAGCGGAGAAACAGTGGCGATAATCGGTAGACAGCAGTGGAGAAGCGAAGTAAACATTGGCTGCGTATGCATATGCTTTCAGAGGAAACTAAGGGGTTCCTCGAATGAATATTCAGGGCAATTTTTGTAGGGCACCAAATGTGGGAATCAAAACATGATGGGAATTCCGTATTGTTCCAGCAAGTACACAACACGTGTCAATACAGGTTTCGCCCAAAACCATCCGTGTAGCCAAACTAAAGTGATAGCATGTAAAGCTCAATTTGACAGCGACAGAAATGTTAGCATTTCTTTCAAGTCAAGCTAGCCCACAAATGAGAAGACAACTCTCGTATAAGTTACAATGGGTGTAATTCCTATAGCCCATTCTAATGATGGCGATGATTTTTTGTCACTATTTTTGCCACGGTTAGACTGTCCCCATTAGAGAGGATTCTACAGTAGCATTCCTAGACACTACGGCAGTTAACATCAGGGCAGGAAGAGCGAGTAGAACAGAACATACCGAGGATCAGGTTTGATATGGCTCTGCGTGCTGCAGCGATATTGTGAAACGTGCCCAGTATGTTGATCTTACTACAAGACAGAGGGACAAACGTACGCCGGCTGTACTGGCTGATCGGAGGGGATGAGAGATAAGGAGGGGGGGATGTCTGACCGCCCTACCTGCCAGCTACCACAATCCTGGTCTTGGTGACATTCTCTATTGTGTATTTAGTCTTCCCGTTACACCCAGTTATGCGTCCAATCGCTCTGGACAGGTGGTCACCCCTCAGAGTCTTCACTGTAAAGTTATGACGTTATGAGGGAGGGTGAATGTGGGTGGTACTGAAAAAGGAGAGGGTGTTACAGAAGAATAAGCAGGAGCAGTGGAGTACAGCAATGGTGAAAGAGAGAGAGAGAAACTGAAGGGGAATGAGGAATAGATGTGAGCCAAGAGTATACAGAAGGAGCAGTAAAGATAATGAAATCATCTTCAGGCTTCAAAACAAGCAGTGGCACAAGCTATCGGCTGACATGTGGAGAAGTGAGAACATCATAAACATCAGAACATACAGAGGGAGCAGGAGGAGAATAAAATTGTCCCATGGCTTCAAAAGTAGTAGTGAGATCACAAAGGAGAATAGTAACAATAACCACAGAAGTATCTGCTACTGACTGACATTCAGACAAACGAGAACGGTCCGTATACTGCGACTTACCGTCCTGCACTTGGAAACTCTCTAGATATAAGTCATCCAACCTGATGAGTGCTAGTGCATCCTGGGAAACATAAATGTTATCATATAAGTATTACGGTACTACCCAGATTGACGGCTATTCGACTTGATATGGTAAGGATATTCCAAATCTAAGCAGCGCAAGGCACAGGCCCAACTTACTTGCACTTCAAATCCGGCAGCGAAAGCTTTAATGAATTCTTCGGCTTTCTGCAATGCAGTCAGCTCTTCTGTCTCCGCACATGACTAGAAGCAAGTCACAACGTGGATGGAAGAAGAAATATAGCACGGTACCGCAGTGAATAATCGAGTTGGGAACTTACTTTCATCTCTACTCTTTTGGCCTTGACATTGTACCTGACTTGTAAGTTGAGATGTTTCACCAATGGATTGTATATATCCAACCAGTTTTCTTTCAATGGCTTCAGTCGATTTGGAGGTATTTTGACCTTCCTTATCTCCCCACGGCCCACCTAGATAAGACGTACATTAACATCCGTAGTTCACGGCACTCTATATAGGAAAGTTAAGAGAAATTGACCTTTTCTTTTCCGCCTGTCAGCTTTTTAAAATGAGGCTTCTTGGTTACAGCCTCGTCATTATCCACATCCATTGATGTTGAAGCTGCACCGTCAGTAACAGATTTCTCTTGATCACCAGAGTCAGTTGGTTTCTTTCGTTTCATCCGTTTACCACGTTTCTTTTTCTCTGAAAACTCTCCATCGTCACAGTCTCCAGATTCGGTCGGCTCTCTCCTATATACCTTATGATCCGTGCTCCTCACTTTCTTGGTTTCCATTTTCTCTAATTCATTTTGTTTGCTATCAGAGCTAGTTGGTTCGTCTGAGACTTCCATAATAAGTTAGATGCTAGTGTGGATAGACAGAAGACGAGGCACAGACTACGATCACCACGATACGAAAAGAGCTTTGAGAACAGCGTGTGAGATCGAAGCGAAGATGTTGCACAGTCCGAAACGTAAACTCCGAAAAGATAAAAACTGTATAAAAACTCTATTTCATTATCGCAGAAGTAGAGCGTGTGCCTCGAGCTTCACTTTGACCAAGAGAAAGTTAATGTTTTATATCGCACGATGTGATCGGACAAATAGAGTCATCAGACGTCAATTTTGCGGATGCAGTTGAAAGTGAGAATCATGTATCATTGTAACATTTCGAAAATAATCTTGGCATGTTGATGTACGATATAGTTCACCTTTCTATCGTTTCCGCTCCAACAGCTGATGAACACCGTAAGAAGCGGCTGCAACCGTTGTCTAGTATCTTCGATAAATCTGTCTCTACTTCGTTTCTTTCAGCATGCACTGGCCACATTAAAGCATACTATATCAACAAATATGTAATGGATGTTTAGAGCCTAACAGTTCAAACATAGCAGGTATATTTGTGGTCGATGTTTGCTGTGATTCCTGCCAAATGGTAGCTAACTTGCACGCATAATGTTAGGGAAGCTGCATGCATAATAGTATTTTTATTTCCACATGTTACCATGCTTTCTGATCTTTCGATACCTAATTTAAGTCGAAACTTGGGGGTGTCAATGCATTACCCTGAATCCGACTATATCACGCAGAAATCGCGTAGATATATCGTCTGATTAATTTCGTAATTATGTTAAATGTGTAACTTTGCTATGTATATAGTTTTTGAGACCACATCACAGCGCCTATAACTACTAGTATGCTTTGGTCGTGTAAAACTATACGATATCAGGACTTAATTGACCTTTTTGTGGTATTTGTAGGTTTCACAAGATTGCCAAGTTGTAACATTTGTCTGCTTGTTGCTTTGGTAAGTAAGTTTGATATTCTCTATAAATTAGTCAGCAGATTTTGGCAGTGGTTACTCTCGGATGCGAGAAGTTAGCGATAATGTACGTGTATATATTTCGGCTGCAAGCCAGCTATGGCATTTCGATCAAAGTTGTAAAGTTGCGAACCGCTGTAAAAAACTTGTTGATGGGTGTTTTTTAGCTGCAGCCAATAATAGTGGCATGGAGTGGTAGCACTAGAGTGGCTGACCTAAAAGCTGATATTTAGGGTGCTTGCGCTAATGTACAAGGACTTAATGTACAAGGACTTTATTCGGCTTTACACTATGCCTTCCTTTCCTATCAACAGCATTTCTGTTGACTCACTCTGAGAGCTATGATTGCTAACGTTCCCATGTGTGATGGGGGGAGGGGGGTGCTGAAGATTATACTCTTGCTTATCTCATCATTAATCTCATATCATTTTGTTGACAATCACTAAGAAGTGTGACATTTCCTGGTTCATAATTCACAGCTATTGGTAGTTGTCTTCTCTTGATTATGTTCCAATGCAGACCAGGCCAGCGTTGTGATATATATGACTGTGTGCGCAGTGATGGAGGCCTGATCATTGAGATTTTCCCTCTATAACACCAATTTCTAGTGCTGCTGCTCTCCATCTTCTTCCTGTCTATCTGGTCATCATTATCTGAAGTGAGTTCAAAGGTCATGACCAGAAATCAATTTCCATATCGAGAGAGTGTTCGGTGAGTAGGAACTGAGATAATTGGCCGGAAACATATACCGACTTCCTTGCCCATAAGCCTCCAGGCTTCTAAAACTGCAGTGATCTTCACTGTTCTCATACGCAATATAAGCCATAGATGCAGTGTTTAAGCGACTGTGTCTATCTGTAACGCAGGGTACGCGCTCGCGTTCTCTCACTCTTTGTTCCGTTCTCCCCCTCCTCAGTCAGTTCTCCCCCTCCTCGGCGGGTTTTCCCCCTCCTCGGCGATTTCCCCCTCCTTGGTCTGTTATCCTCCTCTTTGGTTACTCAGTTTATTGGCAGGTGTTGGCTGTAGCCAGACTGCAGGTTGTTCTCAAAAGCCCATTAGCGTACTGCATCACTCAGCTCACACTGTTATTTGGCATTGACTATGAATATGTATTGGCTTGATCATCACTAATCTACAAGAGCTGCTGTATAATCAGTGCCCTATACACACCTGTCGGCTATGACTCAACACCAGTCTCAACACCAATCTAGATGTCTATGCGCCGATGTGAACAGCAATACACTGATCTGGACGTTGATGCATATGAATTTTCATTCGTGTTCTTGCGAGGCGAGTTACTCTACTTGGTTTGATAGCATTAATTGGATTCATACCCGAATGTCAGTTTTAGCTGAAGAGCTTAGGATGTACATGACTTTTTCTCTATGCCACTGATCGTAGATGAGGAGTCTCGTGTATTTCCGGGAGCCTCCAATATTTTTTGCTGCCGGAAGTCAAACTGTTTTCTCCTGTGTCTTATTGGTTAGAACTCAGCTGAGATAAAATATGACATGCTCTCAGCAGGCAGTCAGGGTTCTGAGTTACGGCTTCTCAAAATTCCGAAAACCTGAATCTTCAGTACCTTGGGTCCTACTAGTTGTCACCAGTGCCACTGATGAAAGCCTCATTGCAGTATAAAATGCTATCAATTTTGTTACTCTTACTCGTTTTGGAAGCAGATGCTGATGCATGCAGTGAGTTGCAATGGCCGCCTCAGTATGTAGGTTCGACCTATTCTATCATCAAATGCCAGGTGGCCTGTCAACCACCAGCAGGTGTCTGTTTGGTCAGCTTTGTTTTCTGTGATGAATGCTCTGCTCCATGAGTGAATACCATGCCACTGATTGGGCGATATCTTCTCCAATTTCTATTGCTCATATTTCACCTTGCGGTCGCCGCTATCCAATGTACTTTTTGTCTTACCAAAGGGCTCAGAGTTTAAATTTTCATATCGCCTTCATCTCTGCGTCGCTTGGCGGGTATCTGAGGAGTTGTTCCCTCTTTGTATAATCATTGACCAATCAGCTGTAAGGCAGAGCTGGTAAGTTCTCAGTAATTAAAATTAACCACATATGATGAGTGACACTAGTGTATCATCATCTACTCTGCTGGCCAGATTGTCTCTACCTTGTTTGACCGCGGCACTGCTGCTGGTATTTCAATGGTAATCGGTAGGCCTTTGTCATCCTGTGTTGAGTCATAGAGAGGATATTGACTCGCTGGCATTGGCTGGTCACACCCTACTCGTACCCACATATCGCATTCCGACTGCTTAGTACTGCCTCAGTACGTCTGCTACGTATGTACGTATCAGCTGAGGTCTAGTGTAAGTACGGACGACATCACTGCAGGCTGGTTGCCTGGTCTTTGGTTGACAATAAGTCGAATACCTGTCAGGTAGCTGCTGGCGTGTCATGATGAAGGAGAGACGTGTGATGATGCCCAGTGTGACGACAATCATTACCAGGTATTCCGACTCTCTCCACCAGGCCAGTCGCGGCTGTTTGTTGACCCCATGTATTTAATATCTAATGGTTACTTCTCGCTGCTGTCTATTGAATAGTTGTTGGTCGTAAGCCAGGCGCTGGTGTGTCAACCCTCATCTCTGTTCGATTAGAAGCCTGTGATTGTTGCAGGATTATTTTTTGCTTAGCTCTCAAGATTGCCAGTGTTCCTGACAATGTTGGATGCTTGGCTCTGCTCTGTCTTGTTTCTTTCCACTCCTGGTCAGTCAGTTGATATATTGAGTATCTGATAAAATCTTAATGGCAATTCTGTCTGAATACTAGCCTAGGCTAGTAATAGGTCGTAGTCTGGCTAAACTTACTAGCCTAGGCTAATCTTAGCCTCCCTAAATGTATTGATTGGTCCACCTGGTTAGTCCTTTGTCACTTCACCTGTCTCCACAGTTCTGTTCACTGACCTCAGTGAGTGATACAGTACAAATGAATACTTTTACTGCAATAGCCATAGCTAGGATAAGGGAATCTGGCGTCATATCCTCTCCCATACTAAGGCGTTTGAGGCCTTATATGATATTTAGATTTTTTTGGATCACAATCATGGAGGTGAACATAATATCAGCAACATATTTATCATTGAAATCACCGTTGCTATCAGTGTAAGCTACTGCAGAACGGATGTAGGGTTGAACATGTACACGGTGAGAGATGGCTAACTGTTGCTATAGTACCATTGCTATGGAGCCCTCTGGTATCTATTCCTGCCAATGATACCTTCCGGAACTCTCCATGGCCTGGAAAGATGTTCATAATTTTCGTTTTTTATGATTTCATACGGAGTACCTCCGACATAATATTATTATGGTGTTTAGTCTCTATGTGACAAATAAAGTATATCTATCTATCCATCTAGACCTAATAACTGAGATGTTTTTTTACGCTTCTATTTCTACATCCTTTTCATGTGATTTCTGTACTTCAGTTACCCGTACGGCATCGCTATGGCAACGGTAAAGAAGGCGGAGAAATCGCGCATTCACGCCAAGCAGAGACGCACAGAGGAGTCCAAGGAGATAACTGAGATAGCCAACCTGCTGCCACTGCCCACCAGTGTCACCAAACGACTGGACAAGGCTTCTATCCTCAGGCTCGCCATCACTTTCCTTCGGCTCAAGCAGTATGTAGGAGAAGGTAACTCTCGACGCTTCAACCCTACTTTAATCATTGGAATATACTGTAAACCCAAATATTTTAGCGATCCGACAATAGCAGCTATAATAGCAATTCGAAGTAAATGTTATTTAATTTGAATGCTATATTTTTTTATTTCGTCTCTTTATTTTATATATAAACTGGAAGGAAATCCCTATAAATTCTGGGCGTTATTATTAAAAACTCTGTTGATTTGAGCAAAACGCTATAGTATCTTGTCTGCTAAAATATTTGGGTTTACAGTACGTGAAGGCATCGGCATTGTAGTTGTACTTGGCAGGTTTACCAGTGAACACTACCGTTATAAGTAAGTTCGCGACCTTGCAACATGTCAAGTTTTTTAATAAAATAGTCAAAAATATTCTAAGCTGAATATTTTAATAATAAATCAGTGACAAAATCATGCGACATGTGGAGCCTACTCGAAAAATATTCTATTAAATATTTTTATTCTTCTGTTGGCTAGCATCACAGGAGTACGTAATAGGAGACTGAAATTCAAGACATCCTATTCATTACTTTTGACAGCTATCTCTCGACTTCAAACTCATCGTTGGACAAGCTAATCTGCAGCTAAGACCAGCTACTTCAGCTTATTCTCTAGCTACCACAACTAATAAACTTGCTTTTGTTCATCACTCTCAACTTCTGTTACTAAATGGGTTGGATATGTGCTAATATTCAAATGACCTTTCTTACGAGACAGATTGCCACTACTACTACTACTACTACTACTACTACCATACACTGTGCTAATGCCTCCTACAGTGACGCAGAGGGGTCACACTGATCCAGAGTACAGGTCATAATACACTCCAGCCATTGTTATGTAATCTTTATGACGCAATTGTAACACTTGAGTTCAAACTAAGCTGCCATATTTAGTCTTGTGAATTCTACAGCTGACATAGAAGATTGTGTAGATTGAAGCAGTTTACCTCAGGTGTGACGATAAGTATGATCCGTAGGTAAGCTTATTAATTATAGAAGTGCTTTATTAACACGGCTAGTCATATGTTCTGGTAGCAAAGATACTCCCACTTTCATTGTAGAACCCATGATTCTATCCATCGTCACGGTTGCGCCATATACCAAAGTGGGGGGGGGGATTAAAATAAGCCACGCCGACGGAAATACGAATATTTTTATTAGATTTGCGACAGCCACGTTTGCTACCTTTGGACAGAACTTTGTTCGACTGGAGATACATGTCGCAGGGTCGCAAACTCGCTTATCGTCATGTGACAATTTCATAGGAATTCTATAGCCCAACAATGCCGAAGCCACGTGCTATATGTCCACCTCGGTGAGAGATGTCACATGGATTGTCACGAGGCTGTACTGCAAAATTTCCTTCTTAATTGGTGTATTTACGTTATCAGGGTAAGCTTGCTAATGCAGAAGGAGTGGAGGGGCTAGAACTTCTCCTCATGCCATGTCACTAATATCACTTAAATTAAGTAAATTAATTTAATGAAATAAATGAATTAATTACTGACATGCAAATATTAAAATTTATTTATCAATTTATTATTTTCCGTTAGTTTTGATTCGTTTTTTTGTATCTGTTTAGTTAATTTGTTTGCTTGTGACATAGATCAGGACATAATTCGTCAGATCGCCACCGAGGGGGTCAGTGAAGGTCGTCTGCTACTGGAGACGCTCACAGGGTTCTTCATCATCATATCTGTACAGGAGGAGATTCTCTTCGTCTCTGAGAATGTTGAGAAACACATTGGTCTCAAACAGGTACAGTGCAGGTGCTCAGTACACAGGGGGGGAGGGGGGGACAGTACGCCGACCTCAGGGTGGAGAGTGGAAGGCACCTGCTGACAACTAGTTTGAGACACTGTAAGTGTGGTAATTATAACGAGGTTCTATTTAAAGCGTTTGTAAGTTATCACACCAGTAGTTTTAGTTATATAGAGCTTAGTAAGCTTATAATGTCACTCATCCCAGTCCATTATTGTTACAACCAGCATCATTTAGTGATGTCATGATACTTTTGGCCACGATACGATACACTATACACAAGCTCAGTGTATCGTATCCTCACCATACATTGTCAAGCTATGTTTGGAGTATGAAAATAGCCACAGAATGACAAAATTTTCTACCAATATACCTAATTAATGATCTTTGAGATGCAAAATAGCTTCTCATGACATAAGTTAGTAATCGATGAATAGAGATAAGAAGGAATATTTCAGTATTTCAGCGAGTATTTTTTCAAGTAACTAATGTAAACAACTAAGATTCTACGCTTATCTCCAGTTCTCTCTAGTTTTCTCATATCTTTACAATGGCTGGTATCGGCTCCTTTCTTAAACGCTAAGAGGGG
>ERZ1740065.1555-NODE-1555-length-13878-cov-11.454966_pt1 | contig 13878 bp, 14 predicted proteins | sample MGYA00581738_ERZ1740065 | MGnify/ENA primary metagenome ERZ1740065 (study PRJEB43018, sample SAMN04849749) | marine metagenome | isolation source: floating plastic debris | place: Pacific Ocean | collected 2008-09-01 | study: EMG produced TPA metagenomics... | reverse complement strand
TATGTGTAGAATCCGTATTTATTAGAGAGAAGTCGATTCATGGAGCCTTTAAGAAGTCCTGAGAAGTCTTATGGATTCTTGAAGAATTCTTCAAGACTTAAAAATTCTTCAATAATTCTTGAAGAACTCTTCAAGAACTTTCAGGGGAAATAGAAAATTACCAAGAGCATTTTAATAAATTTTCTACAGCCATGTTTGCTACATCTGGACAGAACACCACCAATTGAAAAATTAAATGAGATGCAATCAAAATGTGATTGCAATTATTTCGATCGCTAAAAGGGATCAATCGCGACATGTCATACACGTCATAATGCAATAAGGTCATTAACTTTGTTAGAGATACTGACGTGATCAAGTCGTCCACATCCTTGTCCTTATTCTCTGTTTTCGTCATCATCATCGTCTTCCCTATCTGTGAGTCAAGTAGCTTGAGAATGTTGCCCAGCGCTTTCCTGACTTGCGGGTAGTAATGATGGATTCCAATGTTCTTAGCGGATTCATCTATAGAACACAACGCCATCGATCATCTCGATGTGAAGGTTTGCAGTCTATCAGTGAGAGTTGTCTTCTCCCAGTTATAGAAGCCCAGCCAGCTGTATGGCGGCCAAGCATGTAATTACCGGTGAGCATTTTGTTCAAATAAGTTTTCTTCACTCGCAGAGTGCTGCCCGAGGGCATCACTCCAACTGTTTGAGGCATCGGTGGTTCGCCGTCTTTCTGCTGCAAATTGTCGCTGATGACAAGGAACGCCCTCAGTCCAATCGACATCCTCTGCAATAACGGTGTGTAAACACTGCAGGGGGAGACAACTCATCAACGCACACAGTCAACTAGTAACTTATGTGTCGGTTGTTTTCCGTAGAACCGGATTTGATAGCGACATAAATGTTAGCCTTTCCTTCAAAATCATCAAGAAATAAAAATGATAGCGATCCCATAAGTGGGAAGACAACTCCTATATAGGGTATAATGGGGATGATTTCTATAACGAATTCCAACGATAGCGATCACTTTTCCTCGCTATTTTCGTGGCCGTTAGACCGCCGCTATCAAATCTGGTTCTACAGTATTACTGAAGTCATTGATCAACTGTTCCTAGTACTACTGTACAATCTGTGCGGCGAGCCCTGGCCAGGCTAAAGGAAGAGGTTGATATCACGAGGCATGCAGCAGACACAAGACTGCAGTGTACAGGTTAGCTAGCACAGGATCATTCCGCAAAGACAGGCCTACACCAATGAATTCCGTAACTACTTTGTCACCCAATGCTTGACACCTGTGAGATCTGCTTTACTGTCACATGACAATCAGCTGACGCGGTGTCCGAGTCTATGACTCACTCACCTCAGGGGAGATAATCACACTTATCGATTTCCTTCCCACGGAGAGCAGGTCAAATATCACTTCACTCATCGCAAAATCCAGCTTCTCACGGCCTGCAATACACGTGAGTCACACTGAGAACAAGTCGCTGATATATCAGCTGAATCGAGAGGGGATGACTCCAGATTGCTTGAGAGCAATGCCGTTATCACTCAATGGCTTGACAAGCGAAAGTTTTCCTTCAACGTGGCGCCCACATACGATGCTATGTGGAAACGGCAGCCGCTCACTATTACCATTACCATGTTTTAGACAGATTTCTCTACTTCTCCTGGTAGGAGGGGAGGCTCTGACTTGTAACTTTACAACCCCCATAGCTTTCGATGAACAATTGTTAAAACTGGCTAGGCTTATAAATGAGATCTGGTTAGAATAGGGAGTATATGGTAGCCGTTATAGATAAGACTTTGTTATAATAGGGAGTATATGGTAGCTGTTAATCATACAGACACACAGACCTATGAAGTGTATCATCTTCACGTATATGTGGAGAGGCATGTCACGCGGGACGACTCCTTTCTGTCCTCTGGGGAAAAGAGCGGCTATGATAGTGGAGAGACGCTGATGAGTGGCGGCATTACTTTCTCCTTTGATACGGATCATGTACACCCTGTGGGTAAAATGATAGCTTAGGACGATAGTCCCAGCAATACAGTGCAGTACGGGTGGGCATGGTGACGCACCAGACAAGACGATAGAGTGACTCTAAGGCTACTCTGGACATCTTCTGATCTCTGCTCTTCAGCTGATTGAGGCACAGCGAGACAAAGCCATGCCAGTTCTGCAGGAAGAACGCCTTCTGGCTGACACAGAGCAAGCATGTCACCATAGGAAAGAGCACCTGCAACACAACGCCACAATATAGCGTTACATAAATCACGCCAAGGTAGCTCAGGGTCAAGGTTGTTTGAGATGGATAAAGATCTACTCTCTGTACCAAAGACAGTGAGTTCCTTTTCTTTATAGACAAATCGACAGTGGCTTGATAGATCTTCTCAACAAAGTTCCTCAACACAGGGACGTTGACTTCATTCGTGACAATCTGAAACAGCGCCAGTATGTGACAATGATGTCTGCTGACAAGAGAGAGGAGGTGAGTGGGTCGTATACTGACAGCGGCCATTGGTAGCATGATCTCGACGAACAGGCCGGCTAGCGATTGCTTGATGTCCTTCTCCTTAGTCTCGAGGAATATGACGCCCAGATCGTGTAAGAACTGGACACATATCTCAAACTCTTCTATAGGATACATCTAAAACAATCGTGTCACGGCTTGTCACATATATCGTCATGGATTTCGTCCCAACTACTGCCATGACTACTGCCATCAACGCAGATGAAAATAACATTAAGCCAAAGTCAGAACTGATGTAGCAGTTGTCATAGATTTGTGACAGAGCGTATCATTTCAAGCATTGATTGCAGACAGAGACTTTGTCAGAGTATTTGACATGGCTGCTGTCACATTCACTCTTGCTGGTGCCAGCGTTCTATGACTTGAGTCGTTTTACGCCGGCGAGTACGTTTGAAATTATACACTGCCATTGTTGGGCACTAAACTGCTACCTGTGACAGCAGCGTGACAATAAAACCACATGAGCAATTACAATCAGCTCCAAGCAATAAACCGATAGTAACAATACAGATAGGAAACACAGGCCGCACGGCGATATCCGACCTTGACCCTGAAGAACTTGAGACCCATGATGAGGCAGATGATCTGATTGGCAACGGCAGGCGATGACTCCTTGGGCCTGAGGTCACGCATCTCCAGCAGGAAGCGCCGTTTGACGACAGAGAACCGTGATTTGGACAGCACTCCGAGCACCTCGGCGTACAAGTCGGCGAGCGTGTTCACATTCTGCGCGTTTGACTGATGGACCGTACTGGAATTATACAATACGATGAACTGCTCAATACTAGAATCAGTGCCTGCCGTCTGCCGATTGCTGTCTGCCGTCCGCTGATTGCCGTCTGCCGATGAAAATGTCAGTGAAATCATTGATGATCATTGCCAATAAGTTGGAACACAGTTTACCGTACGATGCTTCACAGTTAGTAAGTCATGTTACAGGCGAACTGGCTAGTAAATGTATGAAACATAGTGAGCAGTTGAATGGTGACTAACATACCTGTCACCCAGTTTAAACCGAGTGAAGGCCATGTCAACTATCCTGTCGATGAGACTGTCGTAACCAGGGTGATAGCTCAACTGCTTCAGTACCTCGATCAACACGTGACAGAATATAAAATCCACAGCCAGCTGCAATACAGAAAACAAGCCTGATTTAGTCATACGCCCGCATGACAGAGTCATACATTAGTCAGTGTTATAACATTTATAATGCTCACATCTCGCCGCTCAGACAGAATATCACGTCCTCCTTTAGACCGAGATTTCTGACTTGGCTGCTCGGGTATCTGGTGCTTGTACCACGAGAAGAGAGTCTCCAATAAGGAGGGCAGGCTATGTTCAGCCACAGAACTGAGAGTGTTGAGAAGCTGGTCGAGCTGGACGTCCTCTCCCCGCTGTAGAGACTTTTGAAGGGGACGTTCCTGTCATAAAATCGTCAACTAAATTACAAAAAACCAAGGGTCAAGGTCGACAATCATATGACACCTATACATACCAGCGGCTCGGCCAATACTTGCTCCACCTTTCTACTGGCTATTCTCGTAAAATCCTCAAACAGTTTACAGAGAGCAAAGGCGCCTGCACTGTCGTCAGCAAGGGAAGCGTCGTTACGAGCTCTCCTTGCTCCCCATGGCAGCTGGAAAGGCTCTCTGGCACAAAACAACAAATAAGAAAAGTCAGTAATTCCTCTACCATCTGAAAACCCATACTTCTCTCCTCCGTACATTCTTTCATTGAATTGCACAGGCATGATATTTGTACAGGTGAGACACCAGGAGACAGTGTTCATCCCTTAGAGGACTGCGCAATAGGAATGGATGAGTCATTGTTGACCCGCTGCCTCTTGCCCTCATTTCAAACACATTTCAAACACAACTCACCGCATTGGAATGATGAGTACAGCAGCAGATGATGGTCGGCTGTGAGGCGCACTGGTAGCTGTCTTGCTGCCGACTGTGGAAAGCTCATCCGATGGCAGCGGGGCGACTTCATCCTCGTCGTTGCTGACTAACTCATCATCTACATTATTCTGTGCTGCTGAGGTAGTGTCGGGTGCAGCAGGGGACTGAGAGGACAACTCCTCTTCCAACATGATGACTGCACTCAGAGGAGAGACCGGAGACGATGGCGACTTAGCTGAAAACAACAAACTCAGTTCAAAGGCATGCTATCATGAGAGAAGAGTGATGGGGAAGGAGAGGGGGAAAGAGATATAGAGGGGGAAGAGAGGGGTAGGATGGTAGGAGAGAGGGTGAAGTAAGAGATGGGCAAGGAATGAGGGATAGTGAGGGGGAAAGGAGGATGACACAGGGCGTAAATGGGGAAGAGAGGGTGATGAAGGGAGAAGAGGGAATGAGAGGGAGAGACCTGAGGGAGAGAGAAAAGAACAGCTGAAGTGAACATACACTCTTTCAGACCATCCAATAGCCACTAGATTCAGCACTGCAACCCAGACTGTTCGGAAGGCGCAGAGATTCTGACATACCTTCCTGGTTGGAACAATCTATTGCTAGGCTCGTCGGAGGGTTGATTATGATGGTGTCTTCCGGCACTGGCTGATCCGATGTCGATTGGTTTTGATCGAGTTCGGATTCATCGTGAAGTATGTGAATGGTGGCCGACACAGGACTGGAGGGTAACGACTCGTCATCAGCTGTAACAGTGATACAGTAACTATCGATATTACTGGTAAATCGTAGAGATGTTGTAGTAGATCTAGACTGCACATCCTCCGCTTTGTTTTCATTTCTCAGCTGTGGAATATGTCATATATCTTTATCATAACACACTGTCACCTCAATGACGTCTATTAGAGCAGAGCAGCATTGATGCCTTGTCTGCATCCTAGATAAAGCAGCCATCTTGACTAGCTACTTGTAAACGAGTTCCAACACTAGACTTCACTCAAGTTTTGATGATACCAGCCCTACAGGATGAGCTGTAGTTGAGATTTAGGTACAGACTTCTATCCTACCAGTACTCATCTACTGATATCAGGCTGGATAAACCCACATCGGATCCAATTAAAACCAAATCAGTTCAAACGTGGAGCAGCCATTAACCCTGCATTAGCAACGTAAACACGATTCTGCTGCAGCAGATTTCTGTGTGGAAGTCTGAGAGACAAAGCTGGCAGCTCGGAGCAAACAATGGAAGGAGAGGGTGGATTAGGCCTATGAAGTAATACCAGCATACTAGGGGTCAAATCAACTGGTCTCCCATATCAACACCTAGATCAACGCTAACGAAATGTCACGACTTGGTGCAGCCCTGCCGTCACTCATCGTCCCATACAAACAGAGGGGCAAAAACAGCAGCCGCCTCTCTGCCTCTCTACTTACGAGTAACAGCTGAATGTTCGGAAATTATGTTGTCCAGCATGCGAAAGCTGCCCAACATCTTCTTCATGTCTAGCGTACAGAACCCGGGAGGCCGTTCCACAGATGTTAAATCATTGACGCTGTATGACTTGTTAGAAAAACCGCTGCGAATCGACAACATCGACTCTCTTTCAGAGCAGAGTGAAGCGTCATCGAAAGATCTCATTGATGAGATGCTGAGAAGTTCGGCACTCGATTTGTAACCTTGCCAGCGGAGGGTCCCCTTTTCACGAGATTCTATCTCACCATCATCATGGCTAATTGATGCCGATGGTGGATTATGTTCCGAAGTTGTCCAGGTCTGAGCGGCTGCTTGTCTCTCGCTAGAACCTGTGGATTCATCGCTGGTGTCGATAACCGTTTCTCCAGCGGCTACAGCGAGTCTATATCGCTCACTCTCTGAGTCCGAGTTCTCATAGTCATCCATCATTTCAGAGAAAGATCTGATGCAAAGTCTGTGAGAATGACCTTCCACTCCTAAACTTGGGTCTATGACAACAAATGTCTTCTGTTCTGCTTCAGCATCGTCGCCATCAATATCTGATATCTTCAAAATCTCACAGCGAACTTCGGGATCTTCCATGCGCGCCTGAACTTGCGTACTACTATCAAATGACATGGGATAGCTGTTGCGCTTGCCTGAGGACAGGAGCTTTCGTTTTCGCTTCACAGAAGAAGGGTCACTAGTCCTCAATACTAGTCCCTGTTCTGAGTGATTGATACTCCTGCTGAAGCCTTCTGTTTCCACTGGCTCGCTGGTTCCGACGCACCTTTCATCCAGCCTGTCACTGTCGGCACCTGAACATGCGCTGCTACCAGACAAGCTCCCAGCTGTAGGTAAACTAGTAGCTGTGGCCTTCTCTCCTACAGGTAGACTAGCAGATCCAATTAAATCCTCAGACTGGGCTTTGCCAGCGCTGTCTGAGACAGCTTCCTCGATATCCTCTATGTTCATTGAAGTAAAAGGGCTGTCAATGGGTATTGCACTAGCATCATTTACATCCAGCTGGAGGAACTTTTCTTCTGTATCAACTTTGTGAATGGAAAGCTTATCAGCTGATGACGGGTGAGATTCTGGATGTATGCTGGTGTCAGCGGCTGCGCTATCAGCACAACTCTCATCGTTATCAACGCCACTGTCAGGCTTTTGGTCCACATCCATAGGACTAACCGATTCTGACATCAGCTCCATACCCGCAGCCGTATCAAAGATTTCTGGTGTGCTCACTGGGGATGGTGTTCCCAAGCTCTCTGGCCATGGGAATATCTCCATCTTCTTTGTCTTAACTCCTGCCTGTGCAACAGGGTCTCCCTCCTCCATGGCAATCTGGCGGAAGAAGGAAAGTGGCCTCGCTTCTTTGCTAGACACGGGCTTCCTGATAGGTTCAGAAAGACTGGCATCAGGAACATCTTCACCTTCTTTTTTTGGCTCTCCATCAGGTCTAGGAGTATCGGCTAGTAGCATTTGCCAGTTACCTGAGGACTTTTGCCTTCTGTGGGATTTTTTTGGTGATCCAACAGCAGTTTCTTTCACCTGTACTGGTGAAGCAGCTGCCTCAACTGTATGACCATTTCTATTGCTGGCATGGCTAGAATTCATGTCAGATCTCTTCGCAGGAAGTGGACTGACTGTCATATCTGTTACGTCGTTGGTAGGTGAGGATGGTGTCTTGTCCTTAGCACTTTTACTTTGTTGATCAGCGGCCAGCTCGTACGATCCTTTACTGGAGTGGTTGAACCAGCGCTTCATCCTCAACACCGAGTTCTTGCCTTGATACAATGTTTGTAGCTCTAATATCCTGTAAGCCAAGTCCAAGAGCAACAGGCCAGTGTAGCAGTTCTTCTAGCCGAGCAGATCCGCCTACTCACTCTGATATGCATGTGTTGCTCGATGCGCTACTCTTTCCTGACTGGCACATACACACACCTCATTGGTCACACTTGAATGATTTTACGGCTTCGTTACTGCGATTGACCACAACGATTTGCAAACTAATGACTTTCTAGCATTACAGCCGAGGTATTGTTGTTGTAGGCAGGCACTAATTAGCCGTAGGACCAACACTGGAAAAATTGCTGGATTGAATGTAAGCGGATCCAAAGCTTCTTGAAATAATCCAGCGACTGTGATGGCTGGCGTATCACTGCTACCCATCAATGCAGCTAGTAGCCCACTTCCTACTACTGCAGCTTGCCGTGATTCAGCCACTATATTATACTAGGGGATAAATAGCTCCTCACATCCCGATTGTGGTAAGATTTAGCCTTTGCCCTCTGGGTGAGTGTATGTCCAACCAAACGCTAATAAACGTCAGAAGAGGGCAGTACCATTCTACCAATCACAGTTCGTGCATCACGTTGACATGGTAACACAATAGACGGATCATGATGGAGTGAGTTTATTTCATACCTGTTGTCTCATTGCTACTAACAGACAAAAATACTGTGCACAAAGCTATACATTACACCATGCAAGGCTCAGTTAAGTAGAATGTAAATTACTACTCCGATTACATAACCAGCTGGCCTCATCCACGTATCCGTTGACATGGCAACTGATGATATATAGCTCTAAGTTGTGAGGTATGACAGTAGCTAAGCAACAAAATAACAAACAGGTTGAGTAGATTGAATAGGAGATAAGGGAGTCGCAAATCCGCACACAGCAGAGAAAATAACCTGTTTATCACGGCGGATTATATGACGTAGTGAGAATTGTACCAACTAGTCATCAGTTTCTAGATTTATAGCTTGCCCCCCTCATTTTCTGTGAATTTTTCATGAGTACAGTAACAAAATGATACCAGATAAATGAGAACATAACGAGTATGAGCACTTAGAATTGAACTGATATTCCATAAGCAAGCTATGGAGGCTCAGACAGTGCAGTGATAGGATCCGACAAAAATTGTCATACGATGGTGGTCGGCATAATCATGACCACTTATGGCAATCTCATAAAATCGAGTGAAAGTACAGTGAGTTTGTCCAATCAAAACTGCAAAGGCAATGCAATCCAAGCAAGTTCATCTCAGAAAGCAAGTACTATACATTCTGGCACACGGCAGAAAATACATTGGGTGGTAATTGACACACTTTGAGTCCAGTTTTAATTAGACGCTTTCCGCAAGGAAAATTATTGGTGCATCCAGGATAGAAGGGGGTGCACGAGTACTTACAGGTGAAAGTAGGTGACTTCACATCTTTCTGTACATCTTGAGGAGATGATTTATCCATAGATCGTGTGTTTTTGAGTCACTATATCAACAAAGATTGTCCTGCTATCATGATGTAAAACAATGGTATATAAATATTAGGCTATAACAAAATTTTGGTCCTTTTTCCGGAAGAAATTACTATGTTACAAGTAACATAGCGGATACTAATAATAGTACTTCGTTATCATAATGACCATCGACCATCATTTCAGCCCAAGGACGTTGAATCATAGCCGATAGAAAATATCTTCTGTGTTTTTACAAATATGAGTCAGTAAACTCTATCGTAAAGCTATGAATATTCACTATAAAATAATCTCTTGCAATCAATATTAAGTTGTTTTTCCATATTTCAGTTTTTTTAGTAAGTGTATTCTAATGAGATTATACCAGTTGCTGCGAGACGAGTCGCCATATTGAAATTTGCGGCTACGCATCCGCACACTACTACCGTCTCCGAAAGCTTAGTGCTGCGGTTGTCGTTTCTCATCTTTATCACAGAGTTGGTGATCTGTACATCTATAGTTTTCCCTATTTTGACATCTAGAACTCTCTCTTGTTTAGCTTAAATATTTCTGAAGTGACATTGCGTAATCAAAGTTACAAGCACCATTCTATGATGGACAGTTGTCAACGACGGTGAACCATTCGTTTTTAGCCGGAGAGCTAAACGATGGCAGTAACTCCCCTCCCTCATCTCAAAACAGCGAGTCTGTGTGAAGAGAGTATAGCATACAATACAGGAGCTAGCTACAAAGGTAAACTTGAGGAACATCGCAGGAAAGGTTTTGGAACGTTTCTCTGGCCTAATGGAGCCAAATATGAGGGAGAGTTTGTAGACAACGAAAGAGTTGGTCAAGGTACTTAGCCTGGATGCAATGATGGAGTCATTACTTATTGGATCTAATGATTTTGGATTAAAATGTTTAGGAATACAACATTGGCCAGATGGCAGTTGCTATGAAGGAGTATTTAAAGATGACGTGAGGCACGGACAGGGTAAACAAACATGGTCCGACAACGCTGTGAGTTTTATCTCAGGTTTTCAATTCTCCTCTCACCAATAGCATCTGAACTAATTAAGCTCAGAAGCGTGTATGTTCCGGTTGGAAACAGTAACTCTTTACATGCATGTGGCAGGTGTACACAGGTGCCTTCGTACGAGACAGACGTCATGGCACTGGTACCTACACCTGGCCTGACAGCTCTGAATATGCTGGTGCATTTTATATCAACAGACGTGAAGGCTATGGAAAGTTTACCCACAGAAACGGTACCGTGTTCGAGGTACGTTTACACTGTAAAACTTCATTTCATCCTGTTATTTGAGGCGCTCATTGAACTGATGACGGCAGAGTGAGACTTCACCTTGGTCATTCTAGATCATTCCATCAGATCTGCTGACTTCTCTGCTATTTGCACTTCCTGCCATTGTTATCGATGGACTGTACGAGTGTACAGATCTGTTCCATATTCATAACTCAATACCCAGTTTTTCTTGTTACTGTATCATCCAATACTAACGAAAATTCTCATACCAGGAATATTATAATGAGCTTTACTCTCCCCTAAGTAAAGTTTTACTCTCTCTCCTCTACTCTCTGGTTAAGTTGTGTGGTTATGGTGGTATGTCAGACCTCAGTTGTCCTCAGATAAGCTCTATTTTCCCTTACTGCTGTTCAAGGAAAGACAACTCCGAAGATACAATGAATCTGAGAAGCAACAATCTTATCAATCAGCATCTAGTAGTGGTTCCAAAAACAAACCCAGAGTTCTTATCTATGACTTCTCACCCTACTAGGGCCTCTACCGTAAGGATGAACGATTTGGGCCGGGCAGTCTGACGTATGCTGACGGGAGACAGGATGTGGGCCTCTGGATGGGAGACAAGCTCATAAAGATCCTCTCCAGTTACGACAACAGTTTCAGCATGAAACACCATAAAGACTTGGAATACAATCCGCAGGATCACAAGACTCTCATCACTATGGCTGACCGGCACCAGAATAAGTTAGCTTCAGGATGAGATAACTCCTTATAATGATCTTTATTATGAAGCTGATGACATTTCGGCGATATTTTTGCAGAAAGCAAGTCATCGACAGCATAGTGAACCCTCCTCCTGCGTTTAAATATGAAGGCAGTGACAATCTGAGGGAGACCAGTAGATGTATATTCCTTGACTCTCTGCATCCAGAGAGGTAAGCGTGCAGTTCCAAATATATTGCTATCAGCATTGTACGAGTACTTACTTCACAAGATCTAACTGACAGCTTGGCCATGGACTGTGAGATATTCGAAGCTGAGTATTTCAAACATATCAAAGCAGACAGAGAGGGAAGCGAGTTGGTAACACAAGAAGAAGCGATCAACTGCACACCGTTGCTGATTGAGATACAGAAGTACATCCACCGGTACGCCAACCAGTGCTGTTATCTTTGTAACGGACGTTTTTTCGTATGTGCCAATCTGCAGTGATTAGACTGTGTATAGGCCTAGGCTTCTACACAAATAGACTGTTTATAAGCCCAGGCTTCGTCACAAATAGACTGTTTATAAGCCCAGGCTTCTTCACAAATAGACTGTTTATAAGCCTAGGATTCTATACACGCATTTGCAGTGGGCTCTACTGGTATTTGAAAGCTAGACTTTTTACCTACTCTAGAAAGAGAGACAATTTAACGTCAGTAATTTTTTGAGGCTGTGATGTCAGTGTCCCAAGCGCTCTTAAGTAAAATAGTTGTCTCCTCTGTTTCAGACACGGTCTGTCATCAGAGATGTCAACATATGAGCGAGGTTCGCGCGCTAGTTTTAAGTCCGAGCCCGGCCCATTGGAGGTGAAATCTCTACAGCTGATTGAGATGTCGTTTCTTGGTGACAAGTCCGCCGTTCAGGATCTGCTGCTCAGCGGTCACGTGTCTCCGGACGTCGCTGATGCTAGCGGCTTTACCCCACTCCAGGCCGCTGCCGTAAGTCGAGGCTGTGACTGTCACACGTAACATCCCAGTCTACTGTATCCAGCGTCTGGTAATCCACGTCTGTTTCATTGTAGACCAACTGTCACAGAGATATTATAAATATGCTACTAGATCACGGTGCTGATATCAATAAACTGCACAACGAGGGGTTATCCGCTCTTGCACAGTGTTTCACCTACTACTATCCAGTGGAGCTATTCAAAGAGAACATCGCCGAGCGGGAGTACACAATCAAAAAGACTATTGGTAACAGTAAGTAGTACGTTGTGTTATTATATGATCATACTGTAGATGGAATTGTGGGAGCAGTAAGTACATCAACCGCCTAGGCTTGCCATGGTTTTCATTGATACTTAGTAAGGCATGCAATGACATCTCCCCATACCATATAATGTAGTTGACCAGGTCATCAACAGAAGATGTCATTGGTATTAGAAATATCGTAGCAGTGTGTGGTAATACATGTTTAGATATACCATGAGGTGAATAGCAAACCCGGTGTATTTGTAACCCGGTGTGTCTTGCCTCCATAGCTCAGTGGCAGAGCACTGCTCTTATAAAGCAGGGGTCAAGGGTTCAAACCCCGCTGGGGGCTTTAATCTTTAGCAGGAAACTCTTCCTACCATGAATTTGTTGCCTTCTACATTTGGAGTTGTTCTCTCTACCTGTTCTGTGATAGGGTCCAGGAGGTCTATCGATGTGGTGGCGGTAAGAGTGTCTCGACCAGACCAGTACACGTATCTGTACATGTACCATTACATCAGGAAGTTCTGTGGTCGATTCAATCGCAGTGATATACAGTTGCTCACTTTGTTCTCTGATTTGGTTGTTACCTTGTTGCATTCTATCTATCCTTTCTTATTACCTAAGATATACGATTGGTTTTACACCATCGATAGCTAGATGTCAGGTCAAGGTCGCGTCTCATTTGTTTTCATCAAACCTTATTCATTTCAGCAACTGGCCATAGACCCACTAAGTTCATAGTTCAATAGCTATAGTACCATTGCGCAATCACCATCATAGCCTCATGATCAATTGACAATTTAAATGATGTACTTTTGATTGCTTCCTCCACCACCAACTGTGTTATCCAACTTAATTCTGGGACCCGTGAATTACACTTCACTTGTTATAATATGTAATATGTATGTAATATGTAATATGTATGTAATATGTAATATGTATGTAATATGTAATATGTATGTAATATGTAATATGTAATATGTATGTAATATGTAATATGTATGACCATTCTATTTAACCCTGTTTGAAATTTCATGTTTTTAAAACATCTAAGATTTAAATTTTGTTGTTACGCTGTGCTGGTTAGTTATCACTTCGTTTTATCATTATTCAATGCAATGATGTACAATTGTAGACTCATCAAACATCTCTAAAAATACATCAAAAGAAGAGCTCAATGACCAACCAGCAGTAGACCATGCAAGCAAAGCCCTGTCTGCTATAGCCAGGGATTCTGGCTTTGAGTCTCGTAAGGAGGTTACTCAACCGCCCCCTCAATCAGGTAATAGAGCCTGTGTAGCACTGTTAAATCTGAAACTAGTCTGTACCACACCACTGCTGCGGATAGCAGCAATAGTAATACCACAAATGATGACAATGCTAATGCTACTGCTGCTACTGCTACTGCTACACCACCAACACCACCACCACCATTACTACTAACACTACTGCTGCTACTACATCTAATACTGCTACTACATCTACTGCTGCTACTACATCTACTGCTACTACATCTAATACTGCTACTAAATCTA
>ERZ1740065.1554-NODE-1554-length-13886-cov-12.040995_pt1 | contig 13886 bp, 10 predicted proteins | sample MGYA00581738_ERZ1740065 | MGnify/ENA primary metagenome ERZ1740065 (study PRJEB43018, sample SAMN04849749) | marine metagenome | isolation source: floating plastic debris | place: Pacific Ocean | collected 2008-09-01 | study: EMG produced TPA metagenomics... | reverse complement strand
ACAAGCTATAATAAACTGCCAACCTCGAGGAGGGTGGAGTCTACAAACACGATTGATCATTATATTGCTCTTGAGGCCACGCTCACTTGTGAATTGTAAAAAGATTACTCTGAGCTGCTCCTGGCTATTTTCTGGTTGGTGATCCAGAGCTGAGCTACTACTAAATATTGTTGGTTGGTATACGACTAATTTCCTACAAAAAATAACCATTACTTTGCAGGTAGCAAAACATACCTGCGATCGTCGAGGTCCACATTGACAAGGCTGAGAGAGCGCATGCCAGTGAACATCCGGGCTATCCGGCTCATACTCAACGTCAATAAATCTTCAACTGGATCGCCGCATGGCAGTGTTTTGCAATTCACTAGACTGAGAACCCTGAGCGACTTGGCTGTGTCGGGGCTGACGACACTGTCCCCAATGATCTCATTGAGCTGGAAATTGCTGCTGTGAACTTTGAACTCGATCAGGTGGTGCCCTCTCAAACAGCTCAATTTCGTCAGGTTGATTATCTGTAACATCATCACCATCAGCTATAGTTGCATAACAAAACGGAACTCAACAGGGAGAAAAATGGAGACACGTTTAAACGAGTGTTTAGGAGGAGTACATGGGAAATAGCCTTAGAGAATATAGCCTAGGACGTTACTATTACCAGTGTTGCCAACCCCTAGAGGCAAAATAGTGGAGATTTTCAAACCCCACTCCACTGACTGTTATGAGGTGACTGGAGGGTCTGGGAAGGTCTTCTCCATGGAAATTTAACCATTTCAGACGCCCTTGGAGTCCATCTCAGGCCATTTTAACAAACCAGAATATGCCATGAAATGCACCTACACTAGTATATCTAGTATTCAAACATCCTCAATACTGATAATAAAGGCTGTACTGTGTGCTGCAGATGCCTAAATGACAAGAATTTCATACATAGAGCTGTTGAACTATCATTTTTTGCACATAAAACCAACCTTCTTCCCATTAGCCAAGTACAAAAATTTAAACATCATAGAAATGACTGGAAATTCCAAGCATTGCTGTCGTAGATAGTAAGAGTCAAATCACGGTATAACGTAGAGTTGGAAACACTGACTATCACATGACTATTTCAGCCCACAGCTGTGTGGAGGCTGAGACAGAGTGAGGGTCCCGGAAAGGCCATCTATGGATCTAGATCTAGAAAGTACATTGGGAGGTACATACTGGCTGTGTAAGATGGACCCTCTCCAGACTTGTGTGGGCCGGATTGAACAGACCAATGTTCTCATCGGATAGTGTGGAGCAGCGCACCATGCAATCCAGCAAGTCTTCTGCTACTGGTACTGGTAGCCTCAGGCTCCCAGAGAGCTGACGACGGCCACCGCCCTGCACATTCAATAAAAGAACATATTATCACCTTCTAGAAAAAAGAGACATCAGCTTTGCAAGAGCTTTAGTATGCAAAGGTAGGAAAATCACCAAAGATTCATTCAAGTGCGGATTCAGGCTAACGCGACTGACGCTCGAGCATCAGTTAAAAAATCAGCCTCAACTCTTTTTTGTCAACTAGTAGTAAATAGATAAGGAAACCACGGCTGGACTCACCACACAGCCACACAAACCCCAGTCGGCATCACTAAACAATCGGTTATGCAGTCAACAGACAGTTATGCAGTCAACAGATGCAAGTTTCCCTTCGGACAGCTACTAGTTGATGACTTGAGCTTCAGTCAAAAAAATTCCTGGATCCGCCCCTGTCATTGACTTACTCTTAAATTGAAGACTAAATTTTTACAAAAGGTGTTGACACACAGTTGCCTCAGTGACGATGGGAAAACGCTTGGTTTGGGGAAGGCAGTGAACTGAGACGGTAGGAGTAAGCATGACGCTGATTCCAGCAGAGAGTGTCTTGTTTGTAGCCAGTCTTCTGCCATGCCTCATCAATATCAAACAGCTGAAACACAATACAAACGCTCGATATACTGGTACATTAGATAACGTCCGTTGTAGAGGTAAAGAACATACCTTGACGCCTGACGGTGAAAAGAACTCACATTAATACGAAAACATGACCAACTGGGAAGGAAGATGGCCTTTCCTATACAGCAATGAAACAACTTAAGGCATAAAATCATTCGCAGTGTGGTATTGTAGGTTTCAATGCACGCACCTGATGAACATCCTATCCTACCACAGAACAGTAAAGCAGCCAATTCTGCCCAGCTTGGAAAGTTGAATACTATGTGTACATGTAGTAGCAGGAGTTGTACGCCTTGAAGGTCGTGAAGAGCAGAGCATCGGGTACCATTCGACTCAGTAGACCAATGAAGCATCTCGATCTATTCCAAGTCAACAATGATTACAGAATGAGCTTTCATTGGATGTATAGTGCTCTCATTATATCTAGTCGCCCAATAAAATTCACGGTAGCTAACTTTCATTCGCTAGAGTGTGAATAGTAATTTCGTATACCAAAAATCTTAAGTCGTTCGGACACAAATTTGGATTTATGTAAGCACCGCCTACTTGTCATAAAAGTTGCTACGATGTAGGCGGTACTTATGACCACGGTCTGATAGCGTTGCAAGATCAGAAATCTGTATGCCGCGTGGACTAGTAACTTACGCAAACAACTGTAAATATACCCTGGGTATATAACTTTGGGGAACGTGAACGAGTATATACCAGTGTTTTCATGTCACCCAGGCGTGTGGTTGTCCTGGGCAGTGGTGTTTCAGGTTTGAGTTTTGCATACTACCTTACGACGTTTAGTAGCAAGATCCTCTCCGTGCCGAATGCAGTTCTGCCCCAGGTGACCATAGTCTTCCTCTACCTGTTTATGTACCCATGTATACGCCTACCATACGTTTACTGTGATCTTCTGCTCTCTTATTCGTGATTCCTGCCTGCTATCTAAGGTAACCGTCTTAGAGAAAGCAAGCCATGTTGGTGGCTGGATGACCTCACGTAAAGATGAGCTGACAGGGGCAGTTTTTGAGAACGGACCGAGGAGTTTACGAGCCACCGGATACGAAGCACGGACTTCTCTTGCACTAGTAACCAAGAGGATAGTGATGTGATTGTGTTCATATAGTCGAATTTCCGTCTTAGGCCCACACTTTTGCAGGCGGAGGAACTGGGTTTGAGTAACGAAGTTGTTAACGTCTCTCGCACTAGTCCAGCAGGGAAGAACCGGCTGATATACTGTGATGGAAAGTTAAACCCACTTCCTTCTGGTGTGCTCAGCTTGCTAAGAGCACAACCTCCTCTAACCAAATCCCTAGCCTCCATACTGTGGAAGGAGATGCGAGTCCCCTCTCCACCAGAGCTGAAGGGTCAGGATGAAAGCATTCACAGCTTCATCTCCAGAAGATTTGGCCTTGAGGTCGGTGAATAGATAATCGGTGACTGTCTTTTTCTCTGCCCTAAAGTTGTTCAAAACTTGAATTCTTGAAGAATTCCCAAGAAGTATTTAAAACTTCTTGAAGACTTCGTGAGTAGTTGTTGAAAAATTCATGAAGCATTTTCCGAGGAAGGCTTGAAGAGCTTTCAGGGTGGGGAAACAGACAACTATCAGATATTCTATGAACTCCTGGCTGTGACCAGCTATAACTGCTACACTTACTCTTCACCTCAGGTCGCAGACCGTCTTGTTGATCCTTTCCTGAGAGGCATCATTGCTGGTGATCTCCGCACCACTAGTATCAAAGCCATGTTTCCTCGGCTTAAAACTGTCGAAGAACTTCATGGGTCTATTGTCAGAAACTTCCGGAAAGTACCAGAACAAGCCACGGGTATGTTATCAGTGGAATATGTCCGTCATACTCCTCTACCTATCACTCATCTAACACCTTCAGTGCGGTTAGCTTTGACCTTCTCTTTTACTAAGAATTTGGAAACATTAGCCGGCAAAATGAATGTCGAAAGAAGCATGATAACAGAAAGAATATTAGCGTTTGTGGATAGATTAAATTTAAAATGGAGTAGAACTTCCCCCTGAAACAATCAGCATCTATAAAGTCATAAATGTGCCTACGATCATCATAGCTTCTATTCATAGTGAGATGACAACTCCAAAAAGTGTTCATGATGCCACATCTCTGCTAGAAAACTTTCATCGCATTTATCATTAGCGATTCCCTGCAAATAATTTTAACCACTAGGTATTTTCCCACGCTGATGTTTCCGCTTTTACAGTATACTAAGCCTGACCTTAGAACCGATCTGAGAAATTATTATCAACACAATATGTAGGCTAATAATATTGACTGGTACACACTGCAGACGTTGTGAAGGACAGCGTGCTGTGCCGACGGGCCATGGATGAGAAGTGGGCCATGTGGAGCCTGAGGTCGGGTCTTGGCAGCTTGCCCACCTCCATCAGAGACGCTCTCGAATCTCACGATGTCAAGGTCAAACTAAACGAACCATGTTCCAAGCTGGAATTTGATGGCGATAAGGTGCTGGTACGTAGCGTCTGTGTTTGACCGTTTCGAATTTCGAAGACTAGGAGATGTTCGCTGTGTAGCTCGGCTGAGCCTTTCTGAAATATATGATATTATCTAAAAAATTGACCACATCATCAAACTTTATTGGAATAAGGAAATTGTCCAACCAACGAATTAAAGGTGAGTAACAAGAAAAAAATTGCAATCGACTCGCTAAATTCATATCATAGCTGTGAAGATTGTGAAATTTCTCATATGGTCTTAATTTGCCTCATTGGCTGATTGGCGCTTTATTTTCAGTTTTCCGTTAATTTGTTGGTAAATATAGTTTTTTCACCCAGCCTATAGCGCTGCTGTTTTGCGATCAACCAGTTTGGTGTGTGGCAGACAATAACCTGAATCTGAGCTGCTGACGTGCATTCCATAGCTTTAGAATTGTATCGGTACAGACAAATTGTGAGAAATACAACTCATTTCTCCAGCCAACGCATGTAATATCAGTTTTTTTAAATTTTAGGTTCACAGTGCGGGAGGGGTGACGGAGGCAGACCTCGTTGTCTCCACTGTCAATTCTAGATCTCTGTCTAAGCTGCTTCCTGATTACCCATTGCTCTCGTCACGGCTGTCTAGTCTGCCTATTGTGGATGTCGCCAGCGTCAGCCTCGAGTATCCCATCTCTCCCTCCAGCATTCCACAGGTGGGTACTGTTGTTGGAGTTGTCTGCTCTCAGTCGTTGTTCCACGAGTGATATACTGTAATACGCTGCCTATGTAAAGATAATTGTGATTGAGCATTAAATACATTTTTTTAAAAACAAAAATTTTTTTAATATATTTCATAACGCAATTGGTTTTTCAGAAGATATGCAAATGATTGGGAATTAATATTAAAACAAAGAAACAATAGGTGCGAGATCACAACGTATACTAATAGCATTCATTTCTCAACAGGCTTTTCCCATATTTATTTGTCCTGCATTTATTTTTCCTTATATGGTAGCGTGTTGAATCACTTTAGGCTTTTGGTCACCTGATTCCTAGCGGAGAGGGCGAGGAGACTCTGGGCCTGATCTATGATTCCATAGTTTTCCCTGACATGGATCGCAGAGACAAGTCTACCACTCGCCTGACGGTAACGTGTATAATGTAAACTGGAAAACGTACTGTACTTACTGTACTTACTGTAAACTGGAAAATGATTGTGAGAAAAAAAACGGATGAGATAATAGCGATTTTTCTATAATCACAAAAAATGCTTTCACAATATTTTCTCTTTCAGTCAGTGAGTTACTGGAATTCGCATTTATTTTACAGCGCTAATAATTTACGATTTGTAACGTTCAGTCAAAATCGCAATTATTTCTAATCGCAATCATTTTTCAGCCTACAGTAATACACTCAATCTCATTCACTATTGCACCTCAATGACATCATTGCACCTCGATGACATCATTGTACCTCGATGACATCATTGTACCTCGATGACATCATTCTGCTGTTGCTGCATGAAAATATCTATCTACGCTCTTACACAAATACATATACAGTAGATTTCAATGACGCAACGCTATCAATGAGACCAGAATCACTATCATATGAAAATACTTGGCCAAATACTGTAAAAGTGGAAAATTTAGTGTTGGAAAACATTGAGTGAATGCAGCGATTTGAGGGAAACCGCTAATGATAAATGACCAAGTTTTCATCGGAGTTGTCACATCATGACAACTTTTTGGAGTTGTCATCTCAGAACACTTACCAATGATTGTAGGCATGTTCGTGGCTTCATAGATGCTGATTTTTTCTGTTGGGAAGGTATTTCTATTCTATTCTTGGAATGGGCTCCATCTACAAACGCTAACATTTTTTCTCAATATTATGCCCATTTTGGGAAAACGTTAAATATTTCTTCTGCTAATGATTCCACTTTTATGGTACTCACCAACTACGTGCTCTACGTCGTGACATGATCTGTAAATTGGCAACTGACAGCTCGATTGAAAAAATCTCAATTCAAAAAATAATTCCATTATATAGTATTTTACGTATCTACCTATCACCCTATTGGCCTATGACCTGTTGACCTATCACCCTATTGACCTATGACCTAGTGACCTATCTACCCAGTGACCTATCTACCTATTGGCTGGCAATCAAAGTTTGCTTTCATACACTGTTATGAGGTTTTAGCACAGGAAGCTACTCCCCTCCCCCCCTAGAATAGCTCAGGAGTCCATGTTCTCCATGTTTTGGAGTTGTACTCTCCTTGCAGTAACACAGAAAATTCTCATTATCCACCGGAGTCAGTTGATTGTGAATCAGATGGCGCTTTGTTCTGCTGAGGAGAGAGACATTACGTTACTGGGTGAACCAGTTCCCCTGGACTTTAATCATAAAGAGCATTGGTTACTTACATCTGAGTACAAATACATTCTCTAGCGCCTTCAACTACTAGTAGGTAGATACTAGTCTTACCAGAGGTGGACTCACCCTCCCCTCACCCTAGTGGATTCTGGATCCGCCCCTGCTTACTTTTGAGCAATTGAAATACCCACTGTTATAGGATGATGGAGCAGGAATATGAATTGTGCTAGTAAACAATGACACAGCGCGCAGAAGTTATAGGTGATAATGAAGTGGCACGTCATGCTATGTTTCCTTAGTACTTCGTTCCACTTTACTGTAGAATGGGATTTAATAGCAACAGGAATGTTAGCGTTTCCCTCAAAATCATCAAGAAATCAAAGTGATAGCAATCTAACGATGGCGGTCCCGTAAATGAGAAGACAACTCCCATATAAATTAAAATGGATGTGATTTCTATAGGGAATTTTAACGATAGTAATACTTTTTTGCTACTTTCGCGCCGTTAAACTAGCGCTATCTAATACAGTTCTACAGTATGATTAGAGTATAAGTGTACTAATTCTCCCTTCCTTGTAGTGTATGATCGGTGGTGCTTGGTTTAACGAAGTGCTTGGCTCTAACCCGACCCAGTCACAGGTGGAGGAGATTGCTGTCAGATCCGTGTCTAAGCAGCTCGGGGTCAAGGAGCAGCCGGTCAGCGTACGCGTCAACATCCTGCGGGTAGGCGATATCGCTGCCCCTCGATCCTGGTGGCACTCCAGATATCTCTATGTCTTCCTTATCTCTATTATCTGAACCCTGTACAAATGCACTACTCATTACTATCTCATAGCTCTGTAGAGCTATCGCCATTAGCTGCCTCCTACGAAAACTTGTTCCTAGTACTGAGGAGTCTTATAATGAGCTGACGTTACTAGGGCTACCGAGGTTACTGGGGCTACCGAGGTTACCGGGGCTACCGAGGTTACCGGGGCTACCGGGGCTACCGAGGTTACCGGGGCTACCGAGGTTACCGGGGCTACCGAGGTTACTAGGGCTACTGTCTCTAGAGCTAGTGTCCAAACGTAGTACATAGATGGAGCCTACCTACTGTATTCCCTCGACTATAAGACGTGCCTAAATCCAACATAGACATCGGTATAACTTCATGTAGGATGGCTGTAAAGGAGCCATGTTGGTTTCATAAGGGAGAATCAACTTAGGACTAGTAAAAAAGCTTTCAAATCAACTATTAGTCGGAGAATGAAGTCTAATTTGAGCCTACCTCACTTCTTTAGACCTCACTTCTTTAGACCTCACTTCTTTAGACCTCACTTCTTTAGACACGTGTCTTACAGTCGCAGGAATACAGTATGTAATCTCCACACCTGTAGTTAGGATTCAAATAGGTATTGTATGCTATGGTATTGTGTAGTAGATCCTAGTGTATCAGTTGTTGTCAGGCTTGTTTACTGGCTACCTACAAGCCATGGCGTCAGCTGTGAACAAGAGCAAATGCCAGCCATATGCTACTGGCTTTACATGGATTGAAAGCTGACAAACATCATCCTAGATCATTTTCTGGGGCATTCATTGACTCTAAGCCTCTGGCCAAAGGAAGCACAGTACAAGAAAGGCAGCGGCTGGGAGGTCGCCATAAAATAGCCAAAATTTGAGTGTCTTGTATAAGTTTTGGTAAACAAATTTTGAAATTCATGGCTTGAAAATACGATAAACACTAATGCATCAGGTATTGAGGGTACTGGTCAGTAATGAGCGGGTAGTAGTAGTTGTAGACTAGGGAGCTAAGAGCAGACGTATTGATTGGGGTATGACAACTAGTTTGGCACTGGTACCAGACCAGAGACACTTACGAGAATATAATACGTATAATACTGTTGGTGTATAGTGTGAACCAAATCAGCCATCATGGACAATATTAATGGGGGAACTAAGTCGTTACCGGGAAATATTGAATAGCATATGGCTGGAATGTGGTAGAGTTTAGCTAGAGAAAGAAATTGGAAACTTATTTCTCTTTGTGGTAAATACTGATCAAATTGGTAGAACAATCTGAGCCACTGCAATCGCTCTACTTTAGTTGTTGGTTTGTCTAGAGAACTCCTCATGCTCCATAGCTTTCTGCCTTGCCTTTTTGGTGCTTCATTACATGGGAGCCTCCTAAGATACTGTTGGACTGGACTTCTGCTGAAAACTTCTACAGCAGACTTCTGCGTCATTGGGTTCATGACATGGCTCAGAATGTAGTCGCTGTGGCTAATATCATCCACAGTGTTGTCTGCATCTCTCATCCACATTACCCTGTCTCCACATTACGTGGTGGTCTCATCGGTAGGTGACTTGACTCAAGAGTTGGCACTGAGCTTGTGCCGGTGATTCACTCTTCTTGTCCAGACAATAACGCTGCTATTAATAGTATGCGCTGCTGTGGCGGCCATATTATCTCATTTTCACCATTGACAACGGCAAGAAACCATCCAACACTGTTCAGAGGGCATGGCTGTTGCTGCTACATCTTCATTGGACAGTTCTTTTGATTCACTGCTGAATGCAACATTTCGAAATTTCTGATTAATTGAAACAGTAATTTTACTAACTGTAGCCGGATTGTAGTTTAGAATATTCTAGAAATAATAGTTCAAGTCAGTTCTATTCTCATGGTATTTTGGCTTTGTGACGAATGAGTGCTGTTACCATTATTTCTGTGTTTTCAGGACGCCATACCGCAGTACCCTGTAGGTTTTCCAGGCATCCTCTCAGGAATTAATGAGGAGATAGTGAGCAATGGTCTGCCACTTTATGTCCTTGGCCCATCTTACTACATGCCCGGCGCGAACCACTGCATTCACTTAGCCAAGGTCTGTCTGCCTTCCTGTCAGTCTTCCCGTCTGTCTACTCTACTCTCTGGAGTAGATGATGACAGAGTCCTATACATTGGGATGATGTGGCCGACTGCAGCGACAGCAATTTTACACGGATGATACTGTGTATGTGATGCCGTCTTGTTTCACTACAATTACTCACACACCCTGGTACAGAGTGCTCACAAGACCCAGTACATTCTAGAAGCTTCTGATGACATCACGAGTTACATATGGAGCCATCTATATCTATATTGTATCTACATTGGTTGCCGATTACAAGTAGCAAGACGATCTACCATCCCTTGCATGCTCATGCACCTGTAGTACATAGCTTTGGAAACTTGAATGGCGTACCAGTTGCAGTAAGATTTAGGATCCTTGTTGCCACGCTAGTTGAGCATGCTCTCTCTTCGCACTGCTATGGTTGCTGCCATGTGTCAATAGTCAATCCAGCTGTGATGGCTTAAGTTGTGAAATATCTTTGCTTTTGTTAGGTTCAGGCGCGGAAGCTTCTAGAACAGTGGGACCTTCAGGATTACACAGCCGCATCTGCAGTCATTCAGTAGACCCAACTCTTTTCACTTTTAGTTCATGCCGACGACAGACACAGGTGGACTACTTGTTGTAGTGTTGGCATTTCCATTTTTACTTTCTATGCCGGTGGGAAGATTTTTCAAATTCATTATGGGATACGTTGCATTGATGGCGCTTATACGGTGTTTATTTGAATAAACTCTTGTACAAAGTGCATATTCTGACAAATCGTTCAGATTAGCTCAGATTATTTATGCCCGCCATGGTCACCGTGACTCCCATTCCATACACTTTCCAATTTCTGTGAAGTGTTTGACAACACAAAATTCTCCTGCTCCATAGCAATCACCAAAGAGCTGCGCACCAAAAAAGAATCTAAAGAACTACAAAGAGATCAGTGGTTTTCAAATTTCAACATCAAGCTAAAGAGCATCATGGGAACTTGAGTTGAGAAGCAGAAGAAACTACATCTTCCAGCATCCATATGATATGATACCCAACCAACATGCTCATGAAATACGGAAGAGCTGTGCCAGCATCAGATGCACCTGCCCCGGTCGTATTCTACGCCCACAACCACCCGTACAGTACCGCCTATCAAAGAATATTCTCGGATTCCTATGCGTCACGCACCGTTTGCGTTGGATATCACGCGAACAAAGCGAACAAGCGAACAAAGGTCCTTCCCGGTTGCGTATAGCGAATGATCCAATCAGCTTTGAGAAGAAGGTTCTGGAGTAGGTGCCGGTTGTGACGTTTATAGAAGCGTGCTACTTTCTTTCAATACTGTCATTGATCGGAAGCAGAGGTGGTCGGCTCTGGGTCTCTACTCCATCCCACTGGTATGCATCTTAAATCTTCTATTATACACTTGTAAGGAGTGTCACCTTCTGCTGCGTATCCTCATAAAGGTTCTGTTGCGTTATCTGTTATATTAACCTCCATTAACTAAAAATTGGAAGCCCAGTTCTTTGATCGAGTTATAGTTTTAGTAGATCGAATTTTTTCGTTGAAGTTTGGTTCTCAACGTGAGAAGTAAGCCTTATAAGTGGTTAATGTCCTATCAATTCAATGTGGCAGTTTTTCGTGCTTATTCTGTTACCGGTGGATGCTACTGCGAACCCTTCATACGATAGTTTATAGAAGCTGGGCTCTCGTGTTCGAGAAGCCGAGATAAATTCATATTGCGTAACATTCGCTTTGACACTCCCCTTTCTCCCACAGACACATCTATCAATATGGCTAAAAGTGGTACAGCAATCGGTATCGATCTGGGAACAACGTACTCCTGCGTTGGAGTATTTCAGCATGGTAAAGTGGAGATCATTGCCAATGATCAGGGAAATCGTACCACACCCAGCTATGTAGCTTTCACCGACTCAGAGCGTTTGATCGGTGATGCTGCTAAGAATCAAGTAGCCATGAACCCTAACAACACAGTGTTTGGTAAGAGGACTATAAAATGTGCCTAAAATATATACTGTTGTCCGAAATTGGCCTCAACTATTATATTCTTTACAGATGCCAAGCGTCTCATTGGACGAAAGTTTGACGATACCGCTGTTCAGTCTGACATGAAGCACTGGTCATTCACAGTGGTAGATGATAACACTAAACCTAAGATTCAAGTGGAGTACAAAGGAGAGACGAAAGCATTCTTTGCTGAGGAGGTACGCCTAATCTCAGCACAATCAGTGTGTCGATGCTTTTTATTGCTGCTGTATTACTACAATGATGGCTTCTGCTGTCTGCAGATTTCCTCAATGGTGCTGACCAAGATGAAGGAAACAGCCGAGGCCTACTTGGGAAAGACGATCAACAACGCTGTGGTTACAGTGCCTGCGTACTTCAACGATTCGCAGAGACAGGCCACCAAAGACGCTGGCACCATCTCTGGCCTCAACGTACTCCGTATCATCAATGAGCCCACTGCTGCCGCCATTGCTTACGGTCTTGACAAAAAAGTAGGTGCCAATATAGAGCTGGCATGAATTTACCAACTCTTGTGCATGAGAATCATGTGTTCTTATTTTCCAGGTCGGTGGAGAGAGGAATGTCTTGATTTTTGATCTTGGCGGTGGAACTTTTGATGTCTCAATCCTGCAAATTGATGACGGAATCTTTGAGGTGAAATCCACATCCGGTGACACTCACTTGGGCGGAGAGGACTTCGACAACCGTATGGTCAACTTCTTCATCCAAGAATTCAAGAGGAAGAACAAGAAGGACATTTCCGGTAAGCTGCCATCGCTGGGATAGATCAATATCCTCATCGTAGTGGTGTGTATTGGCATTTACTGTGAGGTAACGATTGTCTTGCCTGCAGGTAACAAGAGAGCAGTAAGAAGGTTGAGAACAGCCTGTGAAAGAGCAAAGAGGACTCTGTCAAGCAGCGCCCAAGCCAGTATTGAAATCGACTCTCTCTTCGAGGGAATTGATTTCTACACCAGCATCACCAGGGCCAGGTTTGAGGAGATGAACGGCGATTTGTTCAGAGGCACACTAGACCCTGTGGAGAAAGCCCTCCGCGACGCCAAGCTCGCCAAGAATAACATCGATGACATCGTGCTTGTCGGCGGTTCTACCCGTATCCCCAGGATCCAGAAACTTCTGCAAGACTTCTTCAATGGCAAGGAGCTGAACAAGAGCATCAACCCGGATGAGGCTGTGGCGTACGGCGCTGCCGTGCAAGCGGCCATCTTGACTGGAGACCAAAGTGATGAGATCCAGGATCTGCTGCTGCTCGACGTCGCTCCCCTCTCTCTTGGTATTGAGACAGCTGGCGGTGTGATGACTTCTTTGATCAAGAGGAACACGACCATTCCTACCAAGCAGTCACAGATCTTCACCACCTACGCTGACAACCAGCCAGGAGTGTTGATTCAGGTATATGAAGGTGAGAGGACAATGACCAAGGACAATCACATCCTAGGAAAGTTCGAGCTCAGTGGCATCCCTCCTGCACCGCGTGGTGTGCCTCAGATCGAGGTCACATTTGACATTGATGCCAACGGTATCCTCAATGTCACCGCTGTGGACAAGAGCACAGGAAAAGAGAACAAGATCACTATTACCAATGACAAGGTGTGTAGTGGCATCTGCCATTTGCGATCAATCTCTCTTAGTTTCATTTCTCAATGCTGACGGTTAACTTCTCTTCTGCTAGGGACGTCTTAGCAAGGAGGATATTGAGCGCATGGTGAATGACGCCGAGAAGTTCAAAGCAGAAGACGAGCAACAGAAAGACAGGGTGGCAGCCAAGAATGGCCTTGAGTCATACGCATACAACATGAAATCCACTGTCGAAGATGAGAAACTGAAGGACAAGATCAGTGCTGAGGACAAGCAGACCATTCTAGACAAGTGCAATGAGGTATGCCATAGCAACTTCTTCCATTGTCTGGTAGCGATGGTAGTGATGATCTTGTTGTTTATCTCATCAGATAATGAGCTCATAGCACATGTTTTCGTTGTACCAATTGTTTCCACGGTGACCAGTACAATACACTTTTGTAGACTATCACCTGGCTGGATTCAAACACCACAGCCGAGAAGGACGAGTTTGAGCACAAGCAGAAGGAGTTGGAGGGTGTGTGCAACCCAATCATCACTAAGCTCTACCAAGCAGCTGGAGGAGCCGGCGGCGGTATGCCTGGTGGCGGTATGCCTGGTGGCGGTATGCCAGGTGGCGGTATGCC
>ERZ1740065.1553-NODE-1553-length-13887-cov-11.459442_pt1 | contig 13887 bp, 9 predicted proteins | sample MGYA00581738_ERZ1740065 | MGnify/ENA primary metagenome ERZ1740065 (study PRJEB43018, sample SAMN04849749) | marine metagenome | isolation source: floating plastic debris | place: Pacific Ocean | collected 2008-09-01 | study: EMG produced TPA metagenomics... | reverse complement strand
GAGAGACAGGGGGGGGAGAGACAAGGAGAGAGACAGGGAGAGAGATGGGGGGGAGAGAAAGGGGGAAAGAGAGGGGGAGGAGGGAGGGAGGGAATGAGAGAGACAGAAACAATGGTGACAGAAGACTAAGAAGTGATAGTGACAGCAGCAGCAGCTTTTACCTGAACTAGATGAGTTTATCACAGAATTTGAGGTCATATTGTTCTCTGCTGCCCGGGACATAGGAGCACCAGTTTGACCTTGATGAGGCAAGGTAGACGATTGGCCAGTGGCAGCCATAGATACGGCAGAACTGGTGGAGGTGTCAGCACCAGGGGTAGTTAGAGATGCTGAGGAAGCTGCGCTGACACCAGGGACAGACGCCGAGGTTTGATACTTGTTGGCGGTGTGAGCAGACTCCACGGACTTCTCACCTTCAACACACACAGGTGGCAATAAATCCAAGAATGGTCGACTGCGGTCTGACAGCTCTCTCTCTCTCTCCCTACCATGTCACACTCATACACCACACTCATACGCCTTGTAGGATCTAACCCTGAGAGCTGAGTTCGACTGCACCGAGCACGCAGACTGCTATCAAGGATTACTAGACATATTTGATAAGCAGAACTGAGTAGAAAGTGGTGATCACCTATGGAAGGCCAGTCGGTGGTGTTTGAGCCAGGCGCACTGGCTGTGAATGACTGAGAGCACGAGGCGGAAGAGGGGGCCGACAAGTTACCGCTGACTGCCTGACTCCAAGTGGACAACATAGCCTTACCAGGCGTGCTCTTCCACGTCGTCACGTTGCCAGCCACTGCGGCGCTGAAGTTGATATCTAGGAAAGACAAGCTTTAACTAAAAAACTACGCTGATCATGGGTGTGCTGGGGCTAGGTTCTTATTTTCAAGTTCCGCAAGCAAACACGCCACTAGGCACATGCTACCTGACTACGGATCAGCACCTTCTCTCGCCCGCACATTGTTGGAAGGGCCAGAAACACACAAGAGCTGGAGGTGGGAGCGGCAGTAAGAGAAACAGAGCAAGCAACCAATGGGAACGTATAATGACATTCCGAGAGCCAAACTGCTATAACTGGTGAGGTGCAGGGGTCCTTTAACTAATTAAGGCAGCACTCAATCTAACTCATCATGTATGTAGTAGGGAACACTGAACGGAATGGCATTCATGAAGTCAAGTGGTGGACAGAGCGTTCTAGTACGTGGCAACGCAAAAAAAAACCATGACCACTGGTGACATACCAGCTGTTGGCACACTGGTCTGCGCCATGCTTCAGTCCAACACTGAAGTAGATGGATTTGAAACCTACAATAAGTATTCAATCAGAATACTAAAGTGAAATTCACTACCATCGAGTTGGAATAAAGACAGCTAAACAGGATAAATTAATCTAAATTTAAAATACACATGTCAAGGCTGCTGAGCTTGCAGGTTGGTGTGGAGATACGGTGAGTACAGCAAGAGCAAGATCTGTTTTTTTATCAACAAGTTGGTGAAATAAAAGCGGTGTGTGCTGTAATCACATTCCAAACCAGAGGGTGGTTGTGAAAATAATTGTGTGCATGCATGCATCAGAGCAGATGTCGGCACTGCATTGGTGTTCAAGTCTGATACTCAAACAAAAAATATTTACATGAAATTTTATAATGAAGCTTGGGCGGTGTATAGCATAGCATAAAATCCAAAGGACCAAAAGCAAAGGTGGTAGGAGGTTGGGTTGCTTACTAGATCGAAGATTCTGAGGCTTAGCGTAATATCGTAGATTGCAAGAAGACTCGTATCGCTGCGTTCAATTTGGGCACTTTGGAGCTCCGGGCACTAGCCTGCAACGGCATAACAAAGGATGACAATGGCATCACTGTTGTAGTAACTCACACCGATACACTCTATAGCTTTTACGAAGAAGGGCAATCAATAGGGAAATCAATCGTATAAGAACTTTCATCACTAACACTAACAATATCGGTGTCTTGTAGAATTGCTGGCACCGGACCCTGTCCCAAACAGGTCAACTTTAGACTGCAACAGTCGATGAGCATTGCACACTGTCCTATGGTACCAATTTCCCCTGGAGATCAACTTAGCCCACCATATGTGCAACTGAGCCACATATGGGATATACATTGAGTCGTATTGTATCGTATCATTCTGGTAAAGGTCGCTTTATGTGCATATCATTGCTCCCCTATCGTTCACCGGTACATGGCAATATTCGACCCTGCGCAGTACAACCACATACCCTATGTCATAGTTAGAGCACTGTGCCCGAATCACTGTATCATATGCATTCATCTCCCTCACACGCTATTTTCCAACGTTGCAAAAAGCTAATGAACATCATGAAGCGCTCCATTGCGTGTTGTGAGCTCAGATCACTAGACTGAAGAGTGAAGGAAATACAAGCTTGAGCAGGCACCATTTGCATGAGCTTAGCTTGGTAGAAAAGCTACAAGTAAAGCGTCATACTTACATTCTTTTGGGAGTACCTCGGATTTGCCAATTACCTTCAGTTAGCACCAGACAGTTGGCGTACTCCATATTCAACTAAAGTTTGTGCTTGCGCGGAAAGATAGGTCAGGTCACGTGTAATTTTTCCAGGAGAAATTTTAAAATTTACAGAAGGCCTTGATAAAAAGTGATTGACACGTACAATTGTTTTCTATATTAATTGATATTACTCGTAAAATCAACTCTGCATCTCTCAATTGCATAGAAAACGCAGTAGACAAAGATTTGGACAGCAAAGATTCATCCCTACAAGGCCTCTTGACCTAGTTCAGCAACAATCATAGACACGTCTGTGCTAGAACAGCCTTTCCGCTTGCACGGCTGAGAAAATGACATGCTTGTGATGTGCGATAGTGGTGGAGTGCACTAAATCATACTCAATCACCCATTGCTTAGATCTAGTCTAATATCAAGGTGCTATTATTTCTGGCTAATGATGGTGGCTTGTTTCTGATGTAACGGGTTGTTTTTTAACCTCGCTATTTTTGGATCTCTCTTCGGCATTTATAGAAATCTACATACAATGTGATTCACATGTCTAGTTTGCGGTCGAAGGCCGCAGGCCTTTCGCGATCACGAGCCACGATGGCGAAGGCCGATGTATGTCGGTATACCTGCATTTACTAGAAGAGAACATGCCTTATTTCTTCGTTCTCAGTAGCAGTATGTAGGTGATAACATCTTCAATATATATGGCACAGATGGTTGTCAGCTACGGTACTGCATGCTGTCCATGTGATGCAACTCAATTTTGTTCCAATGTAAATTGTGTCTCTCGCAGAACAGATTTTCGTCAGCTATGTCGCACGATAGACGCGACGATATAATGCTACATCATAGTAACGTGACGGCAATATGCTCCCCGAGTGAGCAACGTAACCAAATAGCAGACGATCTGAAACATCGCTAAATACATCGCTTGGCTCAAGATTTCGCATGATATCAGTGCGGTGCAGGTAAGGACGTGATGTTAGATTCATCAATTACTGGAAATGGAATGTTATGTGCTTGAATGAACCCACTTTTTTGTTTTCATTGCAGGTTATTTGTAGTATTGGACCACATAGGTAGTCCTGTACACGTGACACGATGTCTGCACAAAGTGATAGTGAGACTAATTCAGCGAGAATGACGTACCCAATGAATCGGCATTCTTTTTGGGAAGAAGGCCAGTACGAAATGACCATTAAGAGGTTACTTAACGGTAAAAGGTACTTTCACACCAAACCAAACTAAGATTAACTATGAGACACCGGTGCAATATAATTTTCCATGGAGATTATGCAGTCCAAATCAGCACTATGCTGCAAGTTAGCTTTAGGGGAGGGGTGGCAATGGCAATAGTAATGGTAAAAACAGTGGCAGCTGTGGCAAGTGAACACGTTTATTTCTGCTTTGGCTGCAACGTAGCAAAAAATCGAGAATCCATGCAGGATTACGCTGTAAAGTTCATTCATTTATCATTTTTTATTTTATGATGTGTGTGCCATATGCAAAGCAAGCTTTTAGCATTGCTTGTGACTAAAATCTGAAATGGTTTTATTTCATGTTTGCTCACATTCCTGCCCTAGGTGATGGCGCCAATATATTTATACTTTAGCATCGATTCGCAATACAAATACGTATCATAATTGTTGCTATATCATCACATCAAAGTTAGGTTATGACCTCTCTGTATGATAGTCGCATCTTATAATTCGTGTCCACAGCCACTGAGTTGGTATTCTTGAAATTGATTGCATTTTCCAGGTCGATAAATGATTTGCTTTTTATGGTGCGAGAGAGAGCAGAGATTGAGAGAACCTATGCTGAGAAGATGTTCAGCTGGTTTGGGAAATGGGAAGCAAACGTGAGGAAAGGTAGTTACAAGTCGACCAGGTCATCCATGCCTACAAGGCCGGTGATATTCACTGCTGTTTTATATATGTCCCTACGAAGGCCCTGAGTTTGGTGAGGTTGAGAAGATCTGGTTGGACGTTCTAGCAGAGGGACGGAAAGTCGCTGGCATGCACATGTCAGTGAGCCTGAAACTAGATGGCTCTCCAGCCAGCAGGACTCTGCAGGAATTATACAGGTACTGTCCCAAACTGACAGGTGTGTGCTTGCATTTGCAGGGACTTGTCACACGGAGCCAGTAGTTGTATTAGGTAATGCTAGGGTTGCGTTTCATCCATTGCATCAGACTTTTGGACAGATAAATGTATATATGTCACAGTGAGTGGAGTCAGCCATAGCATGGGCGGAGTCGGCCATAGCGTGGGCGGAGTCAGCCATAGCATAGGCGGAGTCAGCCATAGCGTGGGCGGAGTCAGCCACAGTGTGGGCGGAGTCAGTCATAGTATGGTAGGAGTCAACTAGCCGTAGTATTATGGGCGCTGTATTTGCTATCTGCTGACTACTAGTATGGGTCTTGTGTAGGGTGACTCATCGGGCTGAGATAGATGTATGCCTGCTTTGACACCAAGCATGAAATTTAGTAAAAAATGGCATCAATAATTCTTATCATGGAACATTTTTATACGAACACATTCCTCTGTTCTATGGTTCAGAGAATAAAAGCTTCTTTCATGAATACTGTAAATGTGGTGATTATGATGAGGTTCTATTTATAGCATCTATAACGAGTTGCTCAGCAACGTTATCAAAAAGTCCCTTTTAGTTATATGGAGCTTAGTAAGCCTATATGTCACTAATCCTAATCCGTTATTGTTACAACCAGTATCTTTTGCCCTCACTTAAAACCGTTATACTTTAGGCCGCAATCAATACCACGTTTACAGTACGCTCTGCAAAAATCTTACGTTCGGTTGCATGTTGAACTTTACGCAATCAAATTCGTTTAGTATAAATCTACTGAAAAACTGCTCAGTAGGCACGGTGGGCAGTTCAGGGATAGTTTTGTTGTTTGAAACTCAGAAGATTATGGTAGCTATGGATGGGGTTTTATCAGCAATATCAATTGGTGTCACTGTAACTCTGTTACATGTGGAAATGGATCCGTGAAATTTTCGTTGACTCATGCTATGTTATGTTATGTGCCTTCATTGTGTCAACAAGACAAATAAGATGTTTCCTGCTATAAAAAGATGAGCTGAATTAGGGTCTTGGGTTTGAGAGATGAAATGGAAGCATGTGATTGAGCTTTGAGTCTTGTAAATAAACGTTGGCTACAGTGTAATATTCAGTGTAATATTCAACCCGCCTGACTAGTTTCAAGAAGTCAAACTACCATAAAGTTCCACTGGTGAACGAGTTACGGGAGGTCAAAGAATGCCGAGACGCGTTTAAAGCTGCGCAGGCCACTTACAAGAAGGCAATGGAAACAATAAACAAACTCAGGAAGGTTAGCATTGCCACCCACATTACCACTCTCAGTGCAGCCCATAGAACTAACCAGACGGACTCAACTCATGGGGTCAAATATGTGCTTATTGCTCAGACTTTGAGATATTCAAATTGCATCTCACCAGTGTAGGTAAAGAATACGATGAAGAGCTGTGCATCATTCTACCTACACTGATACTGGTACATAGTGTATGTAATGCCATAGAAATACGTGGACTCTGCTAGAGTGCTCGTGCAGCTGTCCAGCCGCCTGGCGAACAACCAATCCAGCAAGTGGGCTTCTGTGGACAGCGCTCAAAGTTCAAGGCTTCGGGTTTCGTTGAACAACAAGGAGAAGGCCAAACAGAAGTACCTGGCTGCTATCCATCATTTTGATAATCACGTGCGGGATGACTACGTTGTAGTAAGTAAACGACTGTATTCGCTGTCGCACGGCCGTCACTCATCCTAACCTCAACTACATCATATCAGAACATGGAGACGCAGTTTAAAAGGTGTCAGGAGTTTGAACTGAGGAGGATGACTGCGGTGCTAAATGGCCTCCATGGCTTCATCAATGATGTCAACCCCCAGTACCATACATCTGAACCGTACATCCCTTCTTGTTCGAATGCGCTGCTAGCAGGTCGCGTTATTAGTCAAATGCTATTTGATTACTTCTTCACAGCCTGTCGAGCATTTACAGTAAGCCACTGTCATACCTCATAGAGGCCAGGCCAGAGTCGAATCTGCTTCTCTTCAGCAAGCTGTGTGGACCACAGATGGCAAAGGGCTTTCCTCGGTTTGAGGTATGGCATCTTGTGTCCTGATACAATCTGTCATCATTTGAACACTGGCGCTCTCCCTCCCTCCCTCCCTCCCTCTCTGTCATTAGTCAATCCTACAATATTCAGAGTAGATCTACCCTATTTCAGCTTTTACGATCCACTACGATACGCTTCGCATGATTTCTATTGAAATCTAAAATTTTTAGTATTTGCTCATTGAATCATGCTTCAACCAATGCTGCTAACTACGATTTTACCCCTGGGTCTTTAGTTTTTGAGTTAGCCAAATTACCAAAGTAGGTCATTTAACTGCTCGCTATGTGTGCCACAGGCCCAAGGAAACTGATCACGTTGGTATTTGATGACATCGTGCAGTAGATTAAAGGCCATAAAGTGACTTTAATGACACTTACTTACTTACTCACTCACTCACTCACTCACTCACTCACTTACTTTTCATATTACTGAATTCTACGATTTTTCACCATTTGGGCGACACTGTATGTCGGGAGAGTTGTCTCAACTGTCGCTACGTGGCTAGTTATTGTGCGTTATTTCAAGCATCACAACTGGTCAACTGGATTTCACTGAATTTGTTGGTATAAACGCAGATGTTTCCCAACACCAACATGAAATCATGTACCAAAGATGGCTAGATACGATTGCCATAGCAGCGGCTCTCCGGCCTGCACCCACTATGCGGAACCCAGCGCATACGGGCCAAAGCGGCACAAGGCAGCGGACAGGCTTTGAGGTAGCAGATGCATACGGACACTTGCTGATGGAGGCTAGTTGGCGCAGGCTTTACATGGACATAATAAGCCTGAATAGTGTTGTGAAGCCTCTACCTTGGCTGCCATCTGTCAGTTGTGTTACTATTAATGCACTACCCCATCCAGGCAGGCTGCACTCTGAAGCTTTGTTAAATTTTGCAACAGCTATGAATCGGTCCATTCAGAATGGTTTGAAAATGAGGTCTTTAAAATTTTTACAATGGTATTTGCTATTATTCCTACTTAATGAGCTAAAATTAACTGGTTGAAACCTTATTAGGCAAACGCACCGAAGCTTCAACCTTGGGAACATTCCAAATTAGGATGTGCTAAATTGTTGTGACACGTATTATCTGACAGTACTATGCAATTTGGAACCCAACACATTTTTCAAAGTCTATCCTTGATCTTGAAGGGTTTGGAGTCCAGAATTGGTAAAAACAGCCGAGCTATGAGAATGGTAGATCCGCCCGGCAATGACCGCACCAGTGATCGTACCACGGGTCAGCTGATCTCTCATAAATCGGAGAGTGAGATGGTGGGCGCTGCTATACATACCCGCACATTCATGCTAAGGCGACCGTCCAACATTGACAGCCTGTATGCTTCCCAACATAACCTATACTACACACTGTTGGTGACAAACAATGCTGACCTTGGTTGCTGGTCTGTAGGAGTAGTGCTCATTCATTCACCACCGCTCACAGACGTGTCGCATTTAAAGGAGAAAAATCAGGGAATTCCGATGACTCCGCCCACCTCTCCAACCCCAGCGAAGACTCGAGAGACTTGAGTTCTATGTCAACTTCCACTGACCATTACTCGTTGAACAATATCTATGTCAAGGTCATCACCAGTTACAATGATCAAATCAAACCTGGCAGGCTGCAAATCCACAAAGGTAAAGTTGATAATGGGCATATCATAACCCAGGGCCAGGAAGGATTGTAGTGCCTGATTAGCCTTTGGTGCAATACTGCATATCAGTACAGAATCATCTCTGTTTGAATTAGGTGATGTCGTTTATCAGCTGAGAGGAGATGTGGATGGCTGGTGCTATGGCAGGCTGGCATGTACTGAGGGCTACTACCCTTCCAACGCAGTTCAAGTTCTCAAGATGAATATTTCAAAGCTGTAGATGCTGTATTCAATTAGTTTATCACTTTGTTTGTGAAAGCAGTAAATGTTTGCTGTTGTTTTAATAGTAACGTTAGTTGTTTGTCCAAATAGAAAGTGTTGGCTGTGATAATTTGTTTTTGGTTGTCTTGTGTAAATAGTATTGTGTAGGCTACAACTGAAGCTCATTTAGTTTCACATCTCATTATGTGAGACTAATTCTAGCAACATAGGAGATATGGGAGCGTTTGTTTAAAACAGTAGTTGTTTGCTGGAAAACTTATCTTCACTTTTTTGCATTATATGATGCAATCAAGACTTTGTGCACCAAATTGGCCCTTCAGTAGGTTTCATGGACTTGTGTTGTCTGGTGTTCAGATGCCGCTGAGGGCTCTGGGTAGCACCTGCAGTTGTTTTGAGTCTCTTTACATATTCTATATCTAGATCCTTCCCATAGTATATCACGTCATAAACATTTTATATGCTATCGGAGATCTAATTTGCCCATACATTCCAGTATTATCGTAGGTAGCGACAAGTGAATTATTTTACCCTCTCAAAAGGTGAAATGTGCTAGAGTCGCCCAGGGAATCGAGAGGAAGGTTCATCATGTGTTCTTTCATCTTTCGGGTATAACTTGACAGTGCTCAGCTTCAGCTCGCGGACTGTTGGCGTTGAGATGGTAACTGGGAGTTGCGTCCTCTTTCGTTGAAAGTCTCAAAAAAGTATTTATGAGAAAATGCATATTTAATTCAATTTGAAGCGTATTTTTCAATATATGAATTTAGGAATTAAATTATTTGATAAATTCAATCAACTAGATACTCATATTTCAAAGATGAATTTTGCGTTACAACTCAGTTTTCCTGCTGTAACCGAGCAACAAATATACGATGATCTTGTGAATAGAACTTGCAGCGAAAGTTTTTACCAGTGATCAAATCGGATTCTAATCCATCTTCCAAAGCTGCAACCATGGCAGAGGCTAAGGTATCCCATATATGTTGTGTTAATATTGTGTTAAGAATAATTAATCAAGATTCGGTGCTATCAAGAACGATCGTATCACTGTAATGAATCCCATTTTAGTCACCTCGTCGTGGAAGCAGCAAAGGGAAGAATACTGATAGTCCTATTCGCTTCCTACCTGTTCTCCCTGACACCAGAAAGAAGCCGCAATGGCAAGAGAGCAAACCTAACTTTGTCTTATCTTCTACTCCTACATTCCTTGGCGATGAAAAAAATGGCATAGATCTAGTTGCAGAACTAACAGCAAGTAAGCTGTCGATATTAGTTTCATTCATTTTTTGATATGTTTGTAGCATATGCATAAGAATCTGAACGGATGATTCAAAATTATTAATTTTAGGAGACAAGAGGGGTAGGCAGCGAGGCAAACCTAAGACATTTGAGCAGAGCAAGCAGCAGCAAGAACAACAGAACGCTTTGAATGCGACCCAAGCTATGAAGAAAGAGCGGGAGGTTTTTCGCAAGACACTGGTTGACATGATCATGTAAGAAATTATAAGCAAGCCATCGCCCAATATTATCTTGGTTCACTGGTATTTAGAAACTCTGCAATGTCTGTAGGCATGACGACAAACCACCAGCACTACAGATGGGATCACAGACTGAGCTACCTCCATTGTCAAGAACAGGATCCCCAACAGCAGCTGAAAAAGATATACTGGTGAGTGGAATTCTGCTGTTTGTACTACACACAATACATAGTATAGAGTTAATCCTAGTTCCTTTCACTCGACTAGCGATACTACTTCTACATCCACAACGGCATTGACACCGAGCATGTCGCTCCCATGGAGGACTCTTGGCTCGAAAATGTCTTAATGCTGATATCGTCACATCTCAAGGTAGGATGAGCCATTTTAATTGTGATTAAAGTATTCAGTTTGGAGAGTATCTTATACACCTGGTCAATTTAGATCGGGCATGGAGACACCATAGAGAGTCTGTCAGATGAGATGAAGGAGGACTATCTGCTGTCAGTGAAAAAAGCTATTGTTGATTTCGTGCTCCGCGATCCGCGTGAGAAGGAAGATGAGAAGAAGCAGGTCTTGCCCGCTCACCGGCAAGAACTCGCAGTCGTGCCGAAGCCTTGGAACAAGTCATTCTTGACATCGTGGGGTTTAGCTAAAGAGCATCTACACGTCACCAATCCTTGCATGAACCAGATGCTTGACCTGTGGCATTCCTCGTTCGGGTAGGTTATTAACCTAACTGCTACCAAACGTACTTCACTACTACCCAACTGATGATGCTCACTTACGCCTACACCGGTTTACTTGCCTTTAGGAAACTGCGTATGATCGACATTGAGGAGTTCAGAAACAGGCTGGATGCTATGGAACTCACTCTATTTCAAAATCTCTGCATGAGACATATCGATGCTGCCAAAGAAAAGTTGCTCAAAAAGCAAGTCATGCCCGTACATTGTGAACTGAGTGTTTAAGTGATGTTATGTGTAATAATGCATTCATTCGTGGCACAAACGATTTGTTTTTGAGTGCACAATCGGAGTTTGTACTGCTTTGTACTGCTATAACCCCCTCATGGTTTGTTTCGGTCAGCTCAGTTTGAAACCTGCGTAAATCTGTTCGTTACAGTTTGTTACTGTTATGAAACTTGAAAATCTCTAGATAGATATGCTCTATTTGTCACTTAGAGCAAGGACTAAAAGCGATAATAATGTTATGTTGGAGGTACTCAGTATAAAAGCATAAAAAATAAGTTTCACAGCTATCTCTCATATCTCTATTGACATTTCATGCCTTTTAGATGGTTCCCAGAAGTGCAGAATATCTTTGTACTGGCAAACAAAAGGAAGCAGGTCCCCAGCAATCACGACTCGGTGAAGCTGGAATGCTTCTTCAATTGTGCTGCCACGCTGATGACCTCCCACCTTCAAGGCCTTAGCCTCAACTCTATGGACGACTTCACTCACTTACTCTGCGGGCATCCAGTACGTTCCCTATATCTGTAATCATCATTCCAACAACTTACTTCAAGTATTTACTTCTTTGTCGCTTTAGTTTGTATTGTTACCGTGTGAGTTTTTGTAATTGTCACTGCCTGCTCAAAATGATACGTAACATTCATATAAGGGAGGTGATCCATTCCTTCTCTAGTTTGGAAGTTTGGGCACACCATATTCTGGTTTTGTACTCGTTGTGTACGTAAATCATTATGTCCAACATATCCACCTATTCTAGCACTCTGTGAGGCCATATGAGCACTCCGGCTTTGTGCTGAGGATCATCCTGGACAACGACCACATCAAGTTTGAGCCAGACTTTCCTGGGTTCACCAAAGTGCTGACGAATGTGTATGAGGTCATCATCAGAGCCTGCAGCATCGTGCCGCGAATCGAGACCAAACTTTACTCCGAATGGGTAGGCAGCTAATTAACTAATACATTGTCTGGATCCAGGTCTGTGAATCGGGCATAGCACGTATATCTGTTACCATCTATAGAATGGGAACAAACAGAAGTCCCATCTCCTTCCAAAGATTCTACCAGAGATCTTAGCAGCGCACCAGGAGCACATTCAAAATCTGATAGAGAGGGAGAGCGAGGGCCCAATACACCACGCTAAGGTTACAACTTTCCGCCATTGTATTCTCTTGGAACCCCACCCCTCTATTGCAGATTCTGGGTATATTAAAATATTACTGCTACCTTCCAGGTCTACGACAAGTACAGCTTCCTGATCACAAAGCAGGCAGATGCCGACATTGAAGACTTCCTAAATGGTGAGCATTCGTTCAGAGAGTACTGCCACGAGGTGAAGAAATACAAGAAACTGTTCGACGACATCACCTACAAGTCTCGTAAGGTGAGAGTCGATTCGTCCGTCTGCTTGGATATGGCATACAGGTAAGGAAGGCGGCGGCAATCTTACATGATGGCTCCATTTGACAGGTGATCCGGCTGGGAATGTTTGAGGTGCACTGCGATGAGCTGATCCGGAAGCTGGCGCAGCGAGCCGACGAGATTGCCACCAAGCTGCTGCTGAGAATGTCAGAGAACCACATCAAGGCCAACAGAGAGTAAGTTAGCGCCATTACTATCGATGCTCTCAACTTACAATGCTACATTGTGTTTGACACGCTGTGACCCTTTTCTTCAAGGCTGTGTGCAGAATATGAGACTATTGCTGAGAAGGCTCTAACCAGTCCGGCCAACACCGAGCAACTCATGGAGCTCAAAGCATTCATAGTCAACACTGAGAAGGTGAGGCGAGATCATTCTACTGTCTGATGGTTTTTCCCGTGTATGCTGTATACATAAAAATAGCTGCGATTGAGCATTAAATGCGATTTTCGAAAAACTTGTTTTTTCACATTTATTCTACATCGCATTTATTTTTCAGAAGGCGTGCAGCTCATTGCAGAAGTTGCAAGATCGCAATTTTCACTCATCACATTCATTTCTCAACAGGCCTTTTCGCATTTATTTGTCTCGCATTTATTTTTACTTATGCAGTATACAATACTAGCATCGACTGCTTTTGTAGATCACGATGACACAGATGGAGAAGAAGCTGGACCTGGCCAAAGATCGGCTTGCATTCCTAGTGGAGCAGACTCAGTTCTCGCCGGCCGATATGCAGCTCAACACACAGACCTTCACCTGGCATGGCAGGATGGACAGCATATTCGAGGAGCATCGCGCCATTGCTGCTGAGAAGAGAGTGCAGTATGAAGATGCCCTCAAGGTTAGTGATATTAACTGGTCGCCCTCCCACCCCAGGCCCACCTCAGGCCTTCCCCCACCCACCCCAGGCCCACCTCAGGCCTTCCCCCACCCACCCCATACCTACCCGCAGGCCTTCCCCAGGTCCGCCCCAGGCCTATCATTCCTAGCCGGTAGGGTCATTGTACCTCCATCTTTCAGCTGCGCCGTGACAGATTCGCTGAGGAGCTGGAGGGCTACAGCAAGCAGGTAGAAGAGTTTATGACCTACGGCGACATGGCTGAGGTCCAGAAGTAAGTGGATAACCTGGATGTACCACGGTTAGTACCAAACACTGATCCTTTCAGTAACTGGCCTTCTACCTTCCAGGTATCTGAGGAAAGCGCAGAACCTGGATGGCAAACTTCAAGCGGCGTACGAGAAGATAGAGGCATTCAACGTTGAGGAGGAGTCGTTTGGCTGGGAGACTACGCAGTACCCGATGAGGATGCAGGTCCTGAACACACTAAAGCCGTACCTACAGCTGTACGAGATGACTGTTGAGTTCAACAACAAATACAAGTGAGCAGATATCTCTCTCTCTCTCCTCACAAACCCACCCACACACAAAAACACACAAAAAAAAAAAAACACAACACAAAAAAAAAAAACAAAAAAAAAACAC
>ERZ1740065.1552-NODE-1552-length-13889-cov-12.227844_pt1 | contig 13889 bp, 15 predicted proteins | sample MGYA00581738_ERZ1740065 | MGnify/ENA primary metagenome ERZ1740065 (study PRJEB43018, sample SAMN04849749) | marine metagenome | isolation source: floating plastic debris | place: Pacific Ocean | collected 2008-09-01 | study: EMG produced TPA metagenomics... | reverse complement strand
CAGTCCCAAACACGCAATAACAACGAAGACAGTAACGCACCCCCCCCCCTCCCCCCCTCAATTCACAATATGTATATGTATCTGCATTTGCCAATACCCTCCCAACTGCTCAATAGATTTCTCTTCCTGTTTATCATACTTACAACATTCCTGGAAACAAGCGCACTAGGAAACTCATCTGACCTCTAGTTTGACCTCATGGTCGAAGCATCTACTGCAGTCCAGCAGTGAATATCTCTACTGGAGACTGCTATGTGCGTTGTGATTATTGTGGGGTTAGATTCAGCGAGTTTTGCCAGGCAGCCAGCTTTCCATGTGGCCGAGTTGTCCCACGGTAGAGTGGTCAATGGCTGAGTCAAACTGTCAGCCATTTGTTTATAGTCATCTGTCGTGTCGTCACTCAACTCCCTCGTAATTAGGTCAACGGATGTCAAGGAGACATCAGCAGATCAGGTATGGCACCACCAGTTACTTCTGCCTTTGTTATTCGCTGATCAATTGAAAACCACGGTCTGCAGTAATAGTCCCCTTTACCAGCTGTAGACTTGAGCGCTTTAGCCATTGTTCTAGTCATTGTCAATGTACAATAGCTGCTGTCCCTTCAGCACCTGGCTAGTTATTACGTTCCGCAGATTGTTACGTCTGCTAATATGGTGCCATTTTTATTGCAGCAATATATCTCTGACCAGAGAACACACACAGCTAATCTGGCTTGATTTATGTCTCTGGCTATTGCTACATTTTTGCTTACTGTTTACTTGTCGGTAGGCGGGACTATAGTAACCACTTGGGGGTGTGGCTAGCCATTCTCAAATCCTATTGGTTGTGCTAATTAAAGTTTCAGACCTAGATGGATCAGGCCATACCTATTAAATCACCTATAAAGTAGATTTGCGGCCAACATGCAGACATCTTCTCTTATTTCTTCTGCTGCATAGGGGTTGTGCCACACATCCACACGCTCCAGTGACTGCCTACGAGAGCTGCAACACTTGCAAACACTTATCACACACAGGGACATAGACACAAAGTGACATGTTCAGAATAGTTTTGCTGACACTGACACTATCAACGTGTGTGGTCCTCACCACACAGTCACTGCATCACAGACGCCACCATAGGCTCCACCCCAAGCTGTTTGACGGTATGTAAATCACTAATCTGTCCTTCTGTCACACCGGTCTCTCGGTCCATCTATGCGTCTCACCAATTCTGTCTGTCTGTCCTCTCCCAGATTTCCTCATTCAAGCCATAAATGCTGGTGAGTTGCCGACAGATGAACATGAAACTGATGACGAACTGAAAACCTTCCAGTCAATATTCTCAGCTCCACAAGTAGTGTCTCCATCAAAAGGCGACAGCAGACGGCCCAGTCCATCGACGACGATGGTAAGCCAACCGAATGTTAGGTCAGACTCTGTGAGAGAGTCAACCTCCTCGTGAATTCTGAACTGAGATCTAGCTGTCGGCAGTTGAAACATTGCTCATCACCCGATGATAATGACAAAAATTAATGCTGATGTGTTGCTAGTTGATTCTTATGCACAAAAAGTTTGAAAGATGGTGATTGATTCATGGAGTTCATTGGTAGTCACGAATATACTCTTAACTTCAACTGTTCAGCTTCCCATCAGCTGTATATACACAACATGTTCCTGTATATGTTTACAGTTGGAATCAAATGAAGAGCAAACAACTGTTCAGGATGATCGCCAAAGACTGCCTTCGAATCGTAACACGCTACAACAGTACTTGCAGCGACTAACTGACACCAACCCGTCTTCAAGGGATAGCAATGAATTTAGTCTAATGGATGTAGTTCGTAATTTGAATTTGACGTCTTCGGCCAAGAATGACACCAACGACGCTGTCTTCACCACGGCATCAAGACAGCATTTGTCTAGAGTTGGTGAACCCTTGAGGAGCCACAGCAGAAGATTCGCATCTACCAACAGTCAACTAAACAGCATGGAACAACACATGAGAGGTGAGAGAAGCTCTGAGAATTTCTGAGCATAACCTTTCGTAAATTGGGTAGTATTGTCTTCATCTGATTTGATTTGACATTGTCAACCTGCCTATACTCTGATAGCGGTGCCGAAGGCAGACGTGAATGAGATCCTAATCTACATTGCTTTTGCCTACAGCTGCAATAGGATAACTGAGCCCATTCCTGCAATGAATTATGACAAGTCAGTCACCTTATTTCACTGGGGGATACTAATTTATTTTAGGCATACCGAGGGACCATTGGTCTTGCTGCGCTCTAGGCTCCTTGGCGGGTGACAAGGGCTTTTCTTGCGTTCCCCAATATTATGCTAGCAACATCGGCAGGAACGCCAACAGAGTGCACAATAGACGTCTTACCGGCAGCTTCTTTGACAACGGAGTTCCCACACCAGCAGGTGAGTCACCTAGCAATGTCACAATAGCTGGCTCGCTCTACATCAGGTAACAACGTCAACAACTGAGCTCACCCGTCTTGGTGTCTGCTGCAGGTTTGTCAATACTGGAGACGTTCCACGGCTGCGTGAGATCCCGAGCCCAGGAGTTCGAGAGCTGCTGCCGACGCAGTCTAAACGACTACAGGTCAAGGAGGGGCAGGTGGAGAGAATTCAGATCTGCCATCGCCGCATCTTAACATCGTAACCATTGACGTCACGTTCCAGTTACTAGTCAGCTGACAGCTCAGCGTCATCGACGAGTCTTTCATAGCGGTGATGGCGAGAACCTACAGGTCTAATATGGCCGCCGCATTTCTCCCTCAACCCGTCGCCCCTCGTATTTCCTGTCTGTGTTGTAGTGTCATGATATTCATCGGTGACTTTGTGCCCAGTCTTTTTTGTGTTTATTGCCAGGGTATATGTCGACCCTTTCATCCTTTCTTACTATTACTGTTATGGTTACAAACACATAAGTTATTTTTGTCCTCTAGTGCACATCCAGCACATATGATCTATGGAATAAGAGCATTTGAAGCACCTGTGACAAGGTGGTTTTAATTTTTTGCCTCACGGTGTACATATGGCTGGAGATTACAGGATACATGTTTGCGACAAACATTACCAATCCAGGGATTTATGTTAAACAGCTGTTAATTTGTCAACCATCGGCTTTTTCTCCCACCGTGCCAGCTGATGGTCTCGTTTGTAGTTGGCCTCATTCCAGCCAATGTATTTGTTTATGACTCTGATGGAAATCTGAACGGTGATTTTGAGTTCTTTCGGTGTTGCAACAGCAACACCTGCACTGCTGCGCAAGAAGTCAGTGTTGTCAGTGATGCTGCTGAGAGAGAGGGAGGGGTGAAGGGGAGGGAGGGAGGTGAGAGAGGGAGGGAGAGAGAGAGGGGTTATATAAAAATTTCCGTGTGTATTTATCTCATATCATACTCTTGCACATAAATAATGATAGAAAATAGATATCCAATCAGGAAAGAAGTCAAGCACTAGACTGTAGCCAAGTTCAACAACTCAAAGTTCAAAACCATTCGGCAGCTATTGAGAGAAGGGTTATCACAGGCTGAGTCGTCATCGTATCACAGAAATGGAGGGAATAGCAAAGACGGAACTTGAGCAATATCAGCAGAAAGAATGCATGCCAGAAGAACGCGCAAATCACACAATAGCAAGTTCAGTTGTCAGGGGCGATTGTGCCCATAGCTGGACTACCAGGAAGAGAACAGGGGTGGTCTCGGCATGGGGGGTCTGAAGTCCTGATGGTGCTGAGACCGGACTTGCTGCACGCCAGTAAGATGTCTGCCGCGAGGTGTCATGAATGGGTTCGGGCTGTCGGAGGTGTCACCAGGCTCCCCCTGCGTAATCAGCAACACTTGTGACGTGACAACTGACACATGACACGCGTGTATCCAATTGGTTTCCCAAGCACTTTTAAACATGGCTGTCAAAATCGAATTGGGTGCTAACAATACGTAGAAAGTGGGAGTGGCAGCAGCTTAGGCGTGTGTATACATGACACATGCACACAGGTGAAGGTTAGCCTGCTGAATGGCAGAGTGTAGGTGGTAGTAGTAGTAGCAGTGTTCGAGGTACGACATGAGAACAAGTGTACCTCCCACAAAGACAACTCAGTATGTGCCAGCGTCTGACGGACGCTTGAGGACTAGAGTGGTGAGAACGGATATCTCAGCGGCGTACCGTGAGCGTAGTAGTTCCGCAGTAGTTTTTCTACGCGAAGCGAACGCTTGCCGTCAGAGAGGTACTCTTGTTCTCAACGGCGTTGGCGAAGTCTTGCTGGTACGGAGATTGAAAAGGGCTTAACGTCCCAAACCTAATGTTGCCATCCTGAAACATTGTTTAAATCAATTCAATTCAACTCCCACCGCATTCACGGGGCGCATTGATTCAATCAACGTATGCATGACCCTGCAGCACAGCCAACGATATGAAGGAATTCTGACAAGTCGTTGCAGGTTCTAGCTGGTGCCATGGGCACAGCTACACTCTCCCCAACGCATGTGGATAACAGCTGGCCGGCTGAATACCGCTGTAGACTTTTATGCTAATTCTGAATTCCTCAAAATCCTCATAAACTATTTACACTTTCTCATCTACGCCGAGGGAGACAAATCCTGAATTGGCGACGGATTCACCGGATTTCAATGGCGTGCGCAAAACTCATGGGCACTCGTTTTAAAGCACCTCAACGGCAACAAGGTCAAGGCATCAGACACCCACGCTTAGCAGGGCAGGTTATTACCATATCTTTAACGAATCTCATCATATGTGGTGGGGCGGATGACTAAACCAATAGAAACAGACGATGCTAAGAATAAGGCTGCCAACCAGGGTGAGTAAGGTATCGTGGGAAGGGAACTGTTCCATCGTATTAACTTACCACTCTGTTCGTTATCGAGCCATTTTTCCTTATGTTGCCGGGTGCCATGTTTAGAGGTGTGTAGCGCCTCATTGTTGAGCTGCCCATTCTCTGCCCGACGTGTCCGGCATACAGCTCCCCTAGAATTGGCGAACGGTAAGAGATCGGATATAGTGTGACACTAACAACCAGGCCAGACAATCAGCCTCTCACAATACCACAACACCAACACCACTATCACAACAAATTACCACTCTAACTAAAACACCAGCACCCACACACCCCTGGAACATGTCACAACATAATGACACGGAGACCAGAAGAACCAAATAAGGTGTTCCGTTGCTCGCATGACAGTTTGTTGGTGAGTTGGCAGAGAGGGTGAATCAATGGTTTGGATCATGTGTACATTAACATCTAGTTTCGATACAATTTGGCAGTGATGGTATCCCTAATGCTGCTCATCCACTGCATTTTAATGATTTCAATTAATTCTAAAACTATGTGGGTAAATAAATAATCTGTTTCACTGCACAAAAATGACGATCACAACACGTCACACACGATCATCGATGTCTCAGCTTCCTTCCAACATTCAGGCATGTAATGTTAGACTTTCTTTTGCTGGTTGTCTAAAAGATTTCACTGGAGCAGTGGTGACATCATATTCTGTCAGCGCCTCCCACTCACCAGGAACTTTGTCTGGCCGCGCTGACTGACTTCTGGCTTGCCGCTGGTTGCTACTGTTGTCATTCCCCAAGTCCATCGCCCTGCCGGTGTTGAACTGAGGGTGAACTTCAATGCTTTCATTTCCATGCGGATGACGCGGCACAGACAGCCGTGGAGGCAGCTCCTTCTCTCTGAAAAATTAGCCAGTTGAGTTGTTTGTGACGTCTGCACTTCTGACAGAGCTGACGTGACGTGACGAACCTCTTCAGGTAGATTGGCTCTACAGATGGGCTGTTTAGGTTTCTGGTGAAGGTTGGAAGGTCCTCAACGACAGGGCTGCCATTGTTTGAGGATTCGTTGATGTTTGCATTAGTGAACCTGTGTGCTGCAGTGGTCCACGCTACTGCCTGTGGGTAAAATATTTCTCTATGCTATGTCACAAATAACTTCTGTTGAAGGGGCAAATAAGGGCAAACTAAGCCTAATGCTATTACTAATGCTACCACAGACTAGTCGAGAGAGCGCTGATCCTTGGAGGCACAGACAAGTATGGTCAGGTTAATCATACCTGGCCATTGGGTTTGCAGAGGATCGTGGTGCATTCTGGACCGGTTCCCCATTTCTCCTGCTCCTTCCAGACGAAGGCAGTTGGCGGCTGATGTAGAATTGTGTCATTGCAGCCTGAGTAGATGGTGATGTATGATTTGGGGGCGAATGTGACCTTGGGAGGGAACCTGAACACAGCTACTGGGTGGCCGCCGACTTGTTGTTGGACAATGTATCCTCCGATGTCAACCTCCTGTCAATCATACTCAGTATCACACCGCAGTATATCTGTCATAAGGTCATGGTGGGTGGTCTGGTGATGGCAGGAGATGGATGAAAGGCATTATACATGCATGTCACTGAATTGGACATCAATTGACAGGTGATTGGATGTTTAGGTACGAACCCTATCGGCAGACATGTTGATCAGGGACACACTCTTCCCATCAGTCTTCACCTCATGAATCCTGAGATCACTGGTTGAACTGCGGAAAAGGAGCAGCTATAATTAAATCAAGTTCTTTTAGAAGGAGTTGTCCTCTCCCTATTTTATTGTCAAACCTGTTGGTGCAGTGGTTGTAATTGTGACTCCTGACGGTTGACGGCTTAGGCATAGGTTCCTCCAAGTCGTTTGGAGTTGAGCTACGTGGCTGTTGGCTAGTACTCACACCCTTCCCTGCCATCACGGTCGCTGTGCCACAGAAGTCTTCTGGCGCTGGAGCAGAGGATGAGAAAGTAACAAACTACTACACTGCATTAGTGGCTGGAAGAAAATCTATGAATAAGAGTCAAATGTTGAGCTGAGTGAAAATGGACAGGAAATAAGTAGCGATTGCCATAAACGGAATCAGATTTAGTGAGTGATTGCTGGAAAGAAGGATAAGCAAGTGTTTATCTCCTGCAGAATGGAGGAGACTCCGCAGTTGATGATAAAGTGAAGTGGTTTGCAACAATATGCATCATACAGTATAGGCTCACCCTTGGCGGCTACCAGACGACCTTGTAGATCATATTTAGACTCAGTTTAGCATGGTGTAGCCCTAGGGCTATAGCTCAATGCGGGGAAATCTAGTAGACCCAGCCCTACTTACATTGAGCAGATTTGGACAGAATAGGTCCCACAGCTTTGTTGTTGCTAGCTGCGCTGCCGGGTCGAGGACTGAGTCTAGCCGCAGGTTCTACCTGTACAGTCCTGTGAATTGAGTCGGGCGCATACAGGTCGCCCCCACCTACAAGAGTTTAGTGGTCAGTTCTAGTCATATCAGCTATCTATTGGTCTACCAGATATAAGGTTGCTGCCAACCAGGTAGTTCAGGAGGGCTGGATTCCACGGTGCTGCCATACATCAGCGGAGGGTCGTGGACGTTAGCCTGGGTGTCGTGCAGCGTAGCCTGAGTATCGTTAAATGTCTCTATGTTCTGTGTGTAGCTTGGAGGTGATGGAACTCTCATAGGAGCGGTGGCCTGTGGCGAGCGTGTGATGGTGTATGAAAGGGGAGGCAACTTCATCTCCATCGCCAGCCTAAGCAAACAGAATCAAGATCTAACCTAAAGCACATTCAATGATTTGCAATATTGTATCACGTCTATCAAGTATGAACAGCGTACCTTTTTTCTTCCTCCTCGATAAGAGCTCTCAAGCTCTCCACTTCGGCTTTCAGAGGCAAGTTTTGTATCCTGGCAGCATTTAACTCTTTCATCTTGTCGAACAGAATGTCTTGCAGTTCTTTGAGTTTGCCTACATTAAAGGACAAAATCATCTAAACCACTACGCTACCTGAACACTGTAATCAATGCCGGAGAGGTCAGTGTTGGTCCCTGGCAGACGTACCTTCCATGGCCTGGATATGGCGAGTAGATCTTTCCCTCTCCATTTGAAGGTTTTCTTCTGTCGATCGTTTGAGGTGGTCAAGATGCATTATCTGAGTGAACACAACGCATCCTTCACTGCTACTCTAACATTACCTCAATAATCACAGTTGCTGTCATGTGTGTAAGCTACCTCTCCTTGCAGATTCCTGATCTTTGTGTTCAACTCTTCAATCACCCCCATGAGTTTACGGTTTTCATCTGAGACAGCTTCAAACGACTTCCTGTCTGCCTCCATCTGAGATTTCAGCATGGTCACCTGTGGGAATAGAAGCAGGAATAGTACTAGAAATACTTTTGGGAATAGTACTGGGAATACTTTTGGGAATAGTACTGGGAATACTTTTGGGAATAGTATTAAGAATATTACTGGGCACTTGTATCCACAAAGGAGTCGCTTCATCTTATCAACATCAACCTGGCACTTGCTGTCTACACAATGTTATAGGATAATTGATGGACTGAACTATTGAGGAACCAATGCTTTTGAGTTCTACTTTTTGAGTACTTATAAGTTATAATTTTAGCATTATACAGCTATACCTCGGTCGAGTAGCTGCTGTAATATCGACGTTTCATTATCATGAGAAATTGATAATACTGCATAGTTTTATGGTACTTAGACTATCATCTGGTTAGAATCCTGTGTTATATCAAGGGAGGGATGGAGCGATGGTATCTCTCTATCTATTCTAGGTTCTCAGACTATAGGGACTGAAAGCAAGGAGTACCTATATCTTCTAGCCAACTGATTTGATAGAAAGAGACGTCTGCAGTCGATGCACTTACGTTACGAGAGAATGTCTCCTCAGCGTCTTGCTTATACTTGTAAAGTTCTCTCTCTGCCGCATCTCGAACACTCGACAGCATCTCGGCCACATGCTTCTCATGGTCGGGCCGATCAAGAACCTTGACCTTGCCCTCCAGATTCAATATGGCCGTGTTAGCCGCCGCCAGCCGATCCTGCAAATCCTGCTGTTGCTGACGGTTCAGCTCATCGTTGAATGATATCTGCTCTTCGAGCTGATGTACTTTCTCCTCTGACTCCTTCCTCTGCAGAAGCTCTGCTTCATATCTGGCAACGATCATGTGAGATTAGTTAGCAGGCGTGTGAATTATGCTGAGAGTATTCTGTCAAACACGAGAAAGGAGCAGCAATGAATGAATGAATAACTAAAACACCATTTCCTCCACTTATCACTGTTTCTACACACTCTGACTGATACTACCATACTAATACACCTTTGAGCTCAATTGGAATGCAACTGGTAAAGTTCTACCTACGGAGTGTGAAATGGACCTGTCAATTGCTTATGGTTTCATCGTTGACGAGGAGTTTAGTGTGACAAGAGCCAGACAATAACAGCAGGTATCTATAGATAGGATATCAGATCTGTAGATTTCAAGTAATCGATCAGGTTTGCTGTGTACAGAGAATTATCCTCTCTTTCTCAAAACACCTCATGAACTTGAGGTCACCTGTGGTGCAGATCTAGATTCTCTCTCAAGGTCTGGTCGAGTTTCCTGTTTGTCTCGTTGGTGTCTGGAAGGACAACTTTCTCATCGAGAGATTGCTGAACGCTACTTTGAATCTCGTGCTCTTTGTGTATGAGAGACCTCTGTAGCGTGTTCATGTCGTCGTTGAGTCGTCGAGACTTGTCTGCCTCCGCCGCCATCCTTTACACATAATTATTTGAAATATTATGCTGCTCAAGAACGACAGGCTACATTGCAAGGATCTGTGTCTATTACTGACCTGCTCTGAAGGTCGGACGCCGTTGCTTCTAGTTTACTGTTTTGAAGTTCAAGATGGCTTTTTTGCTTCGACAAATCCTGCAGCTGCTGCCTCAGTTTCGTTATTTCTTTTTCGTACATATTTTTGAGGTTCTTCATCTCCCTCTCCATGGCATCTACCGACTAGACGGTTAAAGCTTGTTACATGCGGTACTGCAGGCCATGATGAATTGTGGGGAGGGGAGATAACTGTTCTCACTGACCTTGAAGAAGTTGTTAGTATCTAGTGCAGGAGCTCCAGTTCGAAGTTCACGCATCTTTTTTATGTAGGAGTGCAAACGCTCTGTTAACTCCTTCATCTCGTCATCGTTTCTTGGTGAAAACATCTTGTCCAAATCGAGGAGCTCAAGTTCTACAAACATTATTGATTATTGACTATTGGTTATTGATTATTGATTATCAAAATGGTCAGTTCAACTTTGTTACATGATTGAATTAGTTGTTGTCGATATATAAGATTGTTGATTGCAGGCGTTAAGAAAGCATTATAATATTTATTGAATGAAGAAATATGGGAAATTATTACAAGCATTGAACTCACAATCAGCACACTGACATGGCAGACAGACAGTAGAGAAGTATGACCACAAGTTGGTTAGTTACCCTTGCCAAAGTGTTCAATCTCGAGCTGTTCAATCAAGTCGAATAGCTCTGGGGGGTGTGATCTTAGATAGACCAACGGAGCCTCAGAACCTGATTTCTGAGCAGCTTTATCTGAGGAGTAGGTGATGGTTTCTACATAAGACGTCCCTTCCTTGCGGGGTGGTAGAGGACTTATATTTTGCTTGCTAAGATCATGCAGGTTAGGTTTATCCTGCTGTCTCTGGGATGGTGTGGTGGTGACCACGGGCTGGAGCTCGGGTGGAGGTTGAAGGGGCGGAGCCTGGATAGTAAGGTAGGACGAGACTAAAGGGATATGCCTGCACTGACCGTAGAATAATCAGATATCGCTTACAAATGCGGAAGAGTCTTCGTCGGTTGAGTCACGAGGACTGGCTACGTTTGTAGTGAGGCTATTAGCAGGAGAGCCGTCTAGTGTCTGTTGATCAGATGACTTGCCCTTAGCTAAGGATGAAGGATCTTCTTTGAGACTTGACTTCCTTCGCTCTTGTTGGGGAGAGAATCTAGTGGAGATATGTGAATATGAGTGACGAAACAAAAATGAAAAACAGAAGAGCAACACTCTTGTAACTGATACAGCGAAACATCAGCCATCATTACTGAAGCTTTACCTCACAGATTTTTGGCTCTCTCTAGACATGATTGATGCAAGACCTCACAAACCTAGCCAGACGCAGTACTAAGGGAATAGGTTTTTCATCAAGTGACTAAACGCCAATATCCTCAATCATTGTCTCCATTGACAACAGAGGATATTGATCATCTAGTGTTCGATGTACAAAGGGGTGGAGCTTACAGTATACTGGGGTCACACATACAGTACATACATCAGCACCCAACTCGTATAAATCAGTGTACACATAAAAACAGCCAATAAAGAAAACAAAACAAAGCGGGACAAAACATGACGCTAACAGAATGGACACAATTGGAACAATGATACATGTTGATACAAACATACGGAAAATGACCATGATTAGATAGAAAATGAAGCACAGATAACTTTTTATAGTCATGATAACGATATAAGCAGTAGAATGGGAATCTCAGAACTACTGAGTGCCTACAATCACCGTCTTTCAAGTCCATGAATTACATACATAGTCTTTGTGTTAACATATGATATCAAACTATGATTTGCCGCTTTTAATTATCAGATGCAATCAGATAAGGATGCTCTTGCTAGAACACATATGCTGATGCTGGCTGGTGCTTGGATACGTTCTTGACGATATGGACAATGCGAGTTAAATTATTGAGGCATCACAGTTTGGCTAGCAGCAGATAGCAATTCTTGTTTGAACATTACTCATGGCTTTGATGAAAAGAAAAATGAGAATAAGGCTTGACAGAAGCAAATTGCCTAAGTTATGGTTGTCCATGATCATGCACACACAATAACACTAGATGATCAACTGGCCACATGAATGAGTAGTCTCACTCTGTTCCAGACACAGGCTGAACAACACGTTCATCTCATTCATCACCGTGATGTTCAAAGCGATGCAACATGTCAATGAGCTAACCTGATTCGTATTGAAGATAACTGTTGGCGAACTTGATTGAATAATCTATGTACAATTGATCTTCATTTAGAGTGACTATTCATGCAACCAAATCAGCAGCAATCCCTGGAGTCACGATGTTGCCATGGAGCACATGCCTGCAAAGCTGTTCTGAAAATTCGTTTCGACATAAAATACTGTTATGAATTTCGAATAATGTAGTATTACTAATCAATTAAACTATAATAAATTATTTTAATAATAAAAAGAGCAAACAGTTGGTTTGAATTGTCAATTTTGTCCTACTCAGTATTAGTATTATAAGTAACTGCGTTATATATTACGGAGGGAATAGATCACTTCCGGGAAGGTCGTGCAAAGTGGATTTACCTGAGCGTCTTATCTTTTTAGTCTACATGCTGTGCCTAATCGCGGAGATGAGGATCTTATCTCATATGCAAAACATTGGAGGGGGTGAAAACTAACGTATAGAGGTAAGTCAATTGCAATCTTACGAACAAGTGCAGTGTGAGATGGCATCGTTTGGTGCGTGCAAAAAAATGGAGTGAAACACGATACTTAAAGAGGCTAGGGAGAGAGCCAGGAGAGGATGGGAAAGAGATGGGAGGCGGGTAATAGGGAGAGGTGGAAATAGGACTGGAGAGAGAGACTAACCATCAGTTCATTCGAGTAGATATTTGGTTGTTTAATTGAATCCATCTGTTGAACATGCTAAGTATACAAATGTACAAGTAATAGGATTGATTGCATCATCGTAATCTTCTTAGTTTGACTTTATACTTAACATCAACTCCCTATGATAGTTCTTCCACGTAGATTTCTTCCACTGTACTCATTAGCTGCCATGTGTTTCATATCCACTTCCGCTTTCTCACTTCACTTGTTACAGGAAGCAAGTAGTAGATTGCATCACTGGATGGGAACGCAGAGTGAGCGAGACATCATTGTTGACGGCTATACATCCTGGTATTAAGTTTTTTGACCTGCCATTACTAACACGGTGATTAGGCTCCAACTTTGGCCTATTGGCTATCGTGTTTATTAGCTATCAGGCTTTTGCTAATTGACTGCCCTGTTACTTACCTGGCCCACACTGGTTACAGCTGACTGATTCTCACAATTCCTACTAGCATACGTAATAGTATGTTGTAATAGTATGGCTCTCTACCCGGTCACCCATACCAAAGCTGAGTGAGCCTGTCAAAGTAAGAGAGGAATTTGACTAAACCTTGACTCTTGTACTCAAGAGGGAAAAACACTGAATCATCATGCCTTGCAGGTTAAGTATTCTGCCAACACCATGGTTTTATTGCAGGTTCTTAGGAGAGGCGTCTTAGTGAAAGGTTCTCGACACGCAGTGCCGTAAGATACTGTAGTTGCACCAGCAGGTATGTTGAAGATTCATTGTTTATTGTTGTTACGTAATTACCAAGGAGCCAGGTATAGGTCTACTGATAGTACACGTACCTGCTGATAGTTACTTACTGAATTCATCAATGGTAGACGCTGTCTTTACTAAGTACTTACTTTGACCTGATTTACTGTAGTTTATGTTCCCGTCTTATAGAGTTGAGTAGAACTTGTTGGGCAGCGCATGTGATAGACAGGCTAAGCAGCTGCTAGGCAGGCAGCTTGGGGGATATTGAGTCATTAGGTTTTGCTATAGATTTTGTGGGGAGCAGGTGCTAGCTAGTATACTAACTCTTCCATGAGTTAACTCGCAGGCCACCCAGATGTTAAACGTGACAAGTGTGCGGCCATCTGTATTTTTCACTCCACACAATAAAACTTTGTGTTTTCAACTTGCTCACGGCAATCGCCAGCAGCTCGAAACCTAGAACTGCTTGCATTCATTTGACCATGTAGGTTTTTATTGCCTACCAACGATAGAGCTATAGGTACAGTATAGTACAGTACAGTAGCTATAGGTACAGTACAGTAGCTATAGGTACAGTACAGTAGCTATAGGTACAGTATAGTAGCTATAGGTACAGTACAGTAGCTATAGGTACAGTACAGTAGCTATAGGTAC
>ERZ1740065.1551-NODE-1551-length-13890-cov-13.816480_pt1 | contig 13890 bp, 10 predicted proteins | sample MGYA00581738_ERZ1740065 | MGnify/ENA primary metagenome ERZ1740065 (study PRJEB43018, sample SAMN04849749) | marine metagenome | isolation source: floating plastic debris | place: Pacific Ocean | collected 2008-09-01 | study: EMG produced TPA metagenomics... | reverse complement strand
GACATCGCCATCGATCTCTGACATCGCCATCGATCTCTGACATCGCCATCGATCTCTGACACATAGTTTTTGATCTCTTAGATATCGCCATTGATTTCTGACACACTGTAGACTGATAAATGATTGCGATTAAAAGTAATTGCGATTTTGACTGAACTCAGCAAATTGTAAATTATTGCGCTGTAAAATAAAAGTGAATTCCAATAACTCTTGTTAACTAGAGACTGAAAGAGAAAATATTGCGAAAGCATTTTTTGCGATTGTAGCAAATCGCGATTGACGCATTTGTTTTTCACGCAATAATTTTCCAGTTCACAGTACTTTACAGTAGTCATTGATCTCTCAGATATCGCCTTTGATACATTAGACATTGCCATCAACACGTCAATCATCACCATTGATATCTGATACATGGTAATCGATCTCTCAGATACCTTCATCGATTTCCCAGATATTGCCATTGATCTCTCAGAGAAGGGATCTCTATGATTGTTATTCAATAGCGAAGTAGACAGAATTTCATGCTATAATATTAGTGACGTAATGATGATAAGAATTACAGTCATGTACCTGCAGGTCAGGGACATCAAGGACAACATGCAGAAGATTTACAACGGAATGAGTGGCATGACCAGTGTGCTCACAATCGGTGGGAAGTTGCCCGGTGTGGGACCCGCAATCGTAGGACTGAAAAAAGTGGTGAATCAAATGAAGCCAACTCTGAAGTCTGGGCTCAATAGAATAAAGTCTATTGACTCTAAGATTTATCCGTGGAAGGCGAGAGCTGACAGAGGAGTGACTGCCTGTGATCAGGGTAAGATAACTCTGATTCTAAAATTCACTTTTCAGGGAGCGGTATCTTACTCGCTCAAATTCCAGCAATAATCATGTGATCAGCTTCATCAGAAAAGTCAGAAAACACTGTTAGATAAACATATGTAGATCTAATAGACGAATAGAGTGCTGTTATTAACCATCAATCAGTCATGATTCCGTGATAGATCGATTTCTCTGCGCTACTTTGTCCTGTTATAGAACCCGGCTCTTGGAACACGATAGTTTTTTGGAACTCAATTCTTATAAACTGCAGTAAATGAATCTGTTGTATCATAGATATCTTTATAGTGCAGCCATTGAATCCATTTCGCTCCAGCTCTGATACTGTTATGGCTTATGTTGGTAGCCATTGCTGTCCTCGAACCAGTGAAGACCAAATGTGCTCAAGGCAGCTCTGCGATAGTGTCAGCGCGTGACTGCGTCTCCAGAATGCCTTCCGGATCGTTGAAGACAAACCTCGGTAACAACATGGAGATCCTGGGAGGAGCTGTGGCTAACACTCTCAACGAAGTCAACACTGGTGAGCACCATCTCAACCATTGAGCAGTTTCCAAACTCTTCGATCACAAAGCTCACGTATCGATGATTCGACTTCAATACCTTGATTACCTCCTGATCTCAATTTCAGCTTTGGGAAGAGTCGGAAGCAGCTGCTCAACGGTGAAGAGCTTCATAGACAAGGCAAAGAGATGGCCAAACTTGGATGCCATCCGCAACGGAATAAACAGCATGTACAATTCCATCAGACCGATAGTCGACTTCTTCAACTCTCTTACCAGCATCCTCAACAGGAAGGCATGCGTTCCCAACGTTATCGAGTGAGTTCCATCATTCTTCTTGTTCGTAGTATAATGAGCAAGAGTTCAAAAGGTCATGAGCTTGCTGCTTAGATTTTAAGAAATATTTCTTATGCTGCAGAGACCTCGGCAGAGGAATCAGCAGAGGGATCAGGCGAATCTTCGGCAGGAAGAGGTCTCTTGCTATGGCCAAGAGAGACATCTGCGTCAGGTTGATAAAAGGCTCAATTTGAACTTCTCCTCATTCATGCGAAAGATGGTGTTGACACATTTTTTTGATTCTAACAGCGTCCAAGACATTATCAACGGAGTAAACAAAGTAGCAGATATTATACTCGCCCCGCTGAACAAGCTGATAGACGAACTGCTCTCCAAGGCCCCCAGTTTCAGTCTACCAGGTCAGCAGTTCTCCTTTCATGTTATGAAGTACTTAAAATAGAAAGAAGAGGGTTACAAATAGCTACAATTCTTTTTCAGGTCTCCCCAACTTGGATAACATATTCCGATTTGACTTGAACATCAACATGCCTGACATCAACTTCAACTTGGATCTGGACGTATTCAACAGCTTCGCGCTGATCGGCTGGGACTGTTCTGTCCAAGTTAAGGACGTTTGTCAGGCCGGAACAGGTGTTGTGTCTTTGAACTGTGGACAGCCTTCTCAAGGCGGCTATCTTGGTAAGTGTGGAGTCACAAAAGCAGATATGTCGTGTCTTATTTACCGTGGGGTATACCACACGATACTTTACGTCACCGTTCTGTTGATACAGGCTGCTTCCAAGACGCCGGCTCCAGAGATCTGTCCTCCTACACTATCAATATGGGATCCAGTGCCACCATAGAGAAATGCATCTCCATTTGCAAAGGCAGAAGTGAGTTGGAATATAGGTCAAAATCTGTTGCGTTGCGATGAATTTGTTGATGTCATTCCAAACAATATAAATGCTGCAGGTTTCCGTTATGCTGGAGTCCAGTACTATTCCCATTGCTTCTGCCACAACAGTTATGGTAAGTACTCTCGTCGGAGTGACACAGAGTGTAGCACAGCCTGCAGTGGCAATGCTGCTGAAATGTGTGGTGGAACATGGAGGAATTCAGTCTATTCGACAAACTAGACCCCGCCAGGGGGCGCTCAGATCGCGGGTGTAACACATAAGAAGTTCGAAAATGCTAATCTTTACATTTTGCTAAAATAAAATTTCTTTATAAAAACATCTGTGGTGAATGTTGCTGAAATACATGAATCTTTAGTCTTCACCATGACTTGAAAATTGTAGTTAACACAGGTTTTGACATCAAATCAGAGTCATTGAATTCAGGCTAAGGAAAGAAGAGAGGTGGAATAAAAAATGACTTGCCGGCTTTTGTCATTCTCCTGTCAATTTACGCACTTACTCCCGCACGCTGCCGCACTTACTCCCGCACGCTCCCGCATGTGCTGATGCACAAATATCGACAGGAGAATGACAAAAAGCCGACTTGTCTTCTGGGAATTTATCATCAATACATTGAAAAACTCTTGTAATCAGCTTTTTATCCAAAACAATAACTGTTTGGTGACACTAAAGCTGTGAACCTTGACCGTCACCGCTTTGCGCCAGCAATATTTCACTTGGAGGTGCAGCATCCGCTTTCTGCGATTTCCTCTTCCTAGACTTGATCACCATAGATGTAAAATCTGTGAGTAGCTCCATCAGCTGTAGGGCTGTGAACAGGTTCCACCCAATCCACAGTCCAAACACGGCTCCTGGTACAGAGGCAAAAGTTTTGATCACAATGCATAAGAGCCATTGGCTAGCTGTAACTAGGTCATTGCAGTGAGTCTTTAGATGTACCTATATCAGCGATGAATGCCGACAGTTCATAGGCTGGATTCTCCGTAATTTGTGTGAATAGAAGTTCGTCGTAGAATATCTGTACTCTGACGAGGTTATGGCTGATCGCGTCAGCCATGCTTCCATTTCCGTAGACACTAATCAGCTTCTCGATCAAACCCTCTCTGTCACGTTTCAAGATTTTTATCAAATCCTCCTGCGTTAGAGATGATTCTCATGAGTTAAAAATTTATCAGTGGAGCAGACCCACATGGTACAGGGCCATGCCACATGGTACGACAGGTGCAGCAAGTACTGTTGTACTACTTTAGCTAGTTGCTTAGTTCAAGAAATTTCAGAGCAGAGAAATAGATTATTACTGATAATAAAAAAATGTGTCGTTGAAATGAAATAATTTTTTTCCAACAAAATGTGAGGCTTTTGTCATTCTCCCGAAGATATTCATGCATCAACACATGTGGGAGTGAGCGGGAGTGAGTGTGGATAGGTGCAGGAGTGAGCATGAAAATCGACAGGATAATGACAAAAGTCGAATCTGACACTGCTGCTAGGAAGGGGATGATACCGGTGATTTGGAGTACCTCATAGACTCTGCCAGGCCAGGGAGCTGATGATGATCTCTTCGCGAACTGAGTTTCACTGCAATTCAGTGGACACAATACAGAGGTGAGTGTTAGGAAGAAAGTTTACTTGAGAGACTGAGAAATCATTGGAAACTCACTGACAGCTGGCTTTACACTCTTCACATGTTATCTCCCCTTGGAAATACATCTTGGAAACCTCCAGCACACACTGGCCTAGATTATAGAAATGGAATCTATGTTTCATATGGGAGGTCAGTTTTTTAGATCGTCGATGTAAATGACTCAGATAGATATATTATAATGTAAACAGAATTTTTCAGCCATAATCATTTAGTTTTCATTTGTCACAAAAATGTTGCACAAATATTTATCTGTGTCTTTCATGTTTAGTTTATTTATACAAAATCAACAGAAATATTAGCTGAATAAATTTTTATGATTGGCCAAAAAGGACCAAAGATACAACGATTGAACAAACACATGTTTCCTGTTTTACTATAATGTGCTCCTGTAGTTCTACTTTGGTACGTAGGAGGCTCCATGACATCATATATCAGCTCCGGAGCTTAATATCAGTTCGGGTGATTTGAGTGTAAGACTACATTCAGTTGGTGGCTCGCAGGTAGACTTAAGCTGTCATGGTTGCCATAGCAACCATTGACTGGGTTGTAGTAGGTCACTTCGGTAATGGTACACTTCCTACCTCATATTAATGGTAGGTAAAATATTGAAATGTATGTATCAATATGTTAGCGGTAATTAATACGTACTAAGATATATGTGTCAATTAGGGCTGTTACGATTGTGGTTCGGTTTGGTTAACCAACCAAATATTAGCTTCATTTCAGTTAACCGAAACTGATTTCTGGTGTTTCAGCTATTGTGCCGCACAAATTATTCCAGTCAGGGGCGGATCCAGAAATTTTTTCGACTGACGCTCAAGTCATCAGCTAGTAGCTGTCCGAAGTAAGACTTGCATCTGTCGTCCGCATAACTGTCTGCTGACTGCATACCCGGATGTTTAGTGATGCCGACTGGGGTTGGTGTGGCTGTGTGATGAGTGCAGTTGTGGTTTCTTTAGCTATTTACTACTAGCTGACCAAAAATATTTAAGGTAGCTATTTTTTACTGATGCTTGAGTGTCAGTCGCTTTAGCCTGAGTCCGCCCTTGCTCACAATGCCATTTTTTGTAAGAAATATCAACTAGTTACTGTTTGAGGGATGAGATCAGCAAAGATGGCCACAGATAGCAGTAGTGCAGAAAGATGCGAGTGTACTGGACTCAACTCAGTCCGATGGATTAAACCGAAAATGAACCGAAACCAAACCGAAACCAAACCGAAACCAAACCGAAACCAAACCGAAACCTCTATGAAAAGCCAAACTGAAATTAAAAATCCCAATCTGTTACAGCTCTAGTATAAACCTGTTAACAGCCGATAATACTGTTAAAATATTAATCAACATATTAACTGATAAATAATACATATGTTTTAACACTTTAATATATTAATTATCATGAGAGAAGAAGTGCGTCAATGTAACTTCAGTGTTTTAGGTTCAAAAACTTGTCAACTACGGTTATAGGCCTTAAATAAGTACTCTCTGCTGATAAATCACACGCTATATTGTTTTAGCTAAGTTTTCACCTTGCTCTGTTTCCACACTGTTATTGCAGGGTTTTATAGCGCCAGAGTCCGCTTCGATGGGAAGGGGGAGGTTAACTTCGTAGCAGCCACATTGTTCCACGATCTAACAAAGCCAACAAACTCATCTGACAAGTATTTCTGTGTAACAGCGTGGAATGTGATGAGGGCTGGTGACATACTGACTTGTAGCTGTGTGCACCTCAACGTACAGTCATTCTGAGAGTAGCGAACACCAGGTAGAGTGCTCAAAAAACCATCTAATACATCATCACCATCTTCCACGCACTCCCCGTACGGGTGGGACAGTCTGTCGTACCGAGTCTGGATGGGAAATAATGGCAGAGGTGAAAAAACTGGTGCTGATTCTGACAAATTTTACAGTCCTGTGTAGTTGTCTGAATAAGCCCGTTCGATTTAAAAAGCATCACTTTGCCACCATAGTGATCTCTCGCTATGTAACTCCATAAACCTGTTGTACTTTTATAAAGGTGCCTCATAGTCGTGGTGAGAATGGAGTAGAAATCTTGACTTACTGTAGACATAGAAATTTTAGCGACTTCACAACAATAGCTATCTATATTAGCGACTCAAAGAAACGCTATTAAAGTTGAGCACTATATTTTTTATAGCTCTTATCTTATGTACAAGCTGGAAATAAATCGCTAAAAATTCCAGGCGCTATCATTAGAAATAAAGCTAATTTGAGGAAGACGCTATAGTTTGACAGCGCTAGAATTTGTATGTTTTGATGTGAGATTACTATGCCACCAAAGTCACTATAGCTCCCGACATTGATTGATTCCTGTGACAAACACAGACTAGATCAGATTACAAAGTTTATTGCTGACAGTGGCATGGTGATCCTATTAGAATGGAAAAATGGTGCATCAAATCTATGACCTAAGCAACAGCAGGATAATATGAAAATAGGGTGACAATACACTCACGCATTCAGGTCAAACGTGGCGCAAAATATATGACTATCTGCTGCAAAAACCCTACTGCAGTTCACAAAATCTGAAGGAATGCTAAATCATTCATCATGACACGGGTGGTGAGTGAGGAATGGTTGATGTGCAATAGAGCTACAGTTTTACGGGCTAAGAAGGTTGCGTGTCAACATAGGTGCCTGTCCTTAACCGCCGCTGGCATAGCTTTGGTCCAGACCTGTACCAGTGGAGCTTTGGACAGGGAGGCGGTGCAGGAAGGGCGAAGAGAGAGAGGAGAGCCAGTGACAGAGGTTATAGATAGGAGTTGGATGGAAGAAGGAAGTGGAAGGTGGGAGAGGAAGACGAGGTAGAGTCAGTGAGAGGGATTATGGGATAGGAGTTGGATGGAAGAAGGAAGTGGAAGGGTGGAAGGAGAGAAAGACAGGTATAGCCAGTAAGAGGGATTATGGGATATCAGGTCACCTGAGTCATTGATATAGAGATACTGGTACCGGGAGCCACAGCGACGCCTTTCTGTTTGGGGAATGACATTTCATGAGCACCGTGCAATGTTACTACTGCTCCCAGGGGTGGTATATCTCCAATATTTTTCTTTGGGTAACGATTTTCATATTCATATTCCTCTACATTCAACAACAGCTCCATACCTGGAAAGGAGATTCTTATCATGAGAAAAGTCATCTTTCAGACTAGGGATAAAATTATTCAGAAGTTTTAATTGTGATAGATAAAATCGTAGATTGTAGATAAAACCAGTTATCTGATGAAATTACATGCTGAAAATGTGTCATGACTATCTGCTGATACTTTACTTATGGAAAATGGATGGTGATTCAATTCGCATTGTACACTTGGTATGCTGCCTTAAGCCTGGTTTCCATATAATCACCGGCGGAGCGCAACCGCACGAATCACCGGCAGAGCGCAACCGCACGAATCACCGGCGGAGCGCAACCGCACGAATCACCGGCGGCATCTGCCAGACCCTTGCAGATTCCCTGATTTTAGGATTCATTTCAGTTCCAATTCTCTCGCAGAATTATAGATTCAGTTCAGTTCAAGATTATCTTTCAGAGATTTAAGTTCAGTTCAGTTCTCTAATGGGCATAGGTCAGTTCACGATTCTGTATCAGTGACAGCCTTTCCATGTAGACTCTGTCAGATTTAGTTAAAATCAGTTCAGTTCTAGCGCTATCAATGACTCAGAGATATGACGTCATTATAGTTCTCCAGCACATAGTTCAGTCCGTCCACCAGCTCGTTCTAGTGTGTGTAGAGCTCAGATCACAGTTGACCAACTCTAAGTTCAGTTCAGTTCTGATTTGTTTCAATGCTATCAGGATTCACTCTGGAGTTCTCAAAAAATTGTAAACTGAATCGTAATTGATTCAGTTCATGCGAATCAATTCCAAGGGTCTGGCATCTGCGGAGCTGTATGGAAACCGGGCTTCATTGCCAATTATATGCCAAAGAGTACACTGCAGTGGCATTGCCCATTAGCCGCACTCACCATGGCTGGCTGTTCTGCGGCAATGTAATGCACTTGATATGCGACCACATGGGCTGTATTAAAGCTATGATTAATTTAGGGGAAAATTAATCATAGTTAATGTGATTAAATTGCAGCTCTACTGAAAAAAATTCCGCAGCTGTTGCCTGCCAGAGAGAGCAAGGTCTGATGTCGAAAAAACCTGCCATAGCGATGTCAAAAAACCAAAGTCAATTCAATACAATCATTGGTAATTGCAACTGCGGTTACTGCATATAAATTCATGTGGAGACAATCCCTTCAATAAAGGAGAGAAGTTTGCATACTATCATACCAGACTGTGAGTTGGCCACTACTACTAGCATGACCCGCCAGCTAATCCTCACGCAGATATAAGTATTAACCTATCCAGTGACAAGATGGAGCAGGTTGCACTGACTCACCGAAGTCTGGTCCTGGACCTGTGCTGTTCAGTCCTCCACCCCAGTTAAAAACATAGCAGTTTCCAAGCCCCATGTTGAAATACTCTTCATTGTGACTGATTGGTGTCTTAGCGAAAGTGCTGTATACAAACATGTCGTTTGCCTGATGACCTTTCTCTGGGGTCCAAGCTGTGCTCTCCATGTCTATGAAAGAAAGATATTATGACTGAGATCCTTACTCTGACAGCTCAGTTCTTGAGCTAATTATTACAGCATTAACTGTCTACTTCCTCGCTCTGGAAATTCTTGAATAATTATTGAAGAACTGGTAGTTGTTTATTTTCTCACCATTAAATTGCTCCAAATAAGAGGCAGTGAAGAGGTCTTAGGAATTATTGAAGAACTCTTATGAATTCTTCAAGACTTCTTGAAGAATTCTTGAAAAATTCTTCAAAAACTTTCAGGTCAGGGAGATAGAAAATTACCGAAGAAATCATCAACACCTCTTCGATAATTCTCAAGAGCTCTTAAGATTTCTTGCATTTGAAGAATTTCGGGACATTTTTTACTCTCCTATCGGCAGGCTCGCCGAGTGTTGTACCAGTGAAGTACGATGTTAGGTCTGCGTGACTTTTGTTCGCTATTGGTACACAGCAGTTAGTTCCATCGTTATTGCAGCCATGTAGCAGCTATCGCTGGTAGTATAGCCGGCGGATGCGCGCGTCAATATCCTCTCATTGCACAAAGGCATGATTACTGCGTACTGCACTTCTGTCATGAACAGATTTTTGAGATTTCATATATCTTTATTCGTACTTTTGTACTACAGACAGGACGCAACGCAAGCAAGAAAATTAAATTCGGGAGCGAAATTACCTTAGCTTTAAAATGCATTTTCTAAGATAAATATGATGAATGATTCGCCACACCATTCGTTTGGAAGTATTCAACTTATGACGGAACAGCCCGTATACAGTAATAATATAATCAAGATATTTTAGAAACACTCACACAATTTGAACAAAAATTGTAGCATCTTATTGAAATTGTGCCAAAATCAGTGGAAAAGCAGTAAATCAGGTAGAAAACACATGATAAAGGATAGTAATTAATTTATTTATCTTCAATTAAAAATGAAAGGGGCGATTTTTCTTGGCTTCTATATTGTGTGACTTTTTTAACCATTTTCTTACACTCTCGGTGATCATTATCATGTATGAATAACAGCGTACAAAATCTCACAAAACGAAAGGGCTGTTTATGACAAAAGCGGGCAGCTACGCCGTAATCATGCCTTCGTGCAATGAGAGGAAATTGACATGCTCAATCGCCGGCTATATTATTAGTGATAGCTGCGACATGACTGCAACAACGATGGAACTAACTGCTGCGTACCAATGGCGAATGAAAGTAGCGCACACCGGACAAACATCCTACTTTGCTGGTACAACACTCAACAAGCCGATGGGAGAGTAAAACACACCGGGAAATCCGTGTAGACAACTGCAATTACAGCATGTGTGTCTCATTATAGGGCTGCTGAGCTTTGCTTGCCTCGCATGAATAAACTTACTACAATTACCAGCATGCCTGTTTTCAGGATAATGAACTCTTTATTCAGAATTTTGTACAAATTTTAGCGTAGTTTCTTTTCCAGATTTTTCAAGATTTCTAACATATTTCTTTTCTTTGAGGCTTTATTTGGCAAAAACTAAATTGCTTTCAAATAGTTGAGTAGGTCTTTAAAAAACTTTCTCAGAATTTGAGAGTAGAATCAGCAATGAAGACAGAAACTTGTGTGCTATGTTGTCCAATCATCAATCAGGTCATGACACCGATCCATTGAATGAGCTTTGGGCACAAGGATATTTTGGTACAGGTGTAGATACCTTACGCAGTCACTAAGCGTACTGATCTGAGCCCTGTCAGCACCAGGAGAGTGATACAAGCGCAGAGTAAAAATAATAATTTCTAGTGATCTAGGTGTCCAAAGAGCGTTAGTTCAATGGTGCGTTTAATAATTTCCATAGCTTTCATGGAGAGATGGAGGGAGAGAGTATAGCGCACACATTGAATCATAAGTGAGCATAGACTACTTACTGATTATGTCAGATGTCTGAGTGGCTGGAGCGCTACGTCGATGTCTATTTTGATTGCACACTGTCACAGCTAGATAGGAAGAAAATAAAAATAGCATGAAACAATAATTAATGAGTCATGGTTATTACAGCCTTTGAGTTACTCCGTTTTATCAATTAAACCTCTGGAAGGCTCTTTATTACCTAAACTCCCATTCAAGATGGTTTTATATGAGCTAATGAATCAAAATAGCAAAAAGCACTAACACTAGCTGTAATTATAAGCTGATACGTACAGGCAACAGCTGGGCGATAGGCACCAACAGCAGATATCTAATGGTAAATTGCCCTACATCTAGATTTCATACATACAATCAGATTTACTCTAAACTAAGGCTGAAACACTTTGTATAGTATGTATGAGTTTTCTTCTCGTGTTTTTATGATTTTTCAGTGAGGAAATCTAACACTACCTATGGTTAGTCATAAAAAAACGGTAACAGCTCGTGACAGTGTCAAAGCTGCTAATAATGGTGAGAATCATATGGTTATATGACTATGGGGTAGTTAACCAATGCCATGTAGATAAAACTGCACAAGGCTTCAAATCAGAGTGGGATCAAAAGTTAAAAAGTTGTTTTCCCTGGTAATGAGTAAAATTAGGCCAACGTCCCACTCTCCATATACTTGTGCTCGCTTATAGATGAGTCAGCTGCTGTCTTGTCTTGCATTCAAATGAAGCCCAACCAGAACTAGACTTGTGTTTGCTATCATAACAAATACATGGCTGTTTGAGCCCTTTGTAATGGGGTGAACGTCTGTTGAATAACTAATCAAAGATTACAGATATGGCACCGAAATCTCCCTGAAACCTCATAAAGCATGAGAAGAAAACTCAAATGTATTATGAAAAAAAGAGGTTCAGCCATAGTTTAGAGTGAATCTGATTGCGTGTATGATATTTACATGAATGATTTACTATAGAGATCTGCTGTTATCGCTTATAGCCTGGCTCTTGTCTTTAACAAAAAGGAAACAAGAAAGAAACTTCGGGAGACGCTCAAATCGGATTTCGCCTTCTAGCTTTTCACCATATCAGCAAGTACTTCATTTGCCATATTTGCTACTTAAAAGTCGTGACAACAATATTCAGCCAGGAGCTTCTGAATACTTGAATATCATCGGAGCTCTTTTTTTACATTGACGATGATAAACGTGTGTTTTTGTGAGAGGATCTTCCTTTACATCATGTGGCAGAGCAAGTAGGTTTGCTGATGTTAGAAATAAAATCCTGCACTGCACTGAGCTACATGAAGTAGACATGAAGTAGTATGTGGCACTGATGGTACTGACTGTACTGACAGTACCGACCGCAGTGACGATACTTATGATACTGATGTTACTGACTGCACTGATGGTACTGACCACACTGACATTACTGGGGCAATGATAGAACTGACAGCAATGATGTGAGGAAATGATGCTTCATAATGCTGGTCAAATGCTGTCAATGTCCAGAGACTTACCCGAGACTTACCCGAGACAGCGTACTGTACTGAATAGAATAATCTGCATGTCACGTTACAAAACAAGCAGAGGTGCACCGCTACTTCACGCCAATCACGTCATGTCTAGTCAGATTCTAATCATTAATCAGGGGATATCTAAAGCCACTTTCAAATTGCGCCGATATCCGCCTGCCGATATCATCATTTCACACATCTGAGCAGTGTGAGTGGCTCAAGAAATGAGCGCAGTGCAGCTTGGCTCCCATTGGTCAGTGTTCAGTTACTGAACAATTCTATTGCTTGAAAAGTGTTCTTGCTGATGCATCGAGTGAAGCCAAATCACCGGCTGGGTAGCCCCCCCCCACCCTTGCATATTCGTGAAATGATGATATCGGCTGGCGGCTATCGGCGCAGTGTGAATGCGGCTTAACCCAGAAAATTTACTATAGATTAGAACTAAACAACCAGTCTGATTGTCTGCGGAAAAATCACAACTTTCCTTACCAATTTTAGGTAACACAGACAAACTGAAATATCCCACTCTGAATACACCCACCTGGAAAGGGCAATCTGCCAGCGAGCGTGCTGGCAAAGTTTGTCTGTGTCTCAAATCTCAGGAAATGACGAATGACTAGAGCAACATGTACAGCTAGCATTGCCATGGAAACGAGGCATATGAACGTCCAAAGCCATCTCTTCCTCCTATCTATGGACAGAAGATAAAATATTCATCCAATTGTTACAAATATGACCATGACGATGTTGATAATGATTGTTGTCTATTTCCCCACCCAGAATATTTTCAAAAGCAAGAAGTCTCAAGATTGCTTGAGACTTCTTAAATACTCCTTAAGAATTATTGAATGGTGCTTGAGGAGTTCTTCAGCAATACCCACCTCTCGCATTGTAAAGTTGAGAAAAGACCTTTGAATCCGAGTTGTCCACAAAACTCTTCAGAAGGTGCAAATAATTAGAATCTTCTTTCTTCTCAACTGTCTCATTCTAAATGTGGGAGAATATAGTTCATAAAATGCACAAGTATACACGTGTATACATGAGGACTTTCCAGTTATAGGTCCACGAGAACAAAAATAACCACAGCTAATCGCGAAAGATAAAATAAATGTAAATCATACCATGTGTGTTTTTCTACACTACATGGGTCGCAACCTCGGTCCAGGAAAAATCTTTACGGCAAGAGTCAAGAGGTCACCGAGACAAGATTTTGATATTGGGCAGTACCATGACATCATGAGTAGTTCAGCATTGTCATACTATTGCCATTGGCCTAGTGTGCCTGTCAGCTACGAAGTCCTTAGGATGGATCGTTAGGACAGATATCCTTATACTAACTTAAAATTGATATACTCCACATTGAACTGAGTAGAAAAAGAAGCCTGAAGGTTTATCTGACTAAAATTTTCTTTTCTTTTCTGAGTGATAGTTTCCATTTAATTCCTCTTGAGCGAATATTCTGGATGAGTTACATTTCTAGCACAACTTCCACTTGACGCTCGAAAATAGTCTGAGCTGTGTAACAATCGCTGGGCTCATCTCTTTCACAGCCAATCCTTAAAAAAGTTGATCTGACAGCAGGAAGGCTAAAGGTGCTTTTACAAGGTCCAGACTTTAGTCCAGACTTGTGCGCCTCCAGACTTCTAATATCTGAGTCTGAGATACTGAGGCGCTTTTACACTGTCCAGACTCTAGTGCCAGCAGGATTGTTATATAAGCCAATTAT
>ERZ1740065.1550-NODE-1550-length-13891-cov-4.539607_pt1 | contig 13891 bp, 13 predicted proteins | sample MGYA00581738_ERZ1740065 | MGnify/ENA primary metagenome ERZ1740065 (study PRJEB43018, sample SAMN04849749) | marine metagenome | isolation source: floating plastic debris | place: Pacific Ocean | collected 2008-09-01 | study: EMG produced TPA metagenomics... | reverse complement strand
TAGCGCGAGGGGATGTGGAGCGATGGCGACACGGAGAAATTCGATTCCACGAGTTGGAACAGGCCCGTCGTAAACAGGTGCACATTGAGCAGCACCGCCCGATCCTTAACCAGAAAATTCAAGGGATAGATCGACAGTTGCAGTGGTTAAATGAGCCCCATTCTAATAGACAGGGAGAGCGATCGCTGGCGGGAAAAATTGAACAGATTACGAAAGAAATTAACGATCTTAACTATCAAGTTGAAATACATAATCAACTGCGAAAAAAACTTCGAGAACAACAGCAGTGGTTAACACAGTTTGAAAATTTAAAGCGTTGCCGGGAGGAAAAACCCAAGCTAGATCAACAATATCAACAATTAGAAGTCAATTTAAAAGGGCGACAGGAGGAGATTGAAAAGTTAAGCCAACAATCCCAGGAATTGCAAGGGCAGCTTGATCAAATTCTTGATCCCACTGAGGCGATCGCCCACCTAGATGCCCAATCCCAATCTCTCCGTCAAACCCTGAATCAATATTTAGCCGACTTAGGAGGGACGAAACGGCAGGCGATCGAATTAAACGAATTGGAAAGGCAATCTCAGACGGATCGTAACAGCCTTAAAAAGCATCAAAAACAGCAACGTATTTACGACGAACTGGCTAAGGCGTTCGGCAAAAATGGGTTACAGGCGCTCACTATTGAAACGGTTTTACCTCAGTTAGAAGCGGAAACTAATCGAATTTTGTCGCGCCTTAGTGCCAATCAACTACACGTGCAATTTATCACCCAAAAAGCCAAGAAAAATCAATCCAAACCTCACGGCAGCCGTAAAGGAAAAAAGGGCGATCGCCCCCAAGAGGACGTTAAAATGACTGACACCTTGGAAATCCTTATTGCCGATGCTCGCGGCACCCGCCCCTACGAAACTTATTCCGGCGGCGAAGCATTTCGCATTAATTTTTCCATTCGCCTTGCCCTATCGCGGTTGCTCACCCAACGATCCGGTACCGCTTTACAGCTATTGATTGTGGATGAGGGATTTGGGACCCAGGATGAAGCCGGACGCGATCGCCTGGTGGCCGCCATCAATGGCATCGCCAGCGAATTTGCCTGCATCCTCACCGTCACCCATATTCCCCAGCTCAAAGAAGCGTTTCAAAATCGCATTGAAGTAACGAAAACTGCCACAGGATCAATATTGCAGGTTATCGCCTGATTCAGCCACGCCCCTGGCAATACCTTAAATACCACAGCCCTTGCCATAGGGCGATCCTGGCGGTTTTAACTGCCCCAGTTTTTCCCTGGGGATCACAAATGGGCAAGAATGGACTATTCTCAATCCATTGCCCCGCCTCACACACACCAAAAGGGGTAAATGCAACGATTCTTACTGTTTAGGCTCCATTAATTCGGTAAATAGAAATCGCTGCATCGTTGTTTTAATCGGTCCTTAATGTGCCGTTTCGTTCGCTATGGATAAATCTTTTGACCCGCGATCGCCCCAGGTTCTCCGCTAGCGTCGCACGGCTACCCGGTTTGGTGTAGCCCTTGTCGTCGCTGTGCAAGGGTGGTTACCCCTGGCTCCGGCGATCGCCGCCACCGGTTCCCCCCTTGAAACGTCACGGGAAGGAATATCCCCTGAATTAGTCTCTCCTGACTCAATCTCTCCCGAATTAACAGAAACCAGCGACCCTACGCTGCTGGCTCAAACCGGGCGGGTCTGTGCTCACGATGTGGGCACGTGGATTAACCGAGTTGTCAATGCTCCCACCTTTCGCAAGGGGCGCTGGGGTATTAAGGTGCAGGCCCTCAGGGACGGCACCGTTTTTTATGAGCGCAACAGTAACAACTTTTTTATTCCAGCGTCAAATATGAAGCTGTTCGTCACCGCCGCCGCGCTGCAAAAGTATGGTCCTGAGGCTCGCCCCTACCAATCGCGGGTGGCGGACTGGGTGAAATATATTAACGAGCGCAGCAATAATAAATCTGCCGATGCCCTATTTCGCACCATGGGCTATTCGTCGGGGGTTAAGCAGGCGCTGCGAGGATTGCAGGTTAATCCCAACGGCTTTCGTATGCGGGACGGGTCCGGGCTGTCGCGGGGGAATTCTGTACAGCCAGGGACAGTGATTCAGCTTTTAGGGGCGATGAATCGGGCCCAGGGCAGTGATGCTTTTCGGCGATCGCTCCCGGTGGCTGGGCGATCGGGCACCCTCCGCCGTCGCTTTAACGGCACCCCCGCCGCTGGTCGCGTTTTCGCCAAAACTGGTACCCTGCGAGGGGTTCGCGCCTTATCCGGTTACCTAGAGCATCCCCTATATGGCACCTTGCTGTTTAGCATTTTGGTCAACCAGCCGGGTCAATCGGGCAGTCGCATGTTAGGGGCGATCGATTCTATTGTCGGTACGGTGATGGGGATGCGTCCCTGTGAAGAGGGTGTTCCCGTTGACTTGCCAGAAGCGCGGCGATCGCCCATGCGCCTAGGACCCACTGGTCTGCCCAGAACCGACACCTGGCCCTCGCTACTGCAAAATCGCCGCTGATCGGCATCACCTGAAGATCTGAATTCCACGCAAAGTCCCCCTTGACAAGGGATGTTTGAGCGATCCTCAACATTTAGACCCGCAACAAACCCCGTAGCAACAGTAAAAGGGGTAGGGGATCCTTTAAGTGGGGAAGCCAGATTCAGGCTGTATTTATGCCGTCGAACTCAGGTTCTTGTGTTTAAGAGGGTCATAAAAAGAGGAGGCGGAGGTTAAACAACCCTTGCCTCCTCTTTTTTATTATTTGCACCTGGTTGTTTGCAGCTAATTATTTGCGCCTGGTTGTTTGCGCTTAATTATTTGCGCCTAAAGACTCGCCCTTGAGCTCCAAAAGTCGGAGAATCGTTTGTTCCACAATCTTGTCAGGCGTGGATGCTCCAGAGGTGACGCCCACCACAATGGGACCGTCCGGCAGCCAGTCCGTGCTAGTGGTTTCGCCCTTTTCTAAAGGCTGGTGGGAAATGGTTGTCGCGTCAATCAAGCGTTCCGCCGAGTCAACGTGGAATGAAACAAACCCCTTATCGATCGCAATTTCATGCAAGTGGGTCGTATTGGATGAATTGTAGCCACCAATTACCAGCATCAAATCCGCCGGCTGCTTTGCCTTCACCAAGCCATACATGGCATCTTGGCGTTCCTGGGTGGCATCGCAAATGGTATTGAAACTCATAAAGTGTTCGTTTAACTTGTCGGTGCCATGTTTTTGCATCATGGTCCGCTCCACCAGCTTACCGATCGCCTCGGTTTCACCCTTCAGCATCGTGGTTTGGTTCGCCACCCCCACTCGCACTAAATCCACATCGGGATCAAATCCCGGTGAATGGGCATTGTTGAACTTATCCAAAAACACCTCCTTGTCGCCCCCGTGCAAAATGTAATCGCACACGTACTGGGCTTCCTCTAGGTTCAGCACCACCAGATAAGTATCGGCAAAGGACAGGGTGGCGATCGTTTCCTCGTGCTTGTACTTACCGTGGACGATAGACGTGTGCCCATCTTTTTTATGCTTCTCGACGCTATTCCACACCTTTGATACCCAAGGACAGGTGGTGTCCACAATAATTGCCCCGCGATCGTTCAGCAGCTTCATTTCCTGCACGCTGGCTCCAAACGCCGGCAAAATCACCACTTCACCATCGCCCACGCCGGAAAAATCTTTCTGCCCATCCACCACCTGAACAAAATGCACGTCCATATCCCGCAAATTTTTATTCACGGACGGGTTGTGGATAATTTCGTTGGTAATCCAAATGCGGCGATTGGGAAACTGCCTGCGGGTTTCATAAGCCATTGCCACCGCCAGCCAATTGAATCGTGACGGATCCACATTGAAGCTCGTTGTTATTACTGCGAATGGTCTGAATTAAATCGCTGGTGTAAGACTCTTCCAAGTCACCCGCAATTTCCTCTTTCCGCCCAAAGCTACGGCGGTGATAATTATCCGACTTGCTTAGTTCCCGGCGAAAAGCTCGAGTATTGAGCTTGGTTTCCGACGGTGCTCCTGACTCAGCAGTCTGCGTACTGGGCGCGTTCAAGTCAACAGTTTGTAGATTGCCAGGTTTTAAATCCGAAGTCTTCGCATTGGTTGTTAGCGAAGCGGGAGTGCTGACCTCAGATTCCATAGCCGCAGCTTTCATTGGCGCTTACCTATTACCCACTTACATTGTCTTTGATCTTAAGGCAAACTCCCGGCAAATCAAGCTCAACCTAATTACCCAAACCGCAAGCATTAATAAACTCAGCCTATAAAACATGACCCTGACCCGGCAACATCGCTAAGTCAGGGTCGGTTATTGGCCCAAAGGAACGCCAGTGGGGCGCGTTCAATCCATGATCAACTCTGGGGAACGCGCCTTAAGGTAGCTGCTTTAAGTAAAAGTATCGGTTGGAAAATTACTTGTTGGGCTGGGGGGTCATGCGCAAGTAAGGCTTAACTTCGGTGACGCCTTTAGGAAACTTCTTCTTGGCATCTTCGGTGGAAATGCTGGGAACCACAACACAGTCATCACCATCTTTCCAATCGGCGGGGGTTGCCACACTGTGGTTATCCGTTAGCTGCAAGCCGTCGATAACCCGTAGAATCTCGTCGAAGTTACGACCGGTGGCGGGAGGGTAGGTCAAGGTTAGACGCACCTTCTTGGCAGGGTCAATAACGAAGACGCTGCGGACGGTTACCTTGGCGTTGGCTTCAGGGTGGATCATGCCGTACAGCTCAGCGACCTTGCCGTCTACGTCGGCCAAGATGGGATAGTTCATCTTGGTGCTTTGGGTTTCTTCAATATCTTTGGACCAGCCTTTGTGATCGTCAACGTTATCGACACTAAGGGCGATGGTTTTAACGTTGCGCTTTTGGAATTCGCCCTGCAGTTGGGCCACTCGCCCCAGCTCGGTGGTGCATACGGGGGTGTAGTCGGCAGGGTGGGAGAAGAGAACAACCCAGCTATCGCCGGCCCACTCGTAAAAGTTGATGGTTCCGTCGGTAGATTCTTGGGTGAAATCTGGGGCAGCTTGACCAAGTTTTAATGACATATGCTTCAGTTCGATAGTTTGTATTTCGTTGATCGGCGAGGGCATCGCTCGTGGATAGTTGGGGAAAGCAGGGCGGGAAAAACGGTAAACGTCCAACGCCCCCTAAATTTTCAGTGCGTCCTTTCTTGGGGTTGCCTGAATTTTTAGGTGCCCTTAAATTTCAGGTGGTTTTGCGATCGCGCCTAGGGGCTGTCATCAATTAAATCTCAAGCCCAATAGCGGTGAGGGTTTCAGCCCCTAGTATTTTTTATTTAAAAGGGCGTGTACTTCCCACCGCATCAGGCTTCTGGAGTTTAATTGATGACACGCCCTAGCAACAGCAGCGCGAAACTGATTCACCTGTAATCCATCTGTCTGTAAATTTTGCCACGAAATTTTTGCTTTCTTTTAGGGTTTTCCGCCCCGAAACAAGACTTTATGAAAACTCAGAAAAGGTCGATGGTTTGCAATCGATCCGATTCCGAGCAGATCATCAGAGTGTTTCGCGATCACCCTGAAGAGGATACAATCTGCCCGTTCCTAAATTGGCTTTAATCCCGGCAAAAGTGCCGGCAGTGTACCCATGGCGTATTGGTTGTTGAAAAGCGAACCGAGTGATTATTCCTACGACGATTTAATTCGCGATCGCCAAACTATTTGGGATGGGGTGAATAATAATTTGGCGCTGAAATATATGCGCACCATGAAGCCGGGGGATTTAGCTCTAATTTATCACACAGGTAAGGAGCGCCGGGCAGTGGGAATTGCGGAGGTGATTAGCAATCCCTATCCCGACCCAGCCCTAGATGAGGAGCGGCGGACGGTGGTAGATGTGAAGGCGGTGCGATCGCTGCCTAAACCAGTAAGCTTGAAAGCGATCAAGGTGAAAAATGCCGAGGACAACAGCTTTGATGGGTTTGAATTATTGCGCATCGGTCGCTTGTCAGCGGTGCCGGTTTCTGAGGAACATTGGCAACTTATTGTAAATATGGCGGAAGCCACGGACAATTAGCCACTTTTGGAATGCCCTTAGGACATGATTTGGAAAATGAAGGATATTAGATCGTGCTTGCCCAGGGTGATGCGATCGCCATTGCGCAGTTGATAGCGCCGATAGGACGGCAGGGGCCAACTGTTCACGTAGGTACCGTTAGCGCTGCCCGTATCTTCCAGGTAATAGCTGCTGCCATCCCAGTGCAAATCAGCGTGAATTCGCGACACAATTTCCGCGTGGGGAAAGTCAGTCATGTCAATGTCGGGAGGCACGCGGCTGTTGGTTTTGCCAATATGAACCACTTTTAACTCCCGAGGCAAAGGCAGGGGCGTATTGGTTTGCAGGTGTAAAAGCTGTCCCTTTTCGTGGGTTTGCAAAACCGTTGCCGCCTCTGGTTCCTGGTCAGGCGCGTCTTCCGCATCGGTAGACGTTTCAACTATGGGTGCTTCAGACCCTTCAGGGGGTTCAACGGCTTGGGGTGCTGGGCGACCATTTGGGAGATCGTTCCAGGGATCACCCAGGTCATTGCCCACCCCAGTATCAGCGAGGGGCATTTCTTGATCCGCCTCAGTGGGGGGCATTCCCCCAGGCATTCCTTCTAATTTACGATTGTCGGAGTTTTTTGGTGTACCGAGAACGGCAGCGATCGCGTCAACCGCCCCCAGGTCCGTCACGGGGCTAGGGATGTCCTCCTCCTCGCCAACAGCGACCCCACTGCTCGTCACATTAACAGGCACAGTGCCCTCCTCTGCAAGAGTCTCAACCTCGTCGCTAGCCTCGACCGCTTTAGTCATTTCAATATTTTCAAACGTTTCGTTAACCCCAGGGGGCGGACCTGGCGGCGCTTCCCAGGACAGTTCCAAATCATCTAAATCATCATCGTCATCCTCTGCCAACCACTGAGCTTCCGCCTCGCTCAAGGGCTCAGTAATGGGTGACAAAGTCTCCGTATCGGCATCGATAGGGGATTCAATATTATTCTCAGCAAAATCACCCTTGGCAAAGTTATCCCCAGCGAGACTGTTTTCGGTGATCACCCCCTCATCCCCCTTCGCCACAACCATCTCCAACGATTCATCCAAGGCAGAAGCGTCACTATTCCCGCCCTCTGAACTTCCGATCCCCAATAGGGCGTCTAGCCCTCCTTCGTCACCCGCTTCACCGTTTGCGATTCCACCACCCGCGATCCCATCGTTCACGGCGTCAAAATTTCCTAAGCGTCCTGATAAAGGATCGGAGGACAGAGGCAGCGGTTCTGAATTTAAGCTGTTTTCGGCATTTAGCTTAATGCCACACTGGCCACAGAAATTTGCATCACTTAAAACCGTTGATCCGCAGCCAAGGCAGACAATCTTCGTTGGCAATGGCGCAGAGCACGTCTCACACTGCACGGCTTCGTCAGGGTTTTCGTGGTAGCAGTGGGAGCAGACAACCATAATTTACAAACACTACAAACGCAGAACGCAAATAGTCGAAACAAGCGAAAGAAAGCGGCGATCGCTCCTTAGGCAAAGGCATCTTAAGCCGTGGAAAGGTTACAACAAATCCCAACAATTGAACCTTCTTAAGCCTACGGTAACCTACCAGCCAGCTCGTGACCCTAAAACATTGTTACAGTTAGCAACGGTTTAATCGGGAACGGTGGCTTTTGCTGGAAATTCTCGCCCGCAAATCATAAAAGCCCCAAAAAAATTGGACAAGGGGCATGGTTCCAAAGGCGATCGCCCCTTCGACTTCTAGCAACATTAAGAGCTCAGGCTCGAGGCAAGGGAATTAAGGCAATAAATTCGGTGGCAGGGTAGCGCTGGCGGACTGGTCTAGTAGCCAAAGCAAGTCTCCTGACGGTTGAACGGCGCAGCTGGGGTATTGCTGACTGAGGGGCGATCGCTCCATGCCAAATTGTCCCTGTAAAGACACGGGCAATACCTGTTCCAAAGGGGTCTGCTTATTATCTCCAGCCACTAAAAACACCACCCAATCAGAGCGATTCAGCGCCGGCAACGTCAAGGAAATGCGAGGCTGGTCCCCTTTCTGTCCAACGCTGACCAACTTCTCCGTTTCGTCCAAAATTGCCGTACCCGGAAATAACGACGCCGTGTGACCATCGTCTCCCATTCCCAGCATCACGATGTCCCACCTCCAGCCGGCACCATTGGCAGAGGCAAACAACGACTCAGAATCCTCAAAGGCGTTGCGCACGGTTTCGGCATAATCTTCCGCATCAGTGACCACATCGCCACTGCCAGTGGGCATAGCAAAGATCTGAGCCGCTGGAAGTGGCACCTGATTCAGCCATGCCTCCCGCGCCATTTTTTCGTTGCTATCAGGGTGATCCGACGGCACATAGCGCTCGTCCCCCCAAAAAATCAACAGCCGTTGCCACGGAAGCGATCGCCTTGCCAGGGCTTGATAAAGAGGCTTCGGCGTACTTCCCCCCGACAGCACAATGGAACAAAACGGCTGACGCTCCAGCACTTTTTCAATGCGATCAACCACCAAAACACAGGCCCGTTCGGCGATCGCCGCCTTATCCGCCACCACCTCAACCCCTCGCTTACCCACAGGTTCCACTCCTTAACGTTGCAGTACTTAATTGCCATGCTTGTAACTCCGATGCTTGCAATCCCAAGGCTTGCTAAGCTCCCAACCTTGCGACGTTTCTTTTCAAATTTTTGGGGCGTAATCCCCTACAGCATCTGCGGCTTCTGCCTTTTATGGAATGGTCAGAAGCCGCCGCCGTCGCAAAAACGCAGAAACCCTTAATCCCCTTCCCCGACCTCTGTTACACCCCAAATCCTGACGAACGCCACAACACGGGTTAAAACTGACATGAACAGCAAGCAGCAAAGACCCAGAGAACACTATGGGATAATCAGATACCAAACGTTAAAGTCCAATCAACCAGTCAAACCACTCCGAAAAACACTGTCTCTCTAGCCGCCCAACACCTTTCACAAGAACTAATGGCAGGTAACCGAGAAAAAGCTAAGCCTCAGAAAACCTCACAAGAAACAGTCACTGCCCCCATAAAACTCCACGCAATTCAATAGAATTTTGCTTGCTACGAACATTTCAATAGAATCGATACACGCACACATTCAGCACCACTGGACTCCGCCTATCCACCCAGCCCATGCCCGCCACCAACCCTGACCTCAACAAAGCCCAACTTTTGCTGACCGCTCGCGCCATGCTGGTCTGCGGCATAGTCACTATCACCGTCGCCTTTGTCAACTACATCGGCCTGCTTATCCCCTTTGAGCCCCTTGAACAATCATGGCAGCAAGTGTTTGTTAGCCGCCTTGTGGACCTGGGCATTATTCCCTTCATTGGCATCGGCTTTATTTTCTGGGGATTTTGGATTGAAGAGCGCAGCCTACAGAAACGTTTGCCACGCCGAAAGTTTAAAATTGCGGCCCTTAGCCTCGCCTTCGTCCTGGGGCTGACTTTCCTGCTCCTCTCTCCCCTGCATATCGTCAACGTTTGGAGCAGAAGCCGCGAAGTCCTCGCTCAAATCACAACGGAAGCCCGAAGCGCCGAAGAGCGCGTGGAAGAGCAAATTCAATCAGAAGCCTTCCAAACTGGTGTGGAGCAGCGCCAACAGGTCCTAAGCCAGCAAGTGGACCAGTTACTTAGAGATGAGGCAGCGGTACAGGAACTGTTAGAGGGGAATGAATTAACAGAAGAGCAAAAAGGTTTCCTACGCCAAGCCCAACAAGACCCAGAGCGTCTCAAAGCATTTATTAACTCTCAAACCGAGCGCATACCAGCAGAAATTATCGGTCGAATTCGAGAGCGGCGGCAAGATCTGGACACAAGAGCCAGACAGTCAGCGTTTCGTTCCGGCGTACAAACTGGCATCAGCGGTTTGATGCTGTCTGGTGGGTATATTGCCCTAGGGGCATCGGCGTTCAGAGGGCGTCCAAAAAGCGCCAAGAAGAAGCGGTAAGTTCAGAGGTTAGTGGCGCTTAGCTTGGCCCTTGCCAAATCAACTCGCCGCATCACTGTCGACCGGCATTATCGACATCATTCCTTGAATCAGGGGCTAAAAGCTCCCAAATATACTTTTCACAGAACTATGCGAGTATCAACAAAACGGCAACCTGCTCCTCTGGCATCCCGCATCTTAGTGGTGGTGGGAATTATCCTAATTGTCTCTTCCCTACTAGACTTTTTCATTTTGGCGATTCCCCTTGACATCCAAAATCGCCAGTGGTTATTGCGCTTTATCTCTGGCTTAGTGGACCGAGGAGTAGTGCCGCTAGTGGGTATTGGACTGCTGTTTGGTGGTACCTGGATTGCGCAGCGATCTGGAAGTAGTAAAGGAAGCAGCTCGCCGTTACTAGATCCTCGCTTTTGGGCATTAGTTTTATCCCTTGCCCTAGGTGCGCTTTTTCTGTTGTTGACGCCTCTGCATTTAAATGGGGTGCGGCTTCTGAGTGAGACTGAGCAAGAAAATATTGAAAGTCAGGCTGAGCAGGCAACTCAACAAATTCCGGCTCAGGTGGAGCGTCTGAAACAACAGCTGGGAACGTTGGCGGAAAATCCTGAGGGACTACAGCAAGTTATTGACAGTGGTCAGGTTCCCCCTGCCCAGCTTGAGCGTCTGGAACGGCTGAAAGAAGACCCAGGTTCGGTGGAGGCTCAAAGTCAGGAAATTGAGGCTGAAATTCGAGAGCAAATTAATGAGCGGCGGGAAGAGGCACTGGAAAGTTCCTCAACACGTTTACTGAGGTCAATGTTTACTACTGGTGCAAATAGTTTTGTGCTGGCGGTGGGCTACCTAACCATTGGCTGGTTTGGCCTTAAAGGACGAGGTAGTGGTGCGCCCAAAAAGTCGGGACAGCGTAAGAAGAAAAGCCAAGCCTAAACAACTCAGAATCAGTTGTAAGCCATCAAAAGTTTGCTAGGTGCTGGTCAGGGAAACTCAGGGGGAGCTTTGGATTTGGTCAATCCACCCAACCTAAAGCTTCTCCTTTTTGCGCTGAACTTTAGGAGAGGAAAACAGGAAAGCGCACAGATGGCTGGCGAGGCTTTCCTCGGCGCTAATGCGCTCATTAATTCTAAAAGCGCAGACGATTTAGCTTTTGATAGCATCGCCAGCGGATTCTGGGAGGCTATCGTTGGGATAGGGATGAGCTGTCCAAAATTTTGCCGAAGCCCTTGGCAGGGCGAAAGTCTTTGGGTAGTACCCAGAATGTAAGGATAGTTCGCTTTAAAACAGCCGAGTCGCAATAAGTGATTTGAAAAGCATCCTTCTAGACATTCCTAGGATTTAGACTTGCAGCAACCCTCTGTAACTATGAGAGAAAGGGCAGGGATCCCCCCTCAGTCCATCCTTCTCAAGAGGGGAAGCTCGATTCAGGCTGCGTTCGTGCAGTCGCACTAAGGTTTATAAGAAAGCACCCAGAAGAGTTACTGAGAAAGACGACGACAAATAAGCAATTAAATAAGTTCGAGCAATACTCTGGTCAATTGCCAGCCATCGCGATAGCCTAGTAGTCCATGCTTAAAAGTTTGCGTCATTAAATGCAAATAAGTTCAAGCAACCTGTTGTCCACCTAAGCGAATAAATAAAGGAGTTGACTGTATGACCCAAGTTGTATTGGGTGAAAACGAAGGCATTGAATCCGCCCTACGTCGCTTTAAGCGTCAAGTTTCTAAAGCCGGTATTTTGGCAGACGTAAAGTACCGTCGCTATTATGAAACTCCCATTGAAAAACGTAAGCGTAAGGCTGCGGCTGCTCGTCGTAAGCGCCGTTATCGGTAAGTTTTTCGATTTTTGAGCAGCCAGATTTTGCTTCGAAGCTTGAATATGCCCCCAACAGGTAGGGGCTTGGTGATGGGAGGTGGTTTCACCAAGAATTTAATTCAAGATAGGCAGAGAATTGGTAAAGATCCTCATTATTTCTTAGGTAACTGAACGCAATAGATTTGCGTAACCCGCTGCCGAAATTTACTGCCTAGTTCCGGACTTTAAGCGGGGCTAGGCAGTAATTTTTGGAGCTATTTTGACTGGCGGTATTCGAGCGATCGCACCAATCACTTTGATATAAATTTGAGAAAAAAAACCTGAATTGCCCAACTCTAAAATAGTTGTGCGGCATTTATGCGGAGCTTATGCGGGATTTATGTGGACTCACTCCACTCTGGCTGTTCTATGGGAATTTCGATGCAAAATTCGGTGCCTTTTCCTGTTTCAGACTTGCAGGTTAGCTGACCCCGGTGCTTTTCCACCACAATTTGATAGCTAATGGACAGTCCTAGCCCAGTGCCCTGACCAACAGGCTTGGTGGTGAAAAACGGGTCGAATAGCTTCGCTACCACCTCTGGCTCGATTCCGGAACCATTATCGCGAATTCGAATTTGAACGCGATCACCCTCAGTAGGCTCCGTTGTAATCGTCACCTTAGGGGAGCTGCCCGTTGGCGAGGCGATCATCGCCCTCACACTCAACTCCCCACCTCTACCTTCAACCCTCTTTGCCCCGGTGCTCCCTGCCTTAACCGGGTCAAATGTGCCGTCACTAAAATGCTCCCCGAATCCGTTGCTGTCAAATTGATCGGAGCTAAATTCACCGTTGTCTTTGCTACGGCACACGGACTCCAGGGCATCCACCGCATTGCTAATAATATTCATAAACACTTGGTTAAGCTGACCGGCATAGCACACTATTTCCGGCAGCTCACCATAATGCTTTTCAATTCCAATGGCGGGGAAGGAGCTATTTGCCTTAAAGCGATGTTGCAAAATCAACAGGGTATTGTCCAAGCCTTCGTGGATGTTTACCGGCTTCATTTCTGCATGATCTAGCAGGGAGAAATTACGCAGGGAAGCCACAATTAGAAGGATGCGATCCGAACAAATTTGCATATAAGCCAGGGTTTAAGGCAAATCTTCCGCAATAAACCCAATGTCGATCTCCCCCAAGAAACCCGCAATGTCCTCCGTTGGTTCGGGATAGGACTGTTGATACACTTCCAGCAGCGCCAACAGATCTTTGGTGTAGTTGCGAGCGTAGGTTAGGTTGCCGTGAATAAAGGTGGTGGGGTTATTGATTTCATGGGCAACGCCTGCCACTAATTGCCCCAGGCTGGACATTTTTTCCGTTTGAATCAGATGGGTTTGGGTGGTTTGTAGCTCTTCCAACGTGGTCTCCAGTTCCTGGGCTTTTTGCTCTGCTTCCTGGGCGGCTTCGCGAGCGCGAGAGTATAGTGCCGATTGTTGGATCGCGATCGCCAACTGTTCCGTTACCGCCCGCAGCAAATCAATATCGCTATCAGTCCAGGTGCGCATTTTTAAACAGTCGCCACACTGGATTACCCCCAACTGTCCCCCTTGCCCCACCAGCGGCATGGCGAGCACCGACGTATACCCCTGCTGTTCAAAGAGCGATCGCAGTGGCTCTTCCAAAGTAGTCACGTCACTGGCCCGCAGTAAATTATGGACATTATCAGCGGTCAACTCCTCTACAAATGCCCCAATAGCGTTGGAATTCATAGGGCGCGGCAACGGCATCAACGTTTCGCCGTAGGCTTCGCTAACCAGCTCTAGCATCATGCCGCGAGTGCTGCCGTCAGTGTAGTTAATCTCGTCCCTATCACCGGAGCGATACCAGGCAAATAAGCACCGGTCCACTTTCAAAAGACTGCGATTGCCTTCCACCGCCGCATTTAAAACAGTGTTTAAATCCAAGGAATTACGAATCTGGCTTGCCAATTGCAATAGCAACGCTTCACGGCGGCTAACCAGTTCCTGGCGGGCCCAGGAGCGGTCAATGCCTAGGGCGATCGCATTGGCCACCCATCCCAACACATCGTAAGCGTCGTCACTGAGCTCTTCGCAGCTATGGAGGGCGATAAT
>ERZ1740065.1549-NODE-1549-length-13895-cov-11.979046_pt1 | contig 13895 bp, 16 predicted proteins | sample MGYA00581738_ERZ1740065 | MGnify/ENA primary metagenome ERZ1740065 (study PRJEB43018, sample SAMN04849749) | marine metagenome | isolation source: floating plastic debris | place: Pacific Ocean | collected 2008-09-01 | study: EMG produced TPA metagenomics... | reverse complement strand
TATTCGGGTGCTACTACTGTTAGAACGCCCGGAGGGCGATAGCGGGCGATGGGGGATATTTATTTAATATAATTTAGTTTTTTCTTTTGGTAATGTCGAAATATTTTAGCTAAATTTTTTTAATTTTTTTCTGTTTAATCATTTTAAATTGTTGTTTTATTATTCTTTATTTAAAAGTATTTGATTAAAGGATAATACTTAATATTTTACTTATATATTTGTTATTTAAAATACAATGGTATTTAGTTAAATTGTTAGAATCAAGTTAGCACAATATTTAGATTTAAAAAAGATTAAATTCATGGAGCCAGAAATATTAGAGATAGCTTCTAGTTTTTTAGGAGGGGTAGGATTAGCATCTAATCAACCTTCAGTAGAAGCCGCAGGAGCCTTTATTCAAGCTTTAAGTGGGTTTATTGAAATGATGAATCAACCTGAAGAAAGTACTCAAACTCCTGCTGAACTTAATGTATCAACAGATGATTCAAATGTCTTATCAGTAGATGGAGACAAGTGGGCAAGTTTAGAGAATAGTTTACAGGACTTTCAAAATACAACCACTGATGTAAACGAAACTCAGTTAGAAGGAAATGCTTTTGTTGAGCATGATCATAGTACTTTTATTCCTGAAGATGTTACTCATGTCCTAGAAGACCCAAACATTCATCATCAGCATGATTATCATCATCATCACAGTCCTACTGATTCAACATTTCATTTTCATCCTTTCGGACATATTATTTAATCTGTCGTACTTAATTTAGTTTATGAGTAGTCAGTGAGATATTAATTTAGTAATTTTTATAACTAATGGAGCCAATTACAACTTTTTTGCTTACATCAGCATTCGTAAGCATGATATCGGGAACCTACGTATTTGTCTTAAACAGCTTTGGTAGGAAGGTGATAGGTAGTGCAGTTAAACATATAAAACACCGCTATCAAAATATTTTTGTAAACCGGAATATTGCTATTTTAGGAGACAAGGGGTCTGGTAAAACTTCTTTGATTTACTATCTTCAAAACGGAAAGCCTTTAACAATAAAAAACGACCAATATCATCAAGCTGAACCGACTGTTGGTTCTGTAGTGATTGATTCTAGTGTTAAAACTTACAGCAAGTCTGATAAGGAAAAACGGGCTAAAATTATTGCTGATGTGTCAGGAGACAAAGCGTTTAGACTTTTATGGAAGGAGCTTATAGAAGAGATAGATCCACATGGAATAATCTATATGCTGGATGGTAGGACGGAAGATAAAAATATCCCAAACGCTATTGAGCCAATATTTAATGATGTATTTTCTTATTACACAGAAAATATTAATTATAAGAATATAAATTCTCATAGGTTGCGAGCGTTTCACATATTTATATCATTTTCGGATTATTGGGCTGTTTCAAGAGGTGTCGCAATGCTAAAAAGAACTAACGTAGAGATGGCTTTCTTGAAAAAATTTGAGCTACCTAAGTATAAGCATTTGCAAAATGTAAGCGTTCAGATTTCTACCATGCATTTATCACCGAATAAAAAAGAATGGAGAGAAACCGACCGAGCATTGAATCTATTTGGTGCTGATTTACATCATGAATGATATCGACCTAGATTTAGAACAATATACGACTGATAATCTGAGCGATAATTTAGTGCTTTGTGATTTTCTCATTAATTATTTTAGTGATGATGCCGAATATATCTTGGAGATAGATAGGGATGACGAAGATGCGTACATATTCAGATTCGACCCAGTAATAACTGTTTCTTCTAATTCACTTACTACATCTGATGCCATGAGCATCGTTCCAACAGGAAGCTATTGGTCTTATTTTGTCGGATGGCGCGATATCTTTGGAATACCAATTTCTTCTGGTGATTCAAATTGGTTGGCTTTTGGCGTTGAAACTACTCTTACACATGAAACTAGAGGAGCATTTCTTTACCTCAAAGCTCTGTTTTTACCTTTACCGTTAAATAACTCAGTCTTAGAAAAACTTGAATTGTTTGCGAATAAATTATTTTGTTCTACTAAAGGTAAAAAAAATAATAGATTAAAAATGAAAGCACTAAAGCAAGAGATAAAAGTCCGTGGAACAACAAATGTGTCTACTGATAGTAAATCAATTGCTGAACACGGGTTTACTGAAAGTTGGATTATTAATCAAGCCTGTCAGCTTTATAGAGAAGGAAAAATCACCACATTTAGAACTTTAGCAATGAAAAAGTCACAACAATCTCTTAGAGGTAAATCTCACATCATAGGTACGGCAAAGTGCGTATCTCAAAGTTCAGGTTTTCAAGATTAACAAGTTGTAATTTATTAAATTAAAGTCTTTACTTTAGCTTCAGCAACGGCATTAAAGCAATCCCGTCAAATATCGCCACAGTCCATGATGTGAGTTGGCAATGTTTGACGGGTTGAGTAATTTACAAAATATTTTACAAATAGTGATTGACAATATTGATTAACTGTTGTTCAGTTTTTCGATTATTTGGTCTAATTTTTCCATAATTTCTTCAGTTTTATTGTTGGCACGCATTTCTAGTAGCATTTTATTTAAAAACGCATCACGAGCTAATATACGAGTCCCATCATCTGTTAATTGATTTACATTTTGAGTAAGATTCGCGTTGGTAGTAACTTGCTGGTTTGTAGCGGCGGGGGTATTGTGGGTGCAACTACCGTTTTTACTGCTCTAGGTCGCCCATTAGGATAAAAACTTTCAGTTTTATACTTATTTACGATTTTCCGGGGGTTTGACACCGTAGAATTCAGATGCGTAAGTTTGTATAACCCAACGATTAATACCTAAAATAATTTTTTTAGCCCCTTTTCTAGATAAATCTTTACATCGAGAGATGTAAGCAAGTCCATCTAAATAATACGTAACTTACACATGATAAGCAGTCAACACGATATTTCTATTAGGACTATAAATTGATTCAACTCTGGGATACTCATTGTGTGACCACCACACTTTAATTCTCCCAGCTTGCCCTGGTGCGCTTCCTACTTCAAAATACCCAGCATTTAACATTCTTTTTTCAAATTCCTGTGACGGTAGCGTTTTGGTGGTAAATGCACTTAATCCCTGTATGGTATGTTTATCAAGCGTCATAAGTCCCTTGATAAGAAGTAAATATCTTGTATCCCGGTAGCACAACCGCCACACCAGTAGAACTGTGAATCATACCGGGATACCTGTAAGGATTGTCATCGGGACTGCCACCACCGATTTTTAATGTAAACCACGGACACCAGATATAAACACCCGGTATCAGTAAATCCATGCTGTAGGCAATAGCTCTTAGTTTTTCGTTTTGATTAGTTTTGGATTGTTTGGTTTCTAAGCTATTGTTACTGTTGCTTTGAGTCATTTCACGATTCCACTACTTTACTTTGTTCTCTTAAAATCCCTTCTTCTATTAAATAAAGGACTTGGTTATTAAAAGACCTTCTACTTTTTGATGCCATTTCTTCTACTTTTTTGTGTAGTTCTATGTCAAAAGTAATCGTGGTACGTTTTGTAGCCATTAATAAGCACCTATATATGTTATTTTGCATCATTTTACCATCAGTTTAACTTATCAACGCTGATTTTTAGCATAAAAGACCTTGATGTTTTTTGATGTTATTTTGATGCTATTTGATGAGTTTTGATGCTATATTAAAAGTGTGGTCAACAGGCTACCAACTGACCCCAATAAAAAGGCTAAACGCAGCAATATCAATAAGTCTGACGTTTACTACCTTACGACTTTTTGGTGTCAATCATACAACTATTACAGAAGTTATATGGATAGTAAAAACAAGTTAAGGGTACGAACGCGACTTGCAGACAGATTAAGGGATATAGCTAAACGGAAGCGCAAACAACCAGTAGATGTAATTCATTTGGCTTTAGAACTTTACGCAGATAGTGAAGATGAAAAGTATTTTTCAAAGGTAAAGTCTAATGTTTGAAGCGATTTGGTTGATTGTCGGACTTTTATCAATACTGACTATGACTTTTATTTTTGAGTGAAACTATGGGTTATTCAAACGAATACATTAACTGGATTAATTCAAGTGAATGGAAAGATAAAAGTAAGAAGTGTCAATCGTTAACCCGCAAACATTGTATTTTATTTCCTTGGTTATCTAGTCGGCATTGCCACCATATGACATACCGAAACATGAAATCAGAAATACCAGTTAGAGACACCGTACCTTTATCAGTTACGGCACACAAAATAATTCACTGGAGGATACTTTGGAAAGTTAAAAAAGTTCGACCATACGTTAATTATTTTCTACGTTTTTGTATGGTTAGTTCAATTTTATTTTGGAACACACTAGGAAGAATTATTAAATGAATCGAACAGTTGTTTTATTACTTACCACAATCGGCATTTTATTTTTAATGCCTGAGAAAGTAGATGTTGATTTCAAACTAAATAAACGTGATGTAACTATCGTTGCAGGATGTTTAACAGTTGTTTCCTTACTTAACTCAAATCGCTCTCGTAGATATTACTAAAATCAAAGTGCTGGAAAGTTTGACGACCACACCAGCACCCGATTATCCCAAATCACAATTAAGGACATTAATAATTATGCCACGCGCTAAAAAAGAAACCAAAGGAACTTTGACAGGTTCAGAACTATCCAGCAAGACACGCGGACGTAAAAAGAAAGCTCAAACTACCGAATCAAAGCATTTTGATAAACCTCAATCGATTTTGGAAAATGCTGGTGATATTGCTGAGAAAGTTGGTAACGCGGTCAATACAGCGGCTAATACAGTTGGTGCGGTTCGCGACGGCGTTCAATCGATTCAAAATGGTGCAAGACAACTTAGACGTTCTGTAAGTGGCGGTTCTGACCTCGTTACAGGCGACACAAACCACGCTTTAACAAAAGCTAATGATTTAGCTTCTGAGTACGGATTAGAATCAACTGATTTAAAAAGCGCAATGCGTACCGATTGTTACGCTGTTGATGAGTCGATACCAGAAATGACGGCTAAAGAGGCTAACGCTTTAAAACTTCGCATACAACGTCAAAATAACGCTTTAGAAGTTCGACACGAACGCACCAAACAGAAACGTAAAATTGTTGCTATCAGTACCGAGGAAACAAGGTTAAAAGGTGACTTGGTTGATTATGCTACCGCTGGTATTGAAACAGCTACAAAAGTTGTTAAAAACCAAATCGCTGATACCAAGTTTCAAACAGAACAATCAAAATTAGAAGAAACAGAAGAATTATTAGAACAACAAGACATTCGTACTCAAGGAACAATTAGATTAACCGAGGGCGTTCGAGACGAATGGGATTTACGATTCGAGAAACAACAACGTAATAACGAAAAATTACGTTTAGAAATAGCTGGAGCAGATGCGGAAATCGACCGCAAAAAAGAAGAAATAGAAGCTAATTTATTTGGCATCTAATTTACTAGGGTGTATCTACTTTTCTCTACATTAAACACTAAAACTTACAACTAACTTAAATCATGAAATCTATCGATATCGTTACCACTTTTGCAGGTATCTTAACTGTTGGTGCTTTGTTTTCTTACTTCAATACTAATGATACTAATAGTAAAAATTTAGCCTTGAGTGTTGGTTTAACCACTGTGGGTATTACTGGCGGTGCTTTTACTTCTAACAAATTATCAGGTAATACTTTAAACGAACAATTGCAAAATTTACAGAAAAAGCATGATGATGAATTGTCTAGTAAAAACCAAGAAATTAAAGGTTTTCAGAAAGCACACGAGACTTTAACTAACTCAAACAATGATTTGATAGCGGCTAACAGTGAATTACATAATCGTATTGATAAGGGCGAAAAATCTCTAGCACAATTACGATTTATTAATTCTAATCTTGAAAAATCTACTAAAGATAAACTCGCAGAATTGAACGCTAAATTAAACATTGATGATACTAGATGTGATGAATTAATTGAAGATGTTAAAAAGCAATTTGCCGAATCATTACAATTCAAGATTGATTCTGAATACGAACGAATTGCTGATACTACTAAATTTAGATTGAATGATGAAAGATTTGAAGCTATACACCCAGCATTATCTCGTTTCTATAACTTTCTAAAAGAAAATCATGATAGACATTACGAACTTCTAACCAATATATTTGAATTAGAAGGAACGGATATTGTAGAAGATTTAACCGAGATTTATTTTCAGATATCTGGTGAAATATCTAGTTATCATGTAAGACTTCGTAACTTATTAAATCAGGAAGAAAGATTAACTTTAGAAGTATTTAGAGATAAATTAGAAACTTACGATAATCCTAAACATTTTGTTCCGAGTGAAAAAGCAAAAACCGCTTTAGATGCTTTAAGAAGTTCGGCTAAAACAGAAACCGATAAAGTTAAACAGTTTGCTATCCAAAATGATGAACAGTTAGCTGATATCCGCGCTAACGTATCAGATTTACTCAATCAATTAGATGAGAAGAATTTAGAAATTGCTAATTTACAGGATGAAATTACAAGACTAAAAAAGCCTATGTACTGGAATCTTGCTAATAGTAGAGAGCTTGAAATCGGTAACTTGATTATCAGTTATTTTTGGAATCGACTTGCTAATCAAGGTATTTATCTCGACCGCTCCCATATTGAAACTGATGGTTACAACTTAACTTTGTATTTTCAAACAGACCGTAACCCAAGGGCAATTTTAGAGAAAGAGCTTAACGAACATTCAGAAGCATTGCAACAGTTTTGTAGAGTTATCAAACCCGTTGAATTTTCTTACTGTGGTGCTAAAGGTTTAATGACTGCCAAAGTGGTTTTACGTGAGAAACCAAAACTAGAAACTAAAGACGAAGATATTTACAAATATGGTTTAATTCCTGCAAGTCAATTCTGTGATATCGTTGCTCGTGCCACAGACCATAAAACCAAAGGTAAACCTACTTTGAGAGTTATGGCTGCAACTGGAGAGGGTAAAGGTATAGCTGTTAAAAACTTACTCGCATATTTTGCAGATATAGAAGGTTGGGAGATATGGTTAAGCGACCCCGTTAGTGGTTCCGAGGAAGATTACTGGGATACACCAAAAATTGCAATTAATTCTAAAGATGCGGGGAAAGCTTATAGACTGTTTCTCCAATTGTTCAAAGAACGTCAAGAGTTAAAGCAGCAAGGGTTTACAGACCGCAGTGTGTTAGCAGTTTTTGACGAATTCGACAAGCAACACGATATGGAAGATAAACAGAAAGCATTAGAAGTTATGACAGCGATACGCCACAGTAGACAACGCCAAATATTAATCGGTCAGTGTGCAGAAGTTGGTAAAAACGGTTGGGCGTGGGATGACATGAAAAACTGTTCCCTGTTGGTGTTAGGTGCGAGTATCGGTACTCTCATTAAGCATTTATCTAAAGATTTTGGTTGGACTAAGAAAAAAGAAAACCAAGTTAAGCGCGAATACGAACGGTTTTCTACTTGGGCGGATAACCAAAATATCAATAACCCAGATATACCAGATGAAAACCAAACTCGAATAGCTTTATTGATAGCTGGTGATAGGTATCAATTTTTAGAAGTTCCCATCGCTCACAAAGGAGTTTTAAAGAATGGTAAGGCTATTTTCAGAGATACCCTAACAACTTCTGTTATAGGTGATGTCAAAAATAAGCCAGTAGTGGAAGTTAAAACCTCCTTACCTACCTGTCCTGATTGTGGAACTATCAGCAATAGCCCGTTTGGTAAATCTGGTAGATATAAATGCTTAAATACTGATTGTTCTAGAAAAACTTTCACAGCTAAAAACTAGAAAGTGTATACATTTAAGTAATGATAGTAGCCTGTAACACTACGTATATTTACTACTCTTATTACTTAACTTTCACACGCCATCTACCAGAATAAATACGATTATCCCTATCTTTTAGGTTGAAAAGTAATTATTCCGTCAAACCAAACTATTAAGAATTACAGAATTACAGCTACCCCGCCATGTTGAAAATTACAGCTTTTTTACAGTTTTTCTGTAATCGCTACATCGCTTTACAGGACTATGTTTCGGGCGATACCCTTACAGACCGTTACAGCTTATTACAGCCCGTTACAGCTTGCTTACAGCTATTTTTACAGGTGTTTATAGGGCTTTTAGCTAATAGAAATTACTGTTTATTTCCTAACAGTAACTAAATTAAAATTTGCATCTACGTACATACCAGTCATAAATCGCACATTCTACTACTTGTATACACTATTCGGAATTAATCATGACACAAACAACGAACGGAACACTAACCACAACCAACACTCAAACAATCGACACAACCGCACCAAAAACTAAAAAACCACGGATACCTAAGCTCTTTATTGATGCGGGTTCTACTCGGACTAAGTTCTATTTAGATAAAATCTCAGAAAGCTATCAATCAGTAGCGCGTGAGTTTAATGATTCCTATGAACTGCCTACCGGATATCTGGGAGTATTCACCAAAGGTAAAAAGGGTTATGCCATAGGGGACAGTGCATTAAGTTTGAGTGGTGGTAAATTGCATGAGGGTTACTCGGACGATAACAAAATTAAATTACTTTCCATCTGGATTATTGGAGCGTTAACCACACACCCAACATTCTTGTTTAAAGTAATGAAGAAACAGAAAACCGGGTTAATCGAGATAGATTTAGAATTAGCGATACTCTCACTCAGTAACCACCGTAAGAAAGAGATAGAAAAGCAATTTTCGGATATTGTGTTCACCTTTGATGAACGGGAATTCAAGATTAATATTGCTAATTACAGCTTTTATCCGGAGGGTTACGGCGCAGCTTGCGCGGCTAAAAAATGGCTCAAAACCAAAAAATTAAAGGATAAACGCTTTCATGTTTTGGACTTGGGCGGCGGAACTTTAACGTTAACTCCCTACAGTAATTTAAACGGCGTTCCCCGTGGAAGTAATCAAAATGCTGTCAGCGGTGCGGGAGTTATGGCGATAACTGAGTTTTTCGGAAATGAAGCAACCAAGGGGGATACCGGAGGGAATATCTATCACTTATCCCGACTCAAGGAAACTTTAGAAGCATCTGAGATTATTGATAATAATTACTCCGCTCAAATATTTTTAGGAGATACAGAGCAAGAGTTAGGGGACAGACTCTACTCTGGCTTAGAAACTTGGACGCGACAACTTATAGGAGTTAGAGAAATTCTCAGAGACATTAAACAAATTACTCGACGCGGGGAACGGGTATTTTTAACTGGTGGTGGTTTTGCAATTGAAACAATTAAGTACTTTATTCAAAACTACCTTGGTAGTTCTCCGTTAATCGTTCCCTTAGATAATCCACAAGATGTAAATATCACTGGCATCAAGTGACTGAAGCCGCCCCGCTCTGAGAGACAATTTATTATTCCAGAGTCGGATTATCCCGCGCTAGCAGAAATCGCGGCTAGCCGTGGGTTAACCGAGTGGGAACTAATGACAACTCTCGTAGAAAACTGTATACACGCTAATTCTCAAGCGTTGCAGTGTAGGGGTGGATTTGAGAGATAATTAAAAAGCTAGTCTTGCCCGACTAGCTTTGAGCATTTTCGATTAAACACTTAAGGACATTGTACCAATGACTAACGCACAACCGGAAAATTTAGAAACACGAGTAACCACAATTGAAGAACAGTTAGACCAAGTACTTGAGAGTCTTGATTTAATTGGAACTATTCAAAGGGGTATTCGGGCAGAGGTTCGCGACACTTCACAATCAACAGCTAGATTAGAACGAACAGTAAGACAGTTAGCGGAGATATCCGCACGGACACAAGCTGTAGTGGTGCGACAACAAGACACAATCAACCAACAACAAGAAAATATCGAACGGATTTTGACTTATTTAGAAAATCCGAATCGTGGAGATACAATGCCAAATTAAACAAGAATTAGCCGTTTAAATATAAAATGTTGCGATTGACCAAAAAGTTAAATCAGCAGTTTGAGAAGTCGGCTTCCGTTGAAAGTGATAATAAAAGAGAATTTATTCGGTTTGGGTTATGGGAATTAAAGAATTATTACTACCATTTCGGGAAGAGATATTAAAAATTGCTGCTAAATATGGAGCCTATAACGTGCGCGTGTTTGGTTCAGTTGCTAGAGGGGAAGCAAAACCAGATAGTGATGTAGACTTTTTGATAGAACTAGAACCAGGACGTAATTTGTTAGACCGTGTTGCTTTAATGCAAGATTTGGAAGAGTTGCTAAATCGTAAAGTTGATGTAGCAAAACCATCAAATTTACATGAATTAATTCGAGAAAGAGTATTAAGTGAAGCCGTAGCATTATGAGAGATGAAAAACGTTATCTACTAGATATTGCTGAATGTATTGAAAGGATAGAAGAATACACCAAAGATGGGAAGGAAGCTTTTATCCAAACAAAAATGATTCAGGATGCAGTAGTAAGAAATTTCGAGATTATTGGAGAAGCTACTAAAAGAATATCTCAAGATTTAAGACAAAGGTATCCTAACGTACCGTGGAAGAATATAGCTGGATTTAGAGATGTGTTAATTCACGATTATGTACGAGTTGATTATGATGATGTTTGGGGAATTATTGAACGCGATTTAACAGATTTAAAAACAAATATTCAAATTATTATCCAAGATTGGGAAGAATAAAATGTTGCGGTTGACGCTTTATTCTTGTCGGTTTCTTACAAATTGTATATAACCGCATCTCACTACTGTAATCTAAAAATTATCAGTAAACGGGGTGTAATGCTAACAGGTGAAAGTAAATCGACACGGACGCGCTAAGATTCTTACGCAGTCAGAAATACAGCAAATTTTCGCCCAAGGACTGACAAATGACCGGGATAGGGCATTATTTGCTGTATGTTTATTTAGTGCCTGTCGCATCCGGGAAGCTGTCACCTTACAAACTAGCGACATTTACACCCCAAACGGTAAAGTTAGACCGGAATTAATTATCCGCAAAGCCAATACCAAAGGTAAACTAGCAACCCGCACCATCCCAGTAATAGAAGACTTACGCCAAATACTAAGCGACTATTACCCACTTTCAGGAGAAACTTACCTATTCCCCGGTCGCAGTGACGGACACATAAGCCACGACTCAGCCGCAAGAATTTTACGTATAGCTTGTAAACAAGTAGGCATTATTGGCGTAAGTACCCACAGTTTCCGTCGTACCGCATTAACTCAGATGAGCAACGCAGGCATACCCTTACGGGTAATCCAAGAAATATCGGGACACAGGAACTTAGAACAACTACAACGGTACTTGGAAGTGCGGGATGACCAGGTATTGGGGGCAGCCGCAACCTTGAGTATGCTGTCACCTGTGGGTGATACATCTAGTGAACCGGAAGGTATATCATTAGATTCACAATCGAGCATGAACATTCCAATCATTCCCTCTGATGTATAAAATATTTCAATCTTGTAACAATTACTTGGGGCTAAAAGTCTTATCACCAAAGTGGTTTTAACCTATTAATTTCCCGCAAGGAGACTGAAACAACCTTTGGTTGATACTGCTGACACAAAAGAGTAATCCTGTTTGCATCAAGTTTTTGTCCATATACATTGCTTATAATGCCAACTTAAAGCTTTTTTAAAATAATGTAATTCAGGAATTTGAGGAAGCCTAATTTTTGTACAGTTAAATTCTTTATAATTCGTTTCTTGCAACTCAGGAGAAAGACAAACAATCAATTTTTCTGGCTCAATTGTAAGGAGATAAAGGTCAAATAGAGTATGAATATCACAACGAAGAATTAAACCATTCCAAATTTTGTTGGTATCATCTCCTTTATAAGGATAAATATGAGCAGCTTCTAAAGCCTGTTCTGCATTACAATCAGTTACTGCACATTGATTATTATAGGCAACAAGAAGCTTTTCACGAAAACCTTTTTGTCCTCGTCGGCTAACGATAGATGTGTACCGCCGTTTTCTTGCATCTTCTATATTTTCTATTTTAAAGTAATCTTCTTTTTCTAGTTTTCCTTCTATTTTTTGTATTTCCTGTAAATTTATGTTTAAGGATGGTATTTTCCAAACTTTTAGTATTGCTCCCTCAGAAAAAGAAGCACAACCGACAAAAGTTTCACCATTTTTGCTTAGATTAATAGCAGTAACCCAACCAAATATATCACTATTAGGATAGTAAAAATTAAAAGAAAACGCTTGTTTATTTGTTTCTAAATTCCAGGCTTTTATGCCTCCATGTATTTCTGCTAATAATATTGTCTCGTTTGGGTGAATTAATAAATTACCAGGATAGTCTATGTTTTCTCGCACTTTTTGAACTAATTCTCTTTTTTCTAAATCCCAAATTGAAATTCCTTCTGTTCCAAAGCAAAACAGAGACTTCCCATCTGGACTAATTGCAATACCAGTAATAAAATCTAATTCTTCTGGAAGTGTATAAAGCAACTGCTGAGTTTGTAAATTCCATACTTTTACTGTCGAGTCATTACTTGCACTAACTAAAATATGGCTATCTGGTGAGAATGCAAGGTAATTAATTCTTAAAGTATGCCCAGCAAGAGTACCAATTAGTTCGCCATTCTGAATATTCCATAAATATATAGTAGTTGTTTTATTTTCTTGACCTTTGTTTTTATATTTGTTGTTACCGCCAGCAGCAAGTATTTTCCCATCAGGACTGAAAGAAACAGTATTAATTCTGTCAGCACGTATTGCTAAGGTTTTTATAAGTTCCCCAGTATCTAAATCCCATATTTTTACTGTTTTATCTCTGCCGCCGCTCGCAATTATTTTGCCATCAGGACTAACATCAATTGAAAGAATTTGGTCTGAATGACCTAAAAGAGTATTACAAACTTCCCCTGTACTCAAATCATGAATAAAAATTTGGTCATTATTACTACTAACAAGAGTTTCCCCATTAGGAGTAACTCCAATACCATAAACACAACTGCAAACGTTTTCACCTATAAAGTTATATGTGTATATACATTCCCATTCATCAGTCATATAAAATTTCTCACATATTATCTTATGTCACATCTTGCACCAAGATTTATTGATTGAAATTAATTACTCAGTATTAAGCTTGAAATCTTAATTTACCGATATAAACTAAGTTAAATCATGTAGCCTTATGGCGCACATTTTTTAATTATCGTGGTTTATACGGTTAGGTGCAAGATATGGATTACCCCAAATTAAACACCTTATATCTACGTTTAAGAGGCTAAAAAGTCGGGAAATATAGGTTAAACGACATCTCTAATACCCAACCCCAATCTAACCAAACTAATCCAAATTTCTAAAGGATATTTTTAATCCCTAATTACGAACGAATCTAAGTTTACGCTGGGCTAGGGGGTTTTCTTATTTTTTGGCTCGCTTGACTCCCGTCAAATATCGCCACAACACACGATATTCCGCAGGCGATATTTAGGGGGAAATAATTATTAAATATTGACACTTATTTATAACCTTCGCTAAAGCGAGAATTTTCAGTATTTAAAAATTATTTTGATGATTAAAAATATTAACCTAACAAACATTATTTTTAACAGTTTAATTAAAATATATTTTAACTTTTTTCAGATGTATCCAAGTTAATCTTTGTCTATTTAGAAATCAATAAAAATAGAAGTATATCGCTAATCTGTATACTTTAGCGATTTTTATTGTTTTCTAGGTAATTAAATGAAGCTAAATCGAATTTTTAAGCTAGGAATAACTACTCTCACATCTGTTTTTGGTCTTACTTGTGTATCACTTGCTATGACTACAGATATAAAAATTAATGACAGAGGCATTAAAGTTGTACAAAGTTCTGCATTGGCTAATTGGAAATTAATTAGTGCTGGAGATTTTAATAGAGATGGTACTGATGATATCCTTTGGCAGAATAATCAAGGTCAAGT
>ERZ1740065.1548-NODE-1548-length-13898-cov-14.780900_pt1 | contig 13898 bp, 10 predicted proteins | sample MGYA00581738_ERZ1740065 | MGnify/ENA primary metagenome ERZ1740065 (study PRJEB43018, sample SAMN04849749) | marine metagenome | isolation source: floating plastic debris | place: Pacific Ocean | collected 2008-09-01 | study: EMG produced TPA metagenomics... | reverse complement strand
CCCCCCCCCCCCCCCCCCCCCCCCCCCCCCCCCCCCCCCCCCCCCGGAATGGGGAAGCCTCGCTGATCTTGTCCCACCTCATAAGGCCTCATACTGGAAGACATTTCTAATCATGGAAGCCTCTCTGTATGTATGCTACTCGGCCGAGAGCGTATATCCTTATATATCGAGAGCTTCACTCAATCTGGGAAGGCTCAAGCAGTTACTTTCTATTCCTTACAGGGATTATGTAACTACAAGTTGAAGAGTTCCAAATATAAAGTAATATACATCTGAGGAGCAGATGTGAAGATTCACTCTTTGGCTCCAAGATAGCCCCATCTGACACTCCGCCCTTCCTGCATGCTGCACATCTATACGTGATGGACAAATTCCCATACAGGCTTTGTGGTCAGATGATCTCTGATATCATGAAGAATAGCTATTCCCTCTTTCTTTCTTGGATTACTATCTTCACCCATGCTGACCCAGCTCGACCCCTGTTTATCACTCGCTCTCCCCTTTTTGGTTTATCGACTCAAGAGGGGAGTTGCGCTACCACAGCAATCCGAAAAGCTGTGGTGAGCTGATAAAAATAGGTGGAATGATGGTGGTGATCGAGTGCACTGCATAAGTGGTCAGGCTTGGTGCAAAGGATAATTGAGAATATGAATGATGGTTGTTTTATAGCTCAGAGAAGGAGAGTGGCCAGCCAGTCTGGTATAACAAAAAGATGATTGACTCGGCTGATCCACTGTATGATATGGCAAAAAAAAACAAGAAAATAGTTAGAACATGTACACCACACAGCCGCAGAGCTCGGAAGCTGTGGTTCATCAGCTGCTGGCTGCATTCTTCTATGTGGAGGCGATTCAGGCTGAATGGAGTAACAGTGTACATGTAGCTGTACTGGAGTAAGGACTAGCAGGCATATGCATGTACCTGCATGGCTGACTCATGCAATTAATCGCGCTCCGTAAGTCTGAGGTCTAGACATCTACTGCTAGCAGTGAACCACATGTTCACATATACACGCACGCATGAGTGTAGGCTTTTAGTGGTTAGGGTTTTAGTGGATACAGTGTCGTCACTATCGCCCACATGATGTCGAACATGTTGCAACTGTTAGTTGCTCATATTGATCCAGTTGAAACATGACAATCCGACTGAGGCTGGGTGCATCAGCCAAGAAACAATGATTGGAGGCTTAGAGAGTCTGTTAACAATATTTACCTACTGTCCATAGCCCACACAGTTCAGGAAAAGGGGCGGATGTGTGGGAGTTGGATCGTGATTACTAAATGGCATGACGTCAACGGCACGATGTTGTTGAACAGCATGATTTTGAAACTATTTATTGCGTGATCAGCACAAAGAGAGATCACACCGTAACCAGCATCGTGGCATAGAATGTTCGCAGGAGAGCAGACAAGAGAGAAATTCATAAATAGACATTCAACATAAATGGAAAAATAAGGCTATATGGACAAAGATGAGAATTAAATAACAGTAATAAATTAAAATGTTGAATACCAATTGAGATTTCACAACAGCTTGTAGTGGGAACTGTGAACAGGCCTGTAGATGGCGCTGATTGTCAGACGATTATTTGGCCTCAGAAATAGGAGGGACTAGAGTGTCAGTCAGGATGAGTACAAACTTGTAGTCGAACTCTTTATACGTGGCCGGCCATTCGTCCGAGCTTGTCACAGGAGAATGGGAGACGACTCTCAATGAGATCCGGAATTACTGAAAATGAGAACAGCGTTATTTATCTCAAACAAACCTCAGAGGCAGCTCTCCGCCGCATCGGTAATGAAATGTTGACATCATTTTGTATAGAAATAGAGTCAAGAAAATATTGAGACAGTCACACGAGACTAATTAGGCGTCGTCTGTCATTTAGATAAATTCATTTGACCCGACTAAACTTGATGCGAGTCTGAACTAGTGCGGTTGCACCAGCCTCATGGGAGCTGCAGCAAGCGGTTTAGAATCAAGAATCATCCGGCAGATGTCAATAAAGATATGCATGCGCTGTTTCAAAGTGATCATTAGCGTAAACCATGGGACCAAATATTTGTCTCCTCACTCCTACCCACCTGATTTCTCAATAGAAGAGCCGGTGTTATTGTGGCGCGTACAGGTAAATAAATGTCTCCTTCTCATCGTAGTTTCCGTCGTCCCCGATCGCCCGACAGCGCATGTCTGCCATATGCAAAGGATTGGCTGTCTCGGTGATGATGAGATCGCCGTTGTTTTGTAACTGGAAGAACAAGTGAACTTGATAAACTGAGGACCAGGCAGACAAGGGACAGAAGTGTGTAGTAATGGGAAATAAACATAAGTGAGAAAATAAGTTCATCCTTTACCTGAAATTCACTCATTTCACTTGTAATCATTTCGTCGTTTAGAAACCAGAATATCTTGGGAGGCTGTTTGTTGAGTCCTTGCGTTCCCCTGCAGATGAGCCTCGTAGACACGCCCTCAAACTCGTACACTGAGTCAGTGTACAGATAAATCCTTGTGTCTCCAGTGCCAGCCTCACCTACACAATCAGAGAATATTATCTACTCTCCAGAGAGAGATAGATAGAGAGAGAGAGCCTACTCTCATCACTGTGTCAATGTACTGGTCAAACAAAAACCAGGCCATCTACCATCAGTATGAAAATGCCAACTTACTTCTCTTGCCAGGCTGGCTGTGTTCGAAGGAGGCGGGAGTAACGATGACATCATAACTCTGAGTCCGTCTCTCGCCCGGCAGGTCGGCGACGCACTTGTACTGGCCGGCATCCTCGGGTTTGACGTTCTTAATCAGCAGCTCGGATACAGTATAGTAGTCATGTGAGAAGAAGAACTCGCTCTCCGTTGAACCTGGGTTCGGCTGCGCCATCATGTTATCAGTTTTACTGTCCGAAGGACTCTAAGATGAGAAAAATATTCAAACATGAATAATTCAATTAAAACGCATGCTGTAACTACCAATTAGCATTTATCAATTAGCAAATACAACAAGCTCCGCATCAGAGCAGAGTGTTGACAGAACTGATTCTCATCTGTCGAAATATGACGAATAGATGAATTGGGAAAGATCACAGAATCATGAGATTGTTTCTTTGAAATGTTGCCATGTCATGTATTTACCTGCTTGACGAGCTGCTCGTTGTGGAGCCAGTGTATGATCGGAGCAGATGGCCCGTTGGCCTCACAAGTCAGCTTGATATCATGACCGATCTGTACTGTGTGTTGTTCTATAAGAAAACAAATGAAAATATCATCAAACCTACTGGTGAGTTTCATTGGGGAATTGAGATCCATAAAACAGTCTGGTGTAAACTTACCTGACGCTGACCTCTTGACCAGCTTCCTCTTCTCATTCAATGGCTGTCAATGAGAGCAATATACATGTGATGGTGGCTGGGGTGAACAGTAAGTACAATACCAGTGCAAGCATGATCACTTACCAATGAGGCAGCGTGAATCAAAGCAAATCCCAGAGTGAGTAGTGTGATGGAGAGAGTGAGTCTCATTCTTTGGCAGCAATAGTAAAGATACCTATGCAGAGAGTTGATAACGATCAGACAGAGTAGAGTGGTTGGTGGATGACAGCTCGGGTCAGGTGTCTCGCTTCACTGTGGTCACTGAATGCTTCAGGGACCCTGTGCCGCTGCGAATATATACCGGACTGTCAGTCGCTGGTACAGCCAATTAGAATTCAGCAGAGGCGTGGCCTCCCAGTCAGTGGAAGAGTGGCACGTACGCATGGCCAGACAAGCCGATGTGTTGACGAATGACAAATGACATGCGACCTAGCGTATAGAGTTTCTAAGTCATGCGTGAGCGTGTCGTCACCGCAGGAAATTGAGACTGCTATGATATGACAGCCGACGAGCCTTTGATCAATTAGCAGAGAGTGAGCTGCGTAGCGCAGTCGATAATCTCAGCCTCCACCGGAAGTTACGGACGATATCGGTGGCCGTGTGCAGGCGTTTGTGTTGAATTAGGATATGGCTTATCAATTTTGTGCTGATGCAACACTTTATCAGGACAAGTTTTACTGAAACAAAAGCTGCAGAGGAAGATATCAAATAACACCACGCACATGGCAGCGCTAGCTTGTGGCATCATCGGCTTGCGTCAGCGCTAATCTCAAGCTGAGTAGACGCAAGAGAGCTCATTAGAAAATCTGAAATGGATGTGTTACAGCATGCATGCATGTGTCGTACAAAGAGCCAACGCATGCTGGTTTTCTATTACACCTTGTGGATAATCGAATGGGAAACAAACAATGTTTAGAAAACTTAATCCTTACTTGTGCTCTAGGAGGCTGTTCCATGACACAAATTTCTCCAAGGCTAGTAGTGATTCACAGCATGTATTTCATATCATATATAATAGTTCAGTTAGTAATATATAAATAGTTCAATGTTGGCCACAGGATGGCTAGCTTAGTGTCAACGTCCTCCTCATTATGGTTAGCGGTGCTACCAGCAGTCAACCAGGCAGGCTGAGGGAGCCGCCTGGCTGGCGCTGCTGCATAGGGTGATACAGATAAACATCCGACTCAGATAGCTCTCTGTATTGAGGCATCTGGATCTGCGCTGAAACAGTCAAAAAGGAAACCACGTTGACAGAGCTCCGTTTTCAAACGCAAAAACTGATGCTGGCAGAGTGATGAAGTTGGAGGGAAGAGAGAATTCCTGTTGCAGTTGGGCCCAGTATCTTATTTGTGGTTTGCTATTGAATCACAAAACAGCCATCACAGACTGTGTTATATAACACAACATAGTATGGCCTTCTGAAAGGCTATGTGGTTCCTAAATAAATAGATTCCTTCACCAACTCTGCTATGTTAATTCACCAGTACATCTGTTTATTTTCCTCTCGAATCAATTTTTAAGATTATGCACATAAACTCGATGGCGCAAACATGCAGTGGCAGCTGCTTAGCAGTAAATACTTGGTGAGTCAGGGACGCTCGAATGTGATGTGACAGCGGAAGTGTGTTATGTAGTGCATGGTTGAGACACCATTTGTCAGCGGCCAATTAATGACCGCGGAGTCAAGCAGAGGTCACAGCTGCTGAATGGGAAGACAAGTTTGATGGTAAGATGATGAATGAAATCGTGTAACAGAGTAAATACACTGTGTCTGACCACTGATTCATTCTCTCCATCACTAGGTATGGAAGTGGGAAGTTTACAAACCAACATATGCTCATTACGTGGTGAAGTCTCAGGCACTGACCTGTACACACTGTCAATGCACCTGAGCCGCAAAAAATTGATCAGTGTGAGGAATTATACAAGGATCAAAGTTGGTTCGCTCTGACGTTTCACCCTTCCTTATGTATATAGACTTTCTATTTTTAGTTTTTTTACGAAAATGCTTGGAAACAGGTGGCCTTAGATTTCTGTCAGCGATACAGCGGGATTAGTTTCTCACCAGTAGAACTGCAAGTTAATTGATTGCTATCGTAGGTGGGCGGGAGCAGTGTGGTTCCAACGATTTCCTAGAAATAGACTTCTGGTTTCAAGTGCTCCTTCCAATGCTGGGTTCTAACACCTGCAGCAGGTATCCAGAGGCAGAGCATGGTGGAATTCATTAGCTGTGACCTCCTGAGATGACGCACTGCATAGAGCCATTGATTTAATGATTGTAAATTTGATGAAGATAAATACGTACAATGGCTGCTCGATTCGACATCTGTGTCTAAATCAAGACCTTGACGTTGTATCGTACACTAGATCTATCAGCTCACAGCTCTGGCATGACATATGCCAATGGGAATCGATGGTAAGCAGGCTGTGCTGTTGACAAATGGTCATGAAAATAAGAATTAAAAATGTACATATTAAAATGGCGCTTATGATAAATATGGCTTGCCGAATTACGTATGAAATGTGGATTTCTAGAGCGCGATATCGGATAAGCTACTGTTTGAGTTGGTCAGTAGTTCAGCTGGTATTAGTGACGGAGGAGGCAAACTGAACGGTTAACCAACTAATACATGAGGGCTTACAACTACTGGACAAGCAATCACAAACCCGGAGCAGTGATACTCATACCCTCTCATCCCTGACCTCCTCATAGAGCCTCCAGAACTTCATTACTAACATACTTACGAGACACACAAATAGAATCTTCTTGCACGGTGTTTCCTCATGAAATATTCGTCTTTTATCGGTTGTTTTCTACTTATTCGCGTCGTTTTGCCATCACACAACGGGCAGCTGCCATTCGGGGGCGCTCAAGCCTGATTGATAGTTTCCTACAATTCAAAACACAACCGGTCAGTCAGCTTGCCAGTCAGTCAGTCGGCTTGTACGTACTCTCTGCTGCTATTATTTTCCCATGCCAGCCGAGACCATTACCACTGATTTATTTGACTCTTAAATATCTGTTTTGATAGCAAAAAACCAACTTTTACCATTTGGGTGTGAATAGAGATGTTTAATCTGACTGGGGAATTTCACAACCACAGTTTAATGAGACCATGATGATTTACAGTTTTCTCACCCAGTTTCAAAGGTAGACTGAGCTAGAGGAAAATACAGTAAATAACTAGGGAGAAGCACACATTTGGACCGTAAATCATCAACCAAGACTGCTGACACCGGCATCATACAGCAGGTACTTCCTCAGTGTGAGAAATGCACTATTATTCCGAATCAATGAGCCTCAAGCCTCGACGTCAATGGCTCCAGGCCGGCATTGACTTTTTTCCGTTGCCAAAACCCTTGCAGCAGAGTCTTGACTGGAGCGTCGGGGTTGCTTCATGTTTTGTAGCTGTCACTTACCCGTGATATACGTGTACGTTTATAGAGTCTACCTGTTGATGTAATGCCGTTACGTGTCGTTACTTTGACTCATAAATTACAAGATTTCAAGAGGTACTTGGCTCCCCCTCCCCCCTGGAAGACTTGGATTGGTGCCAAGTTGATGATGCACGGATGACCACTAATGCGACTTGGAAAGGTAGGATTTATGCAATAGCATGTACAGCAGAGTCAATGGAAGCCTTCGGTATCATGAGATGGGTTGACTGTTCGCTATCATGCCCTTGGTAGTGGCACTGAGACAACTAGTTCCATGATATACTGCGACCCTCACATTGACGCATGTTGTGGGTGTCCTCGTGAGCCCACAGGACATCATGTTTGACGCCTTTTCCTCCATCCCGCAGCATAGTAAAGTACGACTGGTGTGGGTGACATTTCTGAGAGCATAACGTCGACAAACAACGCCGTAGGAGATGACATTTATGAAGGCCGCTTCACCACGCTGGTACTCTGAATCTTGGCAGACTGGACACGGAAATAGACAGTCTCAGCTTGACTTTTATCTGTATGATAAGGAAGGTGTATTTACAGAACGATATAGTCAAAACAACTGAGGTAAGCCAACCTCACAATTCAGCAAGTCCTTCTGTGAAGATTCGGTGCCTGTCCTTGCATCCTATGTCACATTTACATAATAACCAGTTTAATATCAGACGCTGATTTTTCATTGCCCACCTAGGAAGAGCAGGCGTAACTTCGACTCTAACCAATGAGTCAGCCATAAGAGTGGGTCGAGTCCTTGGCAGATAGCAGCAGGTTGTCACCACAGAGCAGTAGAGAAGCCTGGGCGCTGTAGATGTTGGCTGACTTCCGATTGGCTGAGAGCCCATAACCGAGAGATTCTGGGTCAGCAGCTAATGGCTGTTTGTACATTGCGGTAGCACGGATATTATCGCTGGAACGTGAGGCAAGATCTTTGCTGTTTTTGTTTACCACCTGGGATCCATTGTCTTCGCAATGTTGAGATAACCGTTAAATGTCCCACTTCTTCAGGTCGAACAATTGTTATCTGATTTGATTAACGAGCTGGTTTGTCAACGAAATCTGACTTTTTTTGGTCCCAACTCTCCCACAGCACTCGGCCACAGAGAGCCCATAGCGATGAGACTATTCTCTACACCTGTACTAAGCTAATAAAACTCATCCTCAAGTAAGCGTACTTTTTGTACTTGTCTAAGCATGAAGTACATGAGCACTATCTCGTCGTCATGTTACCCGCTAGAACGAGGGATATTATACCTCGATGAAGACGGCACATTTTTCCATGAAAAATACCAGACTAATGACAAATATTTGGCTAAGAGATTGTAAAACAAAGTGCTGGAGTACTGACAAGACTACTCATCACATGTAGAGTCTGCATCTGCAGTGTATAACCACAGTTGATAACACTAGTTTGATACGACCCCAAAACTCCAGCGCTATTGTACTGGGAGTGGGTATCATTGACTTTTGCTTGCCTCTCTGCTTGCTGTTTCTACACTGGCGCTCTGCGCTCTCTGAGTGATTGGGGCCGCAATTACCAACAGGGAAGTTTACCTTTGACTGCCCTGAAATGAGCCAGTCAATCCAGCTGGCATAAACAGCAGGGTGAGTCAGAGTGAATGAGTCAGGTTCTACGCTACAGCGAATTTCAGTAGTTTATTCCTCCTATGCTGGTCCAACCGCTGTGTGAGATTTTTTGCTAATCCCAGTGAGGAAGTGCCTAGGCAGCATAGATCTGATGATTTTTTGCTGCTTGAAGTCAAATCGAGGTGAGGAAGTGCCTCGACCACCAGCTTCGCTTTTAGTCTTGAGATTTTTCTCCGCAGACAGACAGACAGACAGGGAAGGGAAGCAGCTATTGACATTAGACTGGCAACGGGAGGTCAGCTCTGACCTTCAGTAGTGCCAATTCTGTAGGCTGGATAGTGGTACATTGTCACCTCCATTCATGACTGCCCCAACTGGAAAGCTTAACGTACTGGTATTTACTATTTCATGCGTTTACTTCCCAAGACACACAGCGCTGAGGTCAGCTATCGAGCTGCTGTTGTTTTCAGTTGGCCATCACCTGACCAGGGAAAGTGTCCGCAGGTTGTTATGAATGCATTGGTCAGGCAGAATGAACGTCAACTGCTGCACCAGCAAAACATCCTAACCAGTGCTGCCAAACAATGCTCAATTTCGGTCCATCACTTTATCCCTCACTCACACACAGACACACACATAAGCTGCACTTGTATTTAAAACGTATCAAGAGGTAGAAAAAAGTTGTGACTTTTTTGCTGACAGCATCGCTGTTAGAAAGTGTGGGGGAGAGGTGTAGGGAAGCGTGGATCGCAGGTAGGAAAGCGTGGGTCAGTTGTACCCATTTTTTATGCGTGCTGCCGTGTATCACAACATAAACATACCAGCACCAGTTCAAACTACTTCAGCCAGCAGTTAGAGGGCTGGCTAATCTGCTGGATTAGTCTGAGAGAGCCGGCCAGCAGGTGACTTGCTGTTCAAACATTCCATGTACTCACAGGGTGAGGCAGAAGAATCGGAGACTAAGAAGCCATAGACCAGCCACGCTGCTTTCAACCATGGCGCCTTTGAGCATGACGAACAGAATTTTCCATTACATTAAAAAAGCGCTAACCAATGTGGAAATTCAATTTGGGCCAAGCGGTGTCCACACTGTCCGCAAATTTACGTAGGAATGAAATTTGGTGGCCATCTGTCAAACGCCTGCACTAAAAAATACAAATGTGTGAGCAGAAATTGAATTACTCATAAGGTAGAGAGGGAGAACCAATCCGTCAAGGCTCACACCTCAGCGTGTCAAACAAGAATGAAGTCGGTGGCCAGCCACTGATCAATAATATAATTTCATATAATCTCAGTGACCACAGAACCGACAGAAAGTGGAAATTGATATCGCTAGAATTTAAGAAATGTGTCAGACCAGCGTGTGAATATGAGAAGACTCAGTACACTCCTCGGTTTTCTATCCTTCGGTCGACATTTGAACAGCTGGCGCTGGCGCACATGTCATGCCATGTGATGTAGCCATCTACATTACCAGAACCAACTGGCTAAGATAACAGAGCGGTAGACCGTGGCTGAAATCAGGCGCTGTTCGGCGTACGACCGACTATAATACTATGGGAACTGAGCAAAGTGGTAAAAACGTTATGAAATAGAGGATTAGAAAGCATGACAGCCCCGTGTGATAAAACGAATAATGCACGTGTGAGACCTCCCACGGGTCGAACCCACCAAAAAAAACTGCCAATTACCTTTCTATATGCCAAGCGAATCCTTAATCACACAGATTACGATACGTACTAATCCTACGAGATGGTAGATCGGAATGCTCTCGCTGTGGCTACATTACAGAAGAACAGGTGAGAACATGAACATACAAGGGAAGAAGAGCATGAGGCTGGTGAATTGTTGGTTGTCTACTGTCCAATGAACCATCTAGACAAGTCAGTATGTCTGTGTTGGTTTTGCGAAAATCCATGTAAGCTGCAGATGTACATGTACTTATGTAGATCAGCTTTAGCTGATCATTAGCTGTAATGCCTGGACTAAGAATATACTACTCACATAGCTGGTAGCCATGTCTACTCGACCGGAAACCAAATAATTTTATATATAACTAAATAAAAAATATCAACAAACTATTGAATTCCAGGTGAGGAATGGACATGGAATGACAACTCCAACGGGGTTTGTATCTCAATACGGCGCGTGTAATTGTGATGTCACGTCGAATGGCAATGAGTGGAGCCAGAAACCTTTAGTACGAAGATGATTCTGTGTCAACTAGTGCTTGAGGGGTCAACCAAATGGCAAATGATGTAATACGATTACCTAATGATAACAATCACAGAGACCAGTGCTAGGGGCGGATCCAGCAGCTGCTCTCTACCTCACAGGTCCTGCATGCATAGACCATCCTGACCTATACTTCCTATGCAGTTACTATCTGTGTACACAACTACTGTGAGCGTGTGACTTATGCATTTAAGTACAAAAAAACCTCCGCATAAGTGAAATTTCTCAATAAATACGCAAAAAGTAATATTATTGAGCTGAGCACTTGTTTTGGATTGGCGGCACATGGGATTAAGAAATGTCATGCCATTCACTAGCACCTAAACTGATCTGATGTACTTATACATATGTCTATGTCTATGTCTATGTCTATTTCGGTGTTTTTAACACTTCCATTATTGCACTGCTAGTCTGAAGTTACTGCTAGTGTCTCGGTCTGTTGAAATCAAGTGTTAGTCGGATTTTGTTTATTATGCAGCCGTCTGTCAGTAAAGAACTGGCTTACCGCATTAGGTCACAGCGCCGAGCCCCGAGCTGTGAGGGTCGCTGAACAACAGTGCGTCTAGAATAAATACATCATGTAGATTTACTTTAGATAATCCTACCATTCAGACCACACTATATACTCATATGTACGTACTTTTATGTGCGTGCGTGTATGCGTGGGTGTATGTATGTATGTATGTATGTGTGTACCCGTATGTATGTACCTTATGTGTGTACCTGTATGCGCGTACATGTGTGGGTGTACCTGTGTGGGTATACTCGTATGTACACGCATGTAGCCTACATATTGATACTTGCATACTGATATGTACCTGCATGTACATACTCAAATCTATCTGTTTGCATGTAGAGGTATATACAAGCATGGGGTCAATAGTTCTTACTAAGCCGCGCCGATTGATGGGAAAATAAATAATGCCCCATTCTCATATTGAATTCGTCCTCTTACAATGTTGTCTGTACACATACGTATGTAAGTATGTATGTACATACATATGTACACTTTACAATAAAGCAAGCATTACAACATTATAAGAACAAGAGACAAGAGTCTGAGAATTTTGTGACGCCGACGTAACACCGAGTAGTCTTCTCAAGACGCATCATCACAGCCGATCTTAACTTCTCAGACCAGACTTGGTGGTCAGTAAATGAAACCACTCATCATAAGTGTCGTACTGTGGTGTGCTTTAATGAACTGGTTGCAATGAAAGTGAGGCATTGGTAAATTTAGCATGAAATCTAAGAAAAACATGAATTTCGCAATCGAGTTAATTGAGTAAACGCATTAGGCAAACCTCAGACCATTCAGTGTCTCAGCGGCACATGGGGGAGAAAATTTAGTGCTTGTTATTGCGAAACAAGAATTTGGTGTCCAAGAGCAGATCTAGGGCGCTTTTAGACGCTTGGTTCAACTGCATGGAGTAAATGATCATGTGATAATGAGCCCGTCTGCCTCATCCTCACAGGAGACTGCAGGATACATATCTGAGTTGTCTCCTCGCCATAGTGTAGTCACATCGGGATCGGTGCTGTCAATTTGCTGACAGTGTCACGCTGTCACTCTGTCACTCTGTCACGCTGTCACGCTGTCACGCTGTCAAGCTGTCTCGCTGTCACGTTTATTGGGAGCTATGGCAGGAATTAGTCTGAACTGCTACATCCAGCTAAAGGCATTGCGGGATTTATTTTGGAATAAAATTACATTCTGGGAGCTTTTGAAATGTTTTTCTCGCACAATACATTCAGGGACTGTTGGGTGATACACAAAATACTGGATGATCTCATCCCATATCCAAGAGTTTCTGTTAGAGCAACGGCTGGTCTGAATACTTTGACAGAAAAGTTTAGTGTAACCTGTAGGAAATTTTCACCGTCCAAACTCATTGAGTGCTTGAAACATGAATTTTAGGAGTAAATATTTTCAGAACACAGTAAACAGTCTGAACAAAAATACCGCCACACATCTGACCACACTTAAAGAGAAATGTTTGACAGTTATTCTAGCAGGCCAGTGCTGGTACAGGAGGAAAATTAAAAAGATGAAATCGGAAAACAGCAGCTCTTATATCTTCACGTACAATGCTGTGGAATAATATATTCAAGGAGTCGGAAATGGCTACTATCAACATGAGGATGAATGGCTGTATGATTATATAAATAGACATAGCATCATCATCTCTTCCACTAATAGCAATTAATGCCACAGAGAGGGGAGGGCGAGATTAAGCACCAGGAGTAGACAACTCCCTGATGATATAATATATTCTGGGAGGAGAGGAACTACCTGATGTCACATATGAAGAGAGGTTAGCCCACCTATCCATTCCTGTTCTCAATGATTTTATTTTTGAATGTTGTGAAGTACATTTTAACAAGATCTCCAAGGATGTGAACCACCCACTTTACAGCAGAATAGTTTTTAATAATCTCAAGATATCTTCCAGAGAGAAAAACGTGTCATCAACATTCCGTCCTGCTATCGCCCGAACTCAGAAAAAGGCAAGAAGTTTTTTTCAGTTTTTTATGCGATTTTTTAACAACAGAAATATTTACACAGAGCAGCAGCTCCTTTTTCATTTAGTATTGTCAACCACGTCTTAGTGGAGTGACATGAAATGAAATAAACTAAACTACAAAACTACTATAAACTTGGTAATTATAACAAGGTTCTATTTATGGCATTTATAATCAGGTCACCTTTGGATATTTAGTTTTTAATTCGGCCCCTTCAAATTGAAATCTTCAACTTCAAAATTTTCAATCTCAAATTTGATCAAGAAATTGAAGTCTTGTACTACAAATTGAATATTCGACACTTGAAAATGCTCTTTCCCTGTTTCTACCGTCGACAATTGGAAATTACGCATAGGTTATGTTCATTTTCTCAGTCTTACTGACAAGATCAGCCAACTGGTGAGGGTTAAATTGTGAATCCCGCTTAGAACTTGAACATTGGTGCTGTGTAAATGTCTGCCTAAGTCTGGATATTTGCGCTTGTCTAATATTCAATTTCTGTCTCCAAATTGAAAATTGAAAATTAGGCAGACTACTGCACATGCAGGAATAAGTGCTATCCAAACAACTGATTGGTTGTGTCATCAGGTCGTCATCAGATAAGGATGGGGTCAGTGTGGATAGTTGAGGGTTGTCACAGAGGGCTGTGGTTACCACAAGGCACGAGACTGGACAGGTTGTTGCCACAGGTAGGAGATACCAGTCCGTGGACAGGGAGGAAACACCAGCCTATAGCCTCCTGCTT
>ERZ1740065.1545-NODE-1545-length-13910-cov-12.712595_pt1 | contig 13910 bp, 10 predicted proteins | sample MGYA00581738_ERZ1740065 | MGnify/ENA primary metagenome ERZ1740065 (study PRJEB43018, sample SAMN04849749) | marine metagenome | isolation source: floating plastic debris | place: Pacific Ocean | collected 2008-09-01 | study: EMG produced TPA metagenomics... | reverse complement strand
CAAATCGGCATGGCTTAGGATTATTTGACCAACATATTCAACTTCTACAGCATCAAATTAGTGGGTGTACATGGAGATACCGGGTGATGTCACCCTTCTTTTAACATGATCAAAATGCAGCCGTAGTTCGAAGACCAATAATGGCAACTTCAATCCTTAATTCTGGGATCTGAAATACAGGAGTCTCCCAAGAAATCTGGACCACTTCAGAGGCATATCTACTGGTCATAAGCCATTGTGCTCCATCAGTGTCGAATGTGGCACAAAGATTACTTTCAGCAGTGGGAGAGATCTTCACATCTCATTGGGCAGTCACCACCCTCCTAAGTCATGCAGCCCCTCTCTCACTAGTAAATGCTGGGTCACACTAACCGTATTGTCATCTGACACTCAGGGATTACAAGTTTCCGTAAACGGTAGTTGTGTTCACAATAGCCGATGCCAGCAGTAGTGACTTGTAAATAAAATTTGGAAAGCCAATCAGCATTATCCACAGAATTTAATGCAGTACTAGTGAAGTCCCATATAAAGCTTAGCGGTGACTACTATATTTCTGCCAACGTGGCAGCCGATCAAATAGCACTTCTCCAAAAAGTTTGGAAATTCATGGCAATAATAAGTTTAATGAGCCAACTGAGTTTTCTAGTAAGAGTTTCAAATCCTCGAATCACGTAGAAGTAACTACACCAGCCTAGCAATCTGGTTACATCCTCACCTCTGAAACTTACGTTGCAATGTACACTGAAATGTACACTGAAATTTACACTTTGAAACATGTAAGTCATGAATTCTGTTTCTTAATCTTAAAGATATATGCAGTATAGGATCACCCGAAGTTCCTGTGAATCTCGCAACACCTGGATACCCACAGCGATCAACTTACCCAACGAACAGAGACTGTCAGGTTTGTTAACGTACACTACGCTTACACTCTGGATGGGTAGTAGCATCGCTATCTCTTGCTGCTATACACTAGTAACCTCTGACAAGATTGCGCGTGATCTACTGCTATTGTGATTTAGATGTCGTTCACCATTGAGAGACTAGAAATCATGGCCGTTCATTTCGTCAAGTTCAATATGAGGCATCAGAACCCTTGTGTCGATGATTACCTGAGGATCGGAAATCAAAGGTTTGTCGATTTCTTATCCTTTCTGTTAGCACCTGAGCTCAAAATAAGCAGAGCGGGGAGATTATTTCAAGACAAGGAGTATACTCCAAGGTATGGAGAACTAATCATGAAAAAAATCATGAAATGACGGTAGACTGGTCACAGGGTTATTATGACATCAGTCAGCAAAATCATTTCCTATTGTAAAGTTTACCTCAGAACTTGCATCAGGTTTCCGCAAAATACCCATTCAGCTTCCAAGCAATGGTCATAAATCAGGTATATTCCAAGTTTTATAATTCTAGGTTTTGTGGAGAGCAGACAGGTTTAGAAGATTTTATGGTAATCATGGAACCTTCAAAGAACACAACCATCCAGTTTCACTCCTCCAGCCGCCCAACTGGAAAAGGATTTCACATCCATATGTCATACAGACCTGGTGAGTATCACTCATTCAATCTTCGACAGGCATTATGAAAGAAACTTATCCCAAAGTCAATGAAGTCTTCATACTACGTGAGTTTTAAGTTACAGGCTCCTTCACCCATACATGCTGGCATTGTTGCTAACCCTACAATTTTACTCAAAGACATATGATGTTTTTTAACTTTTGAGGCGGCTAATTTGCCACTTTAAATCATGTAATTGCTTTCTGCATGCACCACACGCCCACAAAAACTGATCAACCCTATTTGGTGAGCAGTGAGGTACTGAAATCAAGGTCAGCAAGTGGGTTCCAAGGCAGTATTAGGGTGGGGGTTCCTTTTTATATTATCAAAATCTGCGAGAATTTGCCATTTTTGGGTTAGGAACACTGTATGCTGGTGAATCCTTACCAAGCAACGCATAACTTGGACGCAAATTAGTGCTGCAGGTGTCATAGATATACAAAGGAGATTTTATACTGATATGTCAGGTGACATGTACGTCCTTTTACACTCAAGGATAACATCTATAATCATCTCTATTTCTTGCTAACAATACCGCGTCATGTCAGTTGTTCTAACTTTAATTCTGAATCATATTTTTCAAAAGACTTTACTCAAAGAATTATCGTGTCTAAAAAAGTAAGTCCACTAACCGATTCTGCAACCCAAAAAAAACAGAGCTTAAAACAACTGGCAGTTCTTTAAAATGAAGCATTAACAGTTCAAATAGAGTTACCTGGCTGCGTACCTGGCTGCGTACCTGGCTGCGTACCTGGCTGCGTACCTAGCTGCGTACCTGGCTGCGTACCTAGCTGCGTACCTGGCTGCGTACCTGGCTGTATGAATGAGAACCAACTATTTGATATCAACTTTGATTAAAGTATGAAGGATTGATTTTGCGGTAGAACGTATTTTTGGTTCAGTCCGGTGCGCCGGGGCTTTTCCGGTAAAGGTCCAGCACAGAGTCCAGGACAAAGACTGACAAACCACCGGGTTAATACCGGCATAAGACTGGTAAAATACGAGCCTCAGCTGCAAAAAAAACATCAGGTACTATAACCGGCTCCCAGGAATACCAGAAAACTAAACGTGACAAGCGTTTTCATAGTTTGCACAGCTGTTAGTGTAGTAACGTTTGTTACAGCATAATAAACTGGATTCAGCTCCCAATGCATTGCCAACCACTTCGTCTCACCAAATCTCAGGACCTAGCCTTCTGTTTTACAATTTGATTTCAGATTTCAAAAGAGCATAATCTGCTTATTCACCCTAAAAAAACAAAGCATTAAAATGCAGAAACGATTCATAAACGTACAATTAGTTCTCACGACATTTTATTGATTTCAACACAAAACCTGCCTGTAGCAGTAAGGACAACTGCTACGGCTGTGCAATATAAGCATAACAGACACATAATTACAATGTAACTGTTGGCAATGCATTGGGAGCTGAATTCAGTTTATTATCCTGAGACAAACGTTACTTCACTAACAGCCGTATGAACGATGAAAAATACTCGTCACAGGTAGTTTTCTGGTACTACTGAGAGCCAGTTATAGTACCTCATGTGTTCCTGGAGCTGAGGCTCTGTAAAATGCCAGTATTTTAACAGTCTTATGTCCGTATTAGTCCGGTGTTCTGCCGGTCTTTGTCCTGGACACTGTGCTGGGCTTTTACCCAAAAAAGTCCCAGCACGCCTGACCGAATCAAAAACACGTTCTACCGATTTCCCCTGAAAATCGACCCGATTAAAAGTTACGTAATAACAGCTAAAACCATTTCTGATTTATTATATCAGGGACTGATATTTTGTTTGTTTCTTATTGTGTAACATTCAAGTCTATTACGGACCTCAACCCATATTGGCATTCTACTACGTTTCAGATGTTCCAATATGTCAAACCTCGCAGAAAGAAGTAATCATACCATCAAAGCTGGTCTACCGGCCTGGAGACAGTCGCAGCTGCAGCGTAAGATGAATAATACATAAACTACATAAACATAGACAATATGCAATATTTCAAAAAAATTTCATACGGCATTTTGAAGGCAATGAGATTCTTGGAATTCTTACTCTCCTATCGATAAGAGCGCAGGTTTTGAAAGCGCTGATGTTAAGCAAGTGTTACGCGGCTTTAGTCCTCTATTATTATGCTTTCACCAATGATAAGCCGGTTGTAGTACTGCTCCAGCCGTAGTGAACATAAGTCCACATCGAATTCTGCTCTCAGGTGACAATGAGAGTAGATATTGGCCGGCTGATAGACATCAGGTTCCTGAGATTCGAGACCAGATATTGTGAGACAAGCTACATGATGATTGGGTCAGAAAGGTAGGTGCTTTCAATTGTTGACAAGAAAAATAGCCTTTTGCCTTCTTGTCTTCTTATTCCATACTGTCCTCATGCTTAATAAGATTGTCTTCAGCTGAGAAACATGTAATAGAGACTACACTAAATACACTATATCAGGCAAAAGCTTTGACCCAGAAATTCCCTGCTATTTCAAAGTTTGTTGCATGATGCGGTGAAAGTGAAAGCAGACATACTTCTGCTTCTATATTCACCTATTAAATGAATGAAGCCCTCTCCCCCTCCATTCGTCATCTGTTTAAAGATACTGTGGGAATTTAACAAACCATACAGAGAGTAGGATGGCAACTGCGGATACCCTGACCATCACACTACAGTTGGGTGAGACAGACAGCTCTGCTGAGGTTGAAGTGTTGCTTTCCTATCGGCCAGGTAGGTTGCATATAAAGCTAATAGGCCCAGTCATTGCCGATCTATTGTCATAACCTGTACAGACGGGCATATATTAATATAATTTGAGCAGTATATCTGTCAGCAACTAAAGTTAAAAAGCTTTTTAGACTTTTGTGAACTCCTCTTTGGCACTGGGATTTGATAGCTTTTGTTCTGGTTTGTTTGGCATCACCATTCATTCATTGTTACTCTTATGCTAGATAGAGTGGCAATGCTGTATAAAATCTCATCGGTTTTTCAATCAGCCTCCATTCCGCAAAATTATTGATGTATTCTTATATCAACGAGTCACTTTCTGATGATCAACGCGAAGGCTAATGCGCCCTGAAAAGCTGATGAGATTTTATATAGCATTACCACTCTATCTAGCATGAGCAATAGCGTTACGTCTCTAGCTCAGTGCTGTGTCCTTATCTCGCAGAAAACGTGGAAAATATACAGAACCATAGCTGTAAGCACACCTGTAAGCACCTGTAAGCACCTGTAAGCACTGTCTCCAATAAGTATTTTATCATCCTATCTAGTCCTACAAGAGCTTATTGAACTACGAATTATCAATAACCTAGAAAACAATATTTCGTCTCTTAGCCAGTGAACAGAGATATGAATACAGGGTTTAATTATATTCTCACCCGAGGCTCATCAAAACCTGATCAGAATTGCCTAAAATGTGCCCTCATAGCACTTCCAAAATCCAATTTTTTTTTCTCTGGTGAAATCCACAGCGATATTCGAAGCGATAACTGCGGCGACCTTAGTTCGACGACCAACGCGTGACATCACAGATCAATTGATGGCTGCCTTTTGAGCGGGAGGGACACCCCTCCCACATCCACCCCCAGTACATTCAGGCTTCACGTCCTCATCATGCTCAGGTTCACTATGCGTAGCTACGTCGTGGATAGCTGTGCATTCCTGTTTGGGATCCTGGATCTGTCCTTACCTGTACCTATGTACCTGTACCTTGATAAACCTGTGAATGAGTGTTGCCACAAGAAAGGGATTAGAATTTAAGTCATGGTTATACCAATATAGACCTTAGTTCTATTGATCAGCTGACAAATCACTAATATCTTTTATATTCTTAAGGTGCAGATATTTGTCAAAATCAAAGAATTGAGCCACCAGCCATTCTGCAGAGTTCAGACTTCTGGAGGAGACCCACTTACCCGCCCAATATAAACTGTCAGGTAAATACCTAGACCATATGGTTAGTTAGGTCACGATGCAGAGATTTTGCCAGGTTACGATATTAAAATATTGCGAATATCCATGATGCAATACACCACGTTACAGATCATCAATAAAGCAGACAATCATATGGTATCATGGGCAGTGTGTGTGTGGTGTGTTCAAGAATTGAGATGGAAAATATCCAGTCAACACGTTTTCATGGTAAAACACGTCAAGCTAATTCTGGATAAATACCCATGATCTGCATATCCATCGCTCAACATTTTCACACAATAAAAAAGCAGAGCAGCATTCTTGTAAGAAATATTCATAACCACTGATAGATGGCAGCATCACAACAATGAGGAAGCATGGTAGCATGATGGATTTCTCATCAGGAGTAGTGGAATGTTATTCAACGTTCATTGGTACACTACCGAAGCCCAGATCCGCCACTATTTTCGTATCGTACTCGTGGCGGATCTGGGCTAACTGACCGAGATGGGCAGCCCAAGTCTGCTTAACCTTTTGGGACCAGAACCGCCATTCAGGAGAAGACAGCTCTTAATGATTTAGACTGATAAACTGTTTAAACTATTTTTACTGTTTGGCAAATACTTGCTGCACGCTCGAACTATCAGAACTGAGGGCTCTTGTGATTCTCTTGTCGTTATGCTCGCGCTTGTCCGCATGCTTCCGCTTCTTTGGCACGCCTAGGCTTTCTAGCAATTGCTAGCATACTCCCGATGAAAATCGCACAGGCGTTCGTAGGCAGGCCTTCGTAGGCATGCGTTAGTACGCGCGAGTTGGTGATCTACAGTTAGTTAGTTAGATACTCCATGTGTATAATGAATAGTGGATTGCATATATGGAAAAGCGAATACATGATAGTGTAAGGTGGAATAGTGGTAGTGAGCTTCTACTGGAGGCTGATAATTGTTTTGCAAATGGCACTGCATAATAGGCATTTTCAGAGTGGCGCACGTTCCAGGATGCTTCGAACGCTTAGCGCAAAAGCTAGCTATTACGGTAGTGGATAGTGAACACTTTGTTTGCCGTTCTCGCTGAGCTATTTGATACGCGGCTAAGAATTGTCACGTGTGACGCTAGTAGAGAAAAGCACTTTGTAATTCCTATGTCTATGAAACGATGACGTCTAGCTAAAGAACAGCAAGCGAGGCTTTCTTTGAATGTCCACAAAAAGTATTCGTTCTATTTGATTCACGAATAAATAAATTATATGAGAACAGACCACCTACAGTTTGTCCCAAACATTCTTCCATCCGAACATGCCTAATGTCCATAGACCAGCTTTAAGAGCCCTGTTGAAGCATTAGTGCAGAGTTGCTTGCGTCCCTAAGAGCGATTCGTAGTTATTTAATGAGAGTTGCACTATCGATAGTGTTGCCTACATGACTATTTTTATCGCAATAGTAAATCACTATCGCGGTAATCGCGGTAATCACGGTCATCGCGGTCATCGCGGTCACCGCGGTCATCGCGGTCATCGCGGTCATCGCGGTCATCGCGGTCATCGCGGTCATCCCAACTATCGTGACAGTCCTAATGTTCTTGTACATGTGCGATGATGACCAGTTCTTTTGTATTCAAAACTAAATACTGCCACTATAGCTGTTGATACCTGTTGCTTAATTCACTACCTCATCATACATCATCTGTTCCTGAGAAATTATGGTAGCCGCAAAAGACAACAGCCATATAAATCACCCAGATCTTTAGGTGTTGTGAAAGGTAGAGACACACTGGTACCAGCAGAACCTGTAAACTACAGCAAATTGAAAACCTACAAACTGATGATGGGAGGAGTAACATTGGCCACCTATCAGCCCATCAGGGATGGTCTATCTGAACAATGTATAAAATGGTAGCATGAATTGGCACTTTTTTCAAAGTTCCGTCTTTCATAGCTGAGCTCAATGAATATGAGGTGTTGCTGATTCACAATTCATGAGATTGTTGCTTGACAAGTTCAGCATCACGGAAACTGCCACAGTAAATGTGTTAGGGCTGCTTTTTTACATACATCACAGGTAAGCTTTGAATTAGAATGTTTACTAAATATCACCTTATTACACTCTTCCTCCACGCTATCTTATGGTTATGCTCAGGAAAAGTTTTTTATAGGAGACATAGCTGTAATGACTGGAGCCACTGGGGATTATCTCTCCGAAGAAGAGGATATTCATCTCCAGGCAGTCAATTAGGCCAAAATTTGGCATTTTTTACTCTTCTATCGGTAGGCGCACCGCAATCATGCGCTGGCGTTACGCCGATGCTACGCCGGCTTTGGTCCGCACTTATGATGCTTTAGCTTAAGCTTAACACTGGCGCTTACAAAACCAGCGCGCCGACCGATAGAAGAGTAAATAATGCCCAAAAGGGCATGTATGTAGTTGTGCCACAATATGTTTTATACTAAATTAAAATAATTGCAATCTCACCTAGAACTATTTTCGCCATACTTAAATGCCGACGTAAGAATAAAAGACGCCAATTTTTCCTCGCCAAGTTTACACACTGCATGGAACCACCGTAGAATATAGAAGTACCCAGATTTCCCCTTGTCTAAGACGCGCATCCATTCGAGGGGAGAGCACGGTACGCAATACAATAAATAACTTACATCGCTCTTATGCCTCTTATGGTGGTGCATGGGGCACCCACTGATGCTTGAGTACTGATCATAACGTACTACTAGAACCATGGTGATCTAACTCTACGATGTAGTTGTAATAAACTTTGACAACAAACACAGTTCCCATATCTAGTACCTTCTAAACTCTGCAACTGACATGGAATGTTGTGTGGATTGAAGCAGATTGCCTCATGTGTGTTGAGTGGTGTGATGAGAAATACGATAAGTAGGCCAGCTTATTAATTACATCAATGCTTTATTAGTGACCCAGCTAGTCATAACTTCTAGTAGTAGGGACACAAGCTTTCCTTCGAGAACTCATAGCTTCATCTTTCGTCATGATTACATCACATACCGAAGTGGGCATGGAATAAAATAAGTCACGTCCACGGAAATATGAACATTTCTATTATATTTGCAACAGCTGTGTTCGCTAACTCTGGACAGAACTTTGTTCAATTGGAAATAGCTATGGACATTTCGTAGGGTTTCTAACTCACTTAATACCTTCATTTTCAGGTTGAAATCAAGAATGAAAAGTTCAGAGTGATAAAAGTTGATTTTCATCACTTTCAACTGACTTCAGGAAGTTGTGAATACGGCCACCTCAAGATTGGATCTATTCAGTAAGAAATCAGGCTTGAGCTTGAAACTAAACGACTACCTGCTGCTAGTCAGTTATCTCAGTTAAAAAAAGGGTGACATCACTCAGTATCTCCATGCATACCCACTAACTTGATGCTGTAGAGGTTGAATATGTTGGTAAAATAACCCTAAGCTAAGTCATTTCGAAGGAATCAAGCAAAGAAAGTTGATGATCTGTGATGTCACAGTGTGGCTATAGTAACTATAACGATGGCTTATGTATAGGAAACTACGTTGACATAGCTCCCACAGAAGTTACCAAAATGCAATGAAATTATCAGCACCTCTTTTGAGCATCATTATCAACAACTCAATGAATGCTCAAGGAGATCTTCTTTCCCAGTCTCATGTTATTTGGACCAAGTTTCTTATATACAAGCCACTGTTACTATAGTGACTATAGTGACTATACCCACACTGTGACATCACAGATCATGAAATTTCTGTGCTTGGTATATATGGAGATACCGGGTGATGTCACTCTTTCTTTAAGTTTCTCTAATCCTAGTTAGAGTTAATCTATACCATGCCACAAAGCCTCCATACTTACTTCATCAGAACTTAACCCATGGCTTGGACAAACCCTATGCAGCTGATGGAACGCTCCTAGTAAACAATCATATGTCTATTCCCTTTGTAGCTGCATCAACCATCATGCAGTAACATCTTCATTTATATATTCATAGTCCCACAGCAGCATGTAGCTGAGGCATAGTGGCTTGTTTTTGGTCTTGGTAGTATCAAAGACATTCCCCTTTTAAAAACCCGGGGCTTCTGGAGTGATATAGTAGTTTTTATTTAGGAACTCAAGTTGTCCTCTTCCCCATCTAGCCGGGCTGCTTTACTAGCATGGTGAATCTTCTCAAGCACAGGACATGTTTTTGCCCGTACAGAGACCTACCATAGAATCGGATTTCATAGCGACAGATATGTTAGCGCTTCCTTCAAAATCATCAAGAAATAAAAATGATAGCGATCTGACGACAGTGACCCCATAAATGGGAGGACAACTCCTATATAAGGTATAATTAGAATTCCAAGGATAATTAATTGATTAATTATGCTATGAATATGTATTATTGCTCAGCAAAAGATCTCTTCATCTTTCCTTCATGCATTTCAGGCTCTGTGGAAATCACACTAATGAAGCACAGATATTCGACTTGGGCTCATCAAACTCCACCCTGAGCTTCCGCTCCGGCAATAACCCTGTGGGAAAGGGCTTCTCCATCACAGTGTCTTTCCAGCCAGGTGACAAGTGACATGCGCATGCTGTTCCCCTGCTAATTTACCCCCTCAAATCAAAGCGTAGTTTTATAGTTTAAACTTATTTTAATCACAATTGGTAGTCGTCTCGTTCCCGCCCTAAAATTGCTCAGAATAAGACGTCTTAAGGATTCTTGAAGAACTTTCAGAGCCGAGAAATAGGCAATTACCCCATAATTAAGCCAACTCTGATAATTTCACGTTCAGCATGTCACTTGTGAAGGACAATAAAAAGAAGCAATGGGCACAACTCGCTGTGACAAAATTGCTTACACAACATTACAGAGTACGACGTGTGTGGGGGAGGGAACTTCACCATTCCCTCCAGCATTCACAGTCCTGGATGGATGAGCCCACAGCATTATCCTGACAACCTTCACTGCTCCGTGAGTATTTCATGTTCTCACGGCATATTCCAGTTCAAGTAGACACCAAGTTGAGTTATTACACAGATGGTTGCTGAGACATACGGCAGGGCTGTCATCATCACATTCGCCAGTTTCTCTCTGAAGAGGAGTATGAATGACTGCGACAAGGACTACCTGCGGATCGGTGATCAGAGGTTAGCACATAGCCATAGAAATCAACGACTAACTTGTTACTATGGCAAAGAGCGTCCCGATACCAATGCACATGTCGACGGGAAAGTAAGGAATGCCACTATTTCTACATGATTTGGTTTGGTCGGCCTCACAGTTCAGTTTGATCACATTTAATGGTATTTAGTTATTACTTACTTCTCGCTCTGATGAGTGTTTTTTCCATGATTAAAAAGATGCTATGCACTTTTGTTAGGCAGTAAGTAATATTCTAAAGGCTCAAACACATGAGTGTAAATACGTGTCTCTTGCGGTGATCAGCAACGGTAACACTGTTTTTGTTTGAAACACACAAGAGCACATGGTTCATGATGTGATTGGCTACCTAAAGGCCAGATTGGCAACCAGGTGGACGTTTCCTGTGAAATCAATTAGCCCCAGTAAGATGGCTTCCGATTAGGCCTACTGCCTCAACCACTCTGCTAGTCACTCTCCTTTGTTTTGCTGTCAGTGAGGCGACTCAGAAGGGCAGCCAGTGCAGCTAGAGTTGTCAGAGAGAGCTAGCCACCATGATGTACTATAGGTTGCCACTGGATCAGCACATTTCATAGAGAATCATGTTTTTTCATGCCTATGGTGATCCACAGTGATAAACGGAGTTCAAACGACACTATAGATATGTTATATCTGTATATGACGTACTGCATGACTTAGTTAACTTACTTACTTCATGGACTTATTGTACATTTACTTATACTGGGAGAATGGGGCATAGCCTAGCTATATTATGATGGTAGACATGATTTGTGAATGCTGATCTACCTGCAGTAGGATATTTGAAATGAATATCCATGCAATACGTGTGAACACACTGTCTATCTACTCATCAATCCACTGCTGTACTGTTGGCCAGCAGTGGGATAAGCTAGGGCAAACAGGCAAACTGGCAGCTCCCTACAGTGCCGCTGGAGAGTTGTGGTTTCTGTCAGACTGCGCTGTTGACTGGCTGCTCAACGCTAAAATTTGAAGTTTTCCTAGTTGCCATTAGGAGTGACTTATAGCTTCCCTTGGTTTTCACCTATTCCTATTGGTTAGAACTAGTTGAAAACTGTATCATCATTTGTCAATTCCGTTGGACTCATTACGACCCGGTAAACAGAACCAGAGTTACGGCTATATTAGTGGGAGCAAAGGGCTAGTGACTGAGCAGGCTGAGCTGACGGCCATTAGTTGTAAGCTCGGTGCTGATTGGCTGGGTTTATACTTTTAAAGTTGTTCCCAGTGTTATCAGGAATTGATAGTTATCTATTTCCCCACCGTAAAATTGTTCAAAATAAGAAGTCTTGAAAAAGACTTCTTAAAAAAATATTGAAGAGTTCTTTAAGAATTCTTCAGGAATTCTTAAAAAACTCTTCATGGACTCTGATGGCGGGAGATAGACAATTACCAAGGATTCTATAATGCAACGCAACGTAAGAAATCAAGTAATGTAATATTTTGGTTATGATTATTGACCGATCAGACGTAAGCATCCAGCAGAATCAAAGTATATGTAATATATTGACGAATCAGCTTCATGAAGTGATGTGACGACATTGCGAGCATGAAGCTATTCAGCAATTCTAGCCTTTCTCCTTTGAAATAGATATATGAGTGCAGTCAGAACTTACCACGTAATTCCAGGTATTGTGAAGTACCTGTGGACACCCGGATGACAGTTGTCGGGGATCTGGTAACTGATCTGCTGCTGCTGGACTTTGTCACAGATCAGTCCAAATCTGCTCGGGGATTCGTTATACAGACAGAGTTTAAATCAGGTACATGTTCAACCCTCTTAACCTTCCTTTACATCATGTGACCTGTTCTCTGATATGATTAGCTTGGATGACTTTTTATAGATGTCAGTATCTGTGAGGCAGCAAGGGTGGAGCTTCCTGTGGTTCTCTACTCACCAGGCTGGTCAGAGCAGGAGAACTATGGCATCAATCTGGACTGTGAGGTATACTACTGTACATGGTCACCTTCTGTCACCTTCTGTGGCCAGCTATCTATCTGCCTGCCTGTCTTTTTGTCCGCCTGGCTCACTTTCATGTCCTGTTGTAGCATATTCAGGGATCTCAACTACTCAGATTTAGTCCTCACGGCTCTGATTTTCAACTTGTGTAAGGATGAAAGGATGGACTTCATGTAGCATAAGGATTTTCTTTAACTCCCTCAGATTTTTGCCTTTCAGTTCTGATTTTGTGTGCTATCACTAACCTCCATCGGTAAAATGCTATCATAACTAAGCAATTTGTATCCAACTATCACCCTAATGAACTAAAAACTAGTTTTTTATGTCGTGAATGTAAAAAATTTGGTAATAATATGGCGATTCTGAGGTATTTGTAACGTCATAACACTGCCAAATATCAGAACTGTTTATTGGTGAGCTCCTGAAACCTGCTGTAAGGATTATTCCTGGGTCCAGGTTGAGAGCCCTGATATTATGCGTGTCCACTTCAGATTATTGTGCCAACAAGAGGTCAGGTGCTTGTCATGAAACTGATTCATTTCAACATTGAGAGTGAGAGCAGGTGCTCCTACGACTATCTCGAGCTTGGCAATGAAAGGCATGTATAGCATATCTATAAATATGTTTTTTCACCAATGTTTCTGAACCAAAGGCATGTTGCAATATCCACGTATGATCGAATAGACGTTGAAATGAAATTAATGATCTTACACGCATGATATGATGCTGTCACATAATCTATAGAGCAGCTGAGAGAGTAGCCAATTCTAAAGTTCACGATTAATTTGCAGGTATTGTGGAAACATGACAGGGGAGATAATCCAGTATCTACCGGAGGATAGTGATGATGTACGTCTGCGGTTACACTCTGACAGTACAGACACCTTCAGAGGCTTCTACATACAACTCTCACTGAAATCAGGTAAGCGGGTGCCATGAAGCAAAAGGCTTAATCTACATATGAAGCCTGCTTTACTAAGTGCATTTAATGCGCCCCACAAAAAAAGTTTTCGAATGTTTTTTCTGGCATTCACATTGTGTACTGGCTGTGAAATAAGCAACTTTTACTCTTTTGTTGATAGGCACGCCAGTGTCAAAAACTCCAGTGTTAAGCTTAGGGCGTTTTCGGATAGTCGAGTTCGCCTCCATTTCACCGTAGGTGCACAACATTATGCGGGGACGTTTCAGATACTAAATCGACGCATCGATTTGGTAGCCTCAATTTACGCTGGCAAGCTAAATTGACAGCCCAAAGTGCAAGAATTTTGAAATCGACGGACCTCCCGATTTGCTCTCGCTTTGCTAGCTGTTACA
>ERZ1740065.1544-NODE-1544-length-13910-cov-15.967737_pt1 | contig 13910 bp, 11 predicted proteins | sample MGYA00581738_ERZ1740065 | MGnify/ENA primary metagenome ERZ1740065 (study PRJEB43018, sample SAMN04849749) | marine metagenome | isolation source: floating plastic debris | place: Pacific Ocean | collected 2008-09-01 | study: EMG produced TPA metagenomics... | reverse complement strand
CCTCCCTCCTCTCCTCCCCCCTTGTCTCGCCCCCCTCTATTTTCTGGTCTCTGAGGGGGGGTGCTGGTATCAGAGCAATCTAGGGTTAGCAAACCTGGATTGAAAAAACTAAAGAGACTGAAAGCAATCATGACATTCTGGCAGAGCCACCACAGATCTGAATATTTAAATATTTATTACAGTCACCTGAGTTCTAGCTATCAAACAGCTGAAATCAACGAGACATCCATGTGGCCACCCAGACTGCGATCACAGTGTACCTGACTAACGCTCCATAGTAAAAACAAGAATAGACGTCTGATGTGAAGATTTAGTGATGAGAAGTATAACTTGCGGTCTCGTAGTCTGCGACACTCAGGTCTTGTTGGGTTTGTATATCTTATGATAGTTGGGGATCATGTTCCTCAGATACTCCAGCTGCTGCAGCTGCGCCTGGAAAAGCATCGCGGTCTTCTAACTATTGCAGACTGAAATAGTTTTGTGTCGGAGAATCTTTCCAAAAACACCGGACAACTTCCCACTGGAAAATTTTTCGCGGTAGAGAATTGTTTGCAAAAATTTGTGACTGCTAGGTTCACTAAGTAAACATTAAATGTGTTGTGATTACAAATCTCCCCCCCTCCGCCAAAAAAAAAACAAACATTTCAATCTCAGTCCACAGTATTATAGAACTAATGACACGGTTTTCTCGTAAAATGAGACAACTCCATAGACATAGACATAGACAACTCCATAGACAAGTGCAATAGATGATATACTGTAAAAGTGGAAATTTTAGCTGTCAAAATATTCAACGTTTGCTCAAAATGAGTGACAAGAAATGTTAGTGTTTGAAAACTGAAGTAGAAGTACCTCCCCACTGGAGAAAGATGGTAACTATACAGTCATGAACATGCCTACGATCATCATGGAGTTTCTATTGATAATGAGACGACAACTCCCAAAACTTTCCATGATGCGACAACTCTGACAAAAAACTTTGCTGGAATTATCATTAGCATTCCCTGCAAATCACTCTATTCACTCAATGGTTTTCCGCGCTAATTTCTCCACTTTTACAGTACTATATGTGCATATCTTAGCTAACTGATATTAAATCTATATATACAGTAACCTGCTCTGCCACCAGGATTTTGGGTGGCTGATGACCTACCTTTGACCTTGCCCTGATATAATCGAGTAAAACACAAAGTAACACTTCAGCTAGTGATACTCATTACTACAGCCGCAACAAGTCCATATAACATAGCGTACTGCATGATGTAAAATATATGTAATCATACCGTATTCCCTCAACAATATGACATGTGTCTAAAGTTGGAACCGGGAAACAGGAAATAAAAAAACATGTTTTTCTCATGCTCCTCCAGTCGATGACACATGTGGCTGCTAGTACTGTAAGAGCGGATTTGATAGGGACAGAAATGTTAGCATTTTCTTACAAATCATCAAGAAATAAGAATGACAGCGATCCCATAAATGAGAAGACAACTCCTATATAGGCTATAATGAGTGTATTTTCTGTAGCCAATTCCCAGTATTTTTGTGGCCGTTAGACTGTCACTATCAAATATGGTTCTATGCTATTCTCACAGGAAGTTAATTCATTTCTAACCATGCATATGAAAAGAACCTAAGTTTATGCCTTACATTGATACTGATAGCGTACCTTTGAATCATAGGATTAGACTGGGCATCTGGCAGATAATACTTCATTATCTCAATATGTGAAAATGTGTATCATTTGTAAAGTAATAATAGTCTGATGGAATATTTGTGACTAAAGCCGCATTCACACTGAGCCCTCTCACACCGGGCAGACGCCCTCTCACACCGCGCAGACGAGAGAAAAGAACGAAAAGGCCAGCGCCTATCAGCACAGAGAGAAAGCAGCTAAACAAAAAAAGAAGACAAAGATTAAATAATTGAAGGCAACATACTTATTATTATTACACTCATATCATTTATTTCTACTCTCATATCTTTCACTTCGTATTTCAGATTTTACAGACGCAATCTTATTTATTTCTGTCTCACCGCGCAGACGCCCTCTCACACCGCGCAGACGCCCTCTCACACCGCGCAGACGTGTGAAATGATGGTATAGGCCGGCGGCTATCGGCACTGTGTGAATGCGGCTTAACGATGACTGATGTCAATGATTTAAAAATTGTAGGCTACAAAGAATTCAGTCAAACCCATTCAAGCCTCCAAGTTGTGAATGTATATAGATATTACGGTAAGCCATTAGCAGTAAGAATGTAGCTACTAGCTACTAACAGACTGAGATCCTAACCGACCTGCGGGGGTTCGGTACTGACTCGCTGCTGTATGGTGCTGTCGCACAAATAGTAGTGAGTCAAGTTCTTGATGTCGACGTCTTTGAGCTGAGCGGCCACACCCACGACACACCCATCTCCGACTGTCACGTCTGAGTCGAGGCTGGCTACAATGCACGTAGAGGTGAGGTACAACCTGTTGTTGTCTGAGAAAGTGATGTGAAACTGGATCACTTACCTGTCATCTGTATGAGGTTGTTATTACCTACGGATCTAGCCTGACAACGACTCCTCACCTCAAACACATTGTTACTGCCTATAACCATCTCCCTCTCCACGCCATCGTCACTCCTGGCAACACAGTAAACAAGAAATGGGTTCCCAGCTACATTTGACTCCTGCTCAGAATGGGGAGTTGTCCTCTCTTAGACGGCCAAAATTCATATACATTACAATGTAACGGGGCATGAGCAACTCTCCATGTTTAGAGTCGTTCGACACAGCGACTAACTCGCTGCAGAGATTGTTAGTAATACAATCCTTCACTATCACCATCGGGTTTTCTGAGAAGGAATCTCCTAACATATCACATACCTCAAACATAGAGCGTATGTAGGCTCTATGGAACCGACATGTCAGCAAGTTACCTAATAGTGACAAACGGATAAAATACGTCTGCAGTATGCCTGTGCGTATTGACAGCAGAGGACAAGTTGTATGGCAGTATAGGTTGCATACCATGGCTGTCAGGACTTTCAGTGCTGTCAGTACTTTTAGAGCTTAGTTTACTATATCTAGTTATTGCAATATTATAATTATGAATATTATCATTATTATTATCATATAATATTATCAGCACTCACAAGAAAATCTAATGTCAACAAAGAGTCAAACTCAACCTCAGGTATAGATTATCCGACAGAGACGAATGCCAGAACAGCGACCTGGTTATTAGACTACATGTACTGGACAAGTGGAAATATTAGCATGGAAAAATCTTCAGTGAATATAGCGATCTGCAGCTGAGTTTTCTGTCGGAGTAGTTGCATCATGAAAACTTGTGGGAGTTGTCATCTCATTATCAACAGAAACCCTCTGATGATCGTAGCCACATTTGTGTCGACAAGAATTTCTTTGCACTGGGAAATATTTGCGAAAATGTCAGAAAACTTTACTGGAGAGTTTTTTCAGATTTAAAGTTCTTTTCAAGAGGTGACAACCACTATCATAATTCTATTATATTATATACATTACAATTACTACACATATAATCATTGAGATATTTTGCGATTTTGAACATTTGCAAAAAATTCCCTCGCAAACAAATTCCAGTCCACAATGCTTCGGTAGAGTACTTCTACTCCAGTTTTTAAATTAATCTACTAACGCTAAAAGTTCTTCTTGCTATCGTACTCATGCTGGGAAAATATATCTCCTGCTAGAATACCCACTTTTACAGTGTTTGGGGCCTTCGTAACAAGAGCTCAGCCAACCAATGACGCTACAGAATATGCTCCAGGTTCAACACTTTTCCAATTTTACTGATTTCGGCTCTGATAGTGCGAGGTTTTAATTCTGGTTATCAAACTTATTGATAGAAGGCATAAAATCAGCTATTTTATTTTTGCACACCAAATCTGTCAATGCTGCGTGAAAACTATGAGAGTTGGGGTTGGTAGAATCGACAGAATCTTAGAATTGGGAAACTGAGGCTGAAATCAGAAGTGGTTCAGCCTGTGTGTTGTGTGTTGTCTGTTGACCATAACTGTGAGGGCTTGCTAGAAACAGGATTTCTGCTTACTGCTTAGACGCAATTTTTGGGTAAAAATATTCAACACTTCACTTTTGTAGTTATTACTGCCGAAAGAATCAAGCAGTGAGTCAAAACAGATTCCATGCATCCAAGGCACCAAAGTTGCTGCCTATAGGCAGAAACACGACGTCTGAGACCATGCCCGCTAGCATGGCCCCAGCACTGCCACGCTAGCGTTCTGCGATCAACAGGTCTTCCAAAGTGATTGACCAATCACAAGCCTCATATGCGTGATGTCACTGCCCTTAGGGGTCACCCGTCCACCACTAGATAATCACTGATAGCATTCGTTCCTAACTCAGGCACTATGAAGTGTTATATATGTTGCATGATATAGTTGGGATCTGTATATGCAGCCCTAATAGCCTGTGAGAAATTACAGGTCTAGAGGCTGCATTACATTGTAGTTTTTATGAAAATTGGCTCTAAGAGAGGACAACTCCCAATTCAAAACAGGGGCCAACCGTAGCTTACCACAGTTTGCCTTGAAAAATAATAGCAGTGGATCACTGCAATGACGTAGTCGCCTAAGTAACGTCAATTCACAGCTGCATGACAAACTTACTTCACATTATGAATGACGGCACCCTCCTCTAACAGGTTGTTCTCTCCGATGGTTATTGGTCCGCCATCAGCAAGAATCTGGACGGTCGGATGTACCACGCTGCCTTTGCCTGTGGAAAAAAGGATTGTCGTCAGAATCATAGATGGATGTGCCCATCATTTTGTAGATGTAAAGTATGGCAAACAAGTGACAAGTTTCTCTCAACACTGACTTGCTAAATTTCAAATCTTTAGTATCCTGACCATATGTTCTGTCAGAGAGCAACATAGCATATCCATAGGTAAGAGTTAGAGAAGTCGTGAGAGTAACTCGGCAGCAACCCACAATACTTTTCTTATTCGACACATTCCAACATTAGCATTGAGACCTGTATGCATATCATATTCTTAGATCGTAAGATTAGGCGTGAAGCAATATTATAATACAGCTTGGAACTACAATCGAACAAAGCGCCCGTGAACTTGTAAGGCAACAAGTCAGTACATTTCAAAACTCATAGATAAACTTTTACACAACGTTATTTAGTACTATGCAACAGATTCAAGTTTGAACTAAATCAGCATGACTAATAAATAGAGATAACGGTACTAGCAATGAAAATGGAACTCGAGATCACGATCCCACACTAGATCGCGATTGCAACAGTGTGTGCCACAGTCGTAGTTTAGTCACATCTAGAGTTAGATGAATGACGGAACTATCAATATGTATTAGTTAGACGTATTAATCAAATTATTACTTCACCAGATACTTGCCTAGAGAGATTCTACCTTTCAATACCGTCTTGGCGAACTCTACTACCGCTCCAGGCTCGATGACAACTTGACTGTGCTTAGTATCCATATATATGAGCGTATCAATGTAGCATTCGTCAAATCTTCACCACGAAGTAGCAGTGGACGTCTGTAATTCTGACTACTCTTCACAGACCATGAATCTGAGAAGAGTGAGGAAGCTATTTCTGAGGATGATTCCTAAATTGATCTTTTCTCGACTATAGATAACTTTATAGAAGCGGGATCTGCTGGGTCGGCTATTTGGGTACATATCATTGGTCACAGTGCAATATACGTCAACCAATAATAGCGCTGTTCGGCACGGGCGCAACCCAGACATATGTAGTTAAATGTTAGCTGGCGCGAATTACACGAAGACGTAGGTAGGTAAATCATTGCTGAAAGCTAATTGATTCAGTTTGGAGAATCTGGTCGATCTTTCATTTTATGCTCCCAACACTTTCTAAGAGCTAAATAATTAAAGTTGGAAGTTGATTTGTTGCTAGTAACTTGGCACAAAGTGCTTCTTAAATTTGCAGTTCATGCCATCAGCATCATTAATATCTCCTCAGCCTAACCATCTCATTTATTTCTATTCTTAAAGCCACTTATCTCTGTCCTATACAACTCTATAGGTAGGTAGCCATAGCCTGTCTTAATTGCCCTATAAAATCTACATGCCGCCAGGATGTAGGATAGTGAACCATTTTAGAAGGCAATGAAGACATGGCTTCGACAAGTGTAGCCGATATAAATGATTCTATGGGCTTGAGGAAGATGCGCTTCCATTTCCAGTAGGATTTCCTTTCGTTTTGTGTGTATGTGGTATATGATTCTAGGTGGTGCTATGTGCCTGGTCTCAGGCTACTCATCTTAGGTTGGCTGCCATCTTACTTTAGGAGATACTAGTTTAGTCTTTAGCCTAGAAAGATGCATCAGCTCTCCATTGAAGTGTAGTTATATAAATGCTAGTGTATGCCTGCTTATGCTGCGCACGCATCTCCTCTACCACAGAACTTTACCTTTGATCATGATTGCCACTAATTGTTATATGAATATGAAGGCACATCATGGTACCATATCTCCTCCTCCAGAAGGGATGAGAAGCCTGTAGTGAATACTAGTACTGCTAAATTCCGTAGATCTGGAACCATATCTTCAGAACTATGGACTTTATTATACATATTTGGATAGGAAGTTGGAGTTTTGAAGTTTTTGAACCTGTGCTCGTGGCTGTGTGGTTCATTAGAAAGTGAAGGGAGTTCGTTTGAATTTAACCTGTCAACCTTACAGGGGTATGAACTTCTTGGATTTCATAGTTTCTGCTCAGATTCTGACCGTGTTTAACAAGAAAAATGGTGGATTTCATATCGCAAAACAATTCTTATTTGCTCACTTAGATTTTAGATTTGTAGATCCCATTTTGGCTGCTAAGACTGGCTTTGCAGTTATCAGAGGTGTATGTAGAATGTATTTGACTGGCTGTCCATAGGGTTCAGAGGTCTGGGTCCCAGTGTGTAACAAGATTGAGGGGTAAACTTGGACGCCGATATTTGGTAACTGCGCGAGACTGCTGTGTGTCCGAGGTGACTCGATATGTATGTCCATGTCGCCAGCGCTTAAATTGTAATTTTCTTTTAAAGAGAACTCTAGCGGTTTCTGATAATGGCGTCAAGCTGACTTTCATGTGTAGATGCCTAGTCAGCCGGAATTACAGCACCAGTGAGACAAGGAAAAGTTGACTGCACATGACTGCCAGCTGCAGCAGTAGCCACATAAAAGTCACACACAGGCTAAACTGTGAGCTGAAACCAAACACATGATGGAGAAATTCATTGTGGTAGAGATTGTGGCCTGTGGGTTTTAAACTGACCGATTGATAGGTCCCTTTAAACGTGGCTGTAATTTTCTTACAGGAGCTGCGTTCCCTCTCGTTCCCTCTCGTTCTCCATCAATTTAAGCACCGTATATCGCTGCCAATACTGAGCTCCTCAATGTCAGTTTCACATATCTCTGTGTCACAACTTATGATATGAACGATCATGGCTAAAGACCTCTGCAACCACTGCTAACTTACTACCAGTTCTGGCTCGTGTTCACCCGCGCCATCATTATGTTTATTCCTAAGGGTGAGTTCAAGGTGTATGTTCCAGAGTGGTTGCTGTTATAGGTGTTCTCTCAAATTAACCTTTTGATCAACCACACAATGGTAACAAAACACCCATACAATAGCACATTCAGGCTGCACACTTATAAACAATGACCATAAATACGTAATGATCAGGAACATGCCTATAAACCAACAAGAAAATCACACCAAGAAGGGATGTGAAAGGCAATCAATAAAAATTGCGCACAGTTACATGCGCATACCTTGAATAGCAGAGCAGTCGGTTGAATATTGAAGATGCAGCGACACGGAAACTCACACGAATGAATGTTGAAAATGAAAGTTGAAGCAGAAGGATGCGATTCTTTTAAGGGATGATAGAGTCTCATCCCACAATGGTGTCATCTCCTTCCTCTCCCAAATTTGTTTGACCAATCGCATCCAATGCTGCCAAGCTGCTATTTCTGAATTATGTCTAAAGGTTATCTTCCTTGGGCTAATTTCATCATTCCTGGCCTGTTTTCTAGATCATGGATGCTGCCACTGGTTATCCAGCCAGACTCGATCACTTACAATCCCTATCCTATCTATTCCAAGTATTCTACATCCTAACTCCCCTGCTAGATTTGTCTGACCATATCAGGAAGTTGATTCCTCTTGAGTCTTACCATTTGTCTGCTAACTGCAGTTCTATCGCTCTCGTTATTGCTTAGTCCAGTTCTCTCCCTCCCTCCCTCCCTCTCTCCTGTTCCAGTCTGCCCTGTTTCTGTTTCTGTTACTGCTGCCTGCTCCAGTCCAGTATTTACACACACGTGACCTTGCTGCCTACCATACAAGGATTTTGATGTCATAGGTCATAGTGCTTCATGAACACAAGATAAGAGGCAGTACAGTGTACAGTACAGTGTAATTTTTGGCATTGGCAGGGGCATACAGTTGTCGCAGATAATGGTGGTGTGTCAGAGCTGAACTGATGAACATGGACTTTGTGAGTATCTCAAGCTCATTGATTTTCATTGAATATTTACTTTGTACAATTAATATAAAATATAATACATCAATAATATTACTTTATTTAAGATGTCTATGGTAGTATTAGTAGTAGTAACAACGATGGTAAGAACAACAGTTGCAAAGGCCATAAAATCTACGCTAGATGTACTTCCAAACTTTTAATTCTTCTTATGATCAGCAGAATAGGGTAGGTCATCATATTGTAAGTATTCCTATGTGTGTTTTAGATCACGCAAAGGTATAACAAAGCGCTGCGACAATTGGACGATCTGGAAAGAGAAGAAAAAGATGTCAACAAGTCCTTGCTGACCTCCCTGGTGAGACTGAAGGTTTTTGTTTAAAGTTCAGGAAGTAGGACATGAAAATGGTGTCTTTACCTCGAGGTTTAAGCTACCACGGCTTATATCCTTCCAGTAGAGTATTGTATATAAGCCGCATTTGAGCTATTGTCATACGCTGTATTACTTGTCAGAAGGGTTTGGTCTCTCCACTTATTCGCTGTCTAACATCTCAAATACTATAACAACACCACTACCTTTATGGATGAAGCAGACAGTAGCGTGCCAGTTACTACTGAAGGGGAATCCATCCACACATGATGTGACTTCTAATGAGACATCTAGTGAAACGTCTAATGAGACATCTAGTGTGACACTAATGGTATGATAGTGTGGTAGAACCCAGTACAGAAGCCAGCAGCAAAGAAACAATGTTATCAGTAGTGCTACCGATAACATTGTTAGTGAAAATGGACACAGAATAGGTAATGCTACCAAATACATCATGTAGATTGACATGTGCCTAAGCATGTACGTACATTGAATCTGATAAGCAGAGGCAACGAGCTGTATACATGACTATTATCACTTTGATTGCAATATTACATACAATTCCGTTTAGACAGTATAACTTCATGCTCACTCTATTTGCCTAGAAAAAACTAGTCTGTTATCACAGTAACTCTGTTTTATGTCGTACATATGTTTGATGTGATATTGGTGAATATTACAAAGTCCGACGATATGTCGATATATATACATGTATATATATATGTCTGTTACTATGAGACTCGGGGTTCCTGTACTGCAGGAGAAACGGCGGTACCGACACGGTATAGTGGAAAGACGCCGACAGATTGCCACAGCTATCCGAAGTCTTGATGCAGAGTTGATCAGGTTACGATGGAATGCTGAGGCAGAGGTTGACACTACATAGCCATAACAATGGTATCATCATCTGTGTGCAGAGATCGTATCAAACGGGCTGTAATAAATTTCAGCATAGAGATGAGCTTGATGACGATGATGCTCTAATGCAGCAGAGGTCGTATGATGAGTATGAAGATGTGCATTCTCAGATGGCTGCTACCCTGATGACCTTGACCCCGCAGGTACACGCTTATTCCATCCCAGAAGCCATTCTTTCTGGGAGCTTTCTTCATCCATACATGTTGAGACCTCTGGAAAGTGCAACCATGAGTGTGACAAGAGGGACTCTTTGATGTTGGCTCTTATTTTTAGTTGTTGCGAGTAATGATTTTCACTGTCCTGGTGCAGATCAACCAGTATGTATGATATGCACAGGAGAAGTGTATGCCCCTTCAGTGCAATAGATTATGGGGTCTCTCCTCAGGAAAATTCAAAAGTTTACAAGGTTGTCAGAAATGTTTTGGATTAGAGGTGGAACAACCTGGCTAGAATTACTGTTAGCTTGACATGCGGGTCAGATCTTACCATCCAGGGTCAGCAATACTCCTATATAAGTCACAGCATCAGCGTATATTTATTTATGAATAGCCATTTATCATAAACATGTATTGCCTGATAGGTTTTATGAGAAATTCTGGAGTTCGAGAGCTCTGCAAGTAAATAGCTCTGACCTGACGACTTATTTCTCTCTAACATGATGAGTCAGATGCGAGTCAGATGCGAGTCAGATGTGAGTCAGATGTGAGTCAGATGTGAGTGAGATGTGAGTCATACATGTTGATATCAGAAACTAGTGCTTGGTCGATACTGGGCGCAGAAACGATATCGTTACTGAAGCACAGATATTCAATACTTTCGATGCTTGGTACCGACACCATGGAGCTTCAATAAGCCAATCCGACTCTGTCAATTCTTCCGAAAGAATCAACAGTTCTGATATCGAACATCGAAAACAGTAGGTATTGCGATACTTTCGATGCTTGTAGTATCGGCCTAGCACTATTAGAAACATTTGTGGCTCGTCATCACAAAAATACTGTGCAATGAGCCAATCTCTCGTCTGCTCTTTCCAGCTGAGGAGAGATTCGATTAAACAGTTTGTTGCTGGGACCATATTGATGGGGATAACCGGAGGGATGAGCGTCATCATGGGCTGTGCATTCACAGACCTGGTGTACGCTACAGCTGCGAACTGGAACCTTCTATTTATGTGTAGAGCGTTGTCAGGCGTTGTCGTCTGGATGACAACAGTACCTACATCAGGTGTGTTTCAACTGTGAATTGTAGAAGGGTGACATCTGTGATACTTACAATATCTGCCTAGTGTGCTAACAATGTGCTATCGGGTGGACGTGGTATACTGTAAAAGTGGAAAATGTAGCTGGAAAAATATTTAGCGCATGCCGCGATTTGAAATTGCTAGTGGTAAATACAACTAAGTTTCCATTAGAGTTGTCACATCATGACAAGTCTTCGGAGTTGTCATCTCATAGTTAATAGGAAACTCGCTGATGATTGTAGGCGTGCTCATGACTTCGTAGATGCTGATTTTTTTCGCTGGGAAAGTATTTATACTCTATTTTTGGAATGAACTCCATCTACAAATGCAAACATTTTTTCTCGCTATTTCGCTCATTTGTGGGAAATGTTAAATTTTTCTACCGCTAATGATTCCACTTTTACAGTACTTGTGGCGTGTAAAGGCTATATGTAAAGACTATATACTGCATGGCGAATGAATGTGTTGCATGTGGTACATATGAAAATTGTGGTGAGGTACATAATTTGATGTACTAGTATATCACGTGGGTGTTGTGTGTGTTTCATGTGGTGCGCTTAATGTATGGAGATTATGTGATACACATTAGATATGTGGCATTTTTGGGGTGTGTGGTACATGTGGTGCGAGTGTGGTGCATACAATTTACTCTTCACACAGTGAGAAGGTGGAATATGTTATGTGTTGTACGATGCTCATCTATTAGTTGTCTCAAAGTATTAATATATTAGGATATAATGTCTAGCAATCGAACTCAGTGGGTTTATTGTTTTAGGCATTCTTGCTCGCAGGTGCAGCGACATCAAGTCCCACTCATTGGAGGAAAGTGAAAGTTTCTCCTACATGCACTACGAAGAGATGATAACGGTATTTCGACGGTAAGTTACTTGCTGTAATGCCAATAGAAAGAAAACTCACACAGTTTGTGTGTCATACCAGTTCTTCTAACAGGCTATCCCTAAACCTGGGAGTTGAGTACGTTTCCATCTCCTGTCACTCCCAACAGCTCGGCCCCAATTCTGAGATCACCGTCATTGTCAAGGGAGATCCCGAGGGACTCAGACAGGCTATCAAGGGGCACCAGAGGTTGTGCCATTTTGTATTCAACCTGATCCCAGAGGAGGACAACGTACCAATCACCAACGAGCTGTCCCTCGGGAGCATATCTCACCATCGTTGGCAGCAAGAGGGAGAAGGGCAGCCTCCAGTGGCCGTCTGTTCAACAGCGGTGCTATGGAAAGACAGGACCAGTGTGGATCCTCACTCGCTCAAGTCTTTGGCAGTTACGGTGGGCCACGCTGTACTTGGTAGTGACCAGTGTCTCAAGATACAGACACGACCAGGAAGGATCCACTACTATCGGAGCAGTATCATGTCCGAAGCTGCTCAGTTTAGCTGCTATTTCACTGCTGGAGGGCTGAGAATGGACCTAGATCGACACGTATTTTTTGACTACAACCCAAAAAGACATCCAAGGGTACCCGAAAGAGGAGATACTTTCTACACCGATGTAGCGTTGTTTGAAATTGACAAAGAGCAGTTCCAGAAGAACCTAGCGGTACTTCAGCAAGAATGGAGAGCTGTGGCTGGGCAGTGCATAGAAGGCGGGATACTTCATTTCGACAGGGAGGAATTGGATATCCTTGCGGAGAACCAAGTAAAAGTGTTTGTTGGTAGATGTCTGGTTGAGGGGCACGTAGCGCCACCTATCCGTTACGCTACTGATGATCGAACATCGAGGAGAGTGCGACCTCTACTACGCGCTTACGTGCCACAACACAGCCTAGTGAAGGGAGACAGTGGAAGTGGTGTGTACGTGAGGCACAGAAGAACACGTGTGCTACATCTTGTTGGTATGCTGGCGGGTATGTACAGGTATGACAATAAGACAGTGCACGCCGTCATGCTGAGCCAGAACATACAGAGCATGCAGCAACAGTATGAGATTTACCGGGACTTGAGGAGCCTGGAGGGAGAGGAGCTACTCCATAGAGTGTCGCCCTCTGACCTTGAGAGGAAAGATGATGAGTTGTCAACGACTGAGGGTGAGGGGAAATATTGCGCAATCCAGTAGGGGAAGGAAGTTTTTGCTGTTCCTAAAGCGTCAGCGGTATTTGGTGAACTTCATCTATATTTCAATTGCTCAAGACACTACGATCAGTGATTTGTTCCGAACATGATACAGTTGGGATCTGTCTCTGTGATCTCTCAGAAGCCATTAACCCTCTCAGACTAATGATTTGACTAACACAATAAATACGAGACATGTCTTGGCAAACTCGTGACATGTCTCGGCATCACGGACTCTTTTATCATAGTCTTGGCTCATGGACATATATTTTGCTTCTTGTTTCATCAATAAACCAATAGATGCAGAGCAGAACTGTCCAGGTCTGCTGTGAAAGAAAGAGTCTGATCTCTGTCACCTTCTGACTCTGGGAAGTTGATGATTGCTGGGTTATTCTTTTTATATAGATGATTTTGCAGAGCAAAAAAGCGTTGTTAGCTTAATTTTTTATCACTTATTTTCGGGTCTGTGATAGTTAATCAGCGTTGTACTCATAGTTTCAAGAATAAATATTACGAAAATCGGCACCCTGGAAACAGCATGGCATACTTACTGATGGATTAGATTGCCTAATACGCTGTTAGACGCAGACCAGTTTTGGCTATAGATGGAGACTTTGAGATCTCTCCCTCCCTCCCTCCCTCACTGCTTCCTCATTACCTTCTTCTCTCATTGCCCCTCCCTCTCTCATTGCCTCCCTCTATCGCTGCCGCCTCTCATTGCCTCCCTCTCACACTGCCTACACTACTAGCCAGCCGCACACACTGGCACCTCACCTAACTGACCGACCGAGAGCCG
>ERZ1740065.1543-NODE-1543-length-13911-cov-12.996897_pt1 | contig 13911 bp, 20 predicted proteins | sample MGYA00581738_ERZ1740065 | MGnify/ENA primary metagenome ERZ1740065 (study PRJEB43018, sample SAMN04849749) | marine metagenome | isolation source: floating plastic debris | place: Pacific Ocean | collected 2008-09-01 | study: EMG produced TPA metagenomics... | reverse complement strand
CTCTCTCTCTCTCTGTCTCTCTCTCTCTCTCTCTCTCTCTCTCTCTCTCTCTCTCCGAGACTGGAGTTGCTTTCTCGTGCTCATGTGGCTGGATGATGTTTTGCCACAGTATTGACTGTTGCTGAATCTCCGTGTGCAGGCAAATGCTGAGAAGATGAACAAACAACATGAGGTTCACCTCGCCGAGCTGCAGTCCAAGCTGGAAGATCAGCAGAGGTCTATCATAGAGCTCAACAACAGCAAAAGCCGTCTCAACGCCGAGTCCGACGATGTCGCCAGACAACTTGAGGAGGCCGAGTCTCAGGTCGCCCAGCTCAGCAAGGTAGAGTAAACGAATTCTCCTACACGTTGATGGGTTCTGACTTACAGCAGCTGTAATATGATTGGTTGACAATTGCAGGTCAAGGTCAGGATGCACGGTGAGCTCGAGGAGGTCAGACGCTCACTGGAGGAGGAGCAGAGAGCTCGCGCCAAACTGCAGAATGAGTTGCGCAATGCCCAGTCTGACTGTGACACACTGAGGGACCAGGTCGAGGAGGAATCTGAGGCTAAGTCTGATGTTAGTCAACTCTCAGTTACCGGGCCCCTGCTTGCTGACTGTGAAGTTTTAATAAAATTTAGTTTATTCTTCTCTCCAGGCTCAACGTGCTTACAGCAAGCTGCAGGGTGAGCTGCAGTCACTGCAGGCTAGGATAAACAGCGGCGAGTTCGGACGTACCGAAGAAGTCGAGGAGCTCAAGAGAAAGATGCAGTCACGCATTGTAGAGCTGGAGGAGGCCGTTGAGGCATCGACAGCTAGATGCAGTGGACTGGAGAAGGCCAAGTCTAGGCTAGCCGTGGAGCTGGAGGATCTGATGATTGAGGTGGAGCGCTCTCAAGCTGCTGCTGTCGCTGCTGAGAAGAAACAGAAGCAGTTCGACCGTGTCATTGCTGAATGGGAAGCCAAGTACAGGGATGCCACTGGCGAGCTGGAGTCATGCCAGAGGGAAGCCCGCTCATACAACACCGAGATCTTCAGGCTGAAGGCAACTATTGATGAGACGTCTGATGTCATCGAAGGACTCAGGCGTGACAACAAGGGACTCAATGATGAAATCCACGACCTTACGGAGCAGCTCACTGAGGGAGGCCGCAGCACCCATGAAATGGACAAGATGAGACGTCGCCTTGAGAAGGAGAAGGAAGAACTGCAACAGGCACTGGAAGAGGCAGAGGCTGCTCTCGAGATCGAGGAGTCGAAGGTGATGAGAGCACAGCTGGAGATGAGCACCGTCCGTCAGGAGATCGACAGACGCATCCAAGAGAAGGAGGAAGAGTTTGAGAACACCAGACGCAATCACGCTCGCGCTCTCGAGTCCATGCAGGCTACCCTTGAGGCTGAGAGCAAGGGAAGAGCTGAGTCGATGAGGCTGAAGAAGAAACTGGAACAGGATGTAAACGAGCTGGAAGTCCAGCTGGATGCTGCCAACCGCGGACGCGCTGACGCTGAGAAGGTTGTCAAGAAGATGCAGCAGGATCTTAGAGAGATGCAGAGCGCTGCCGAGGAAGAGTCAAGGCAGCGCAATGATCTGCGCGAGCAGCATGCTCTGTCTGAGCGCCGTTGCACCATGCTCAACGGAGAGATCGAGGAGATCAGGACCATCTTGGAGCAGGCGGAGAGAGGACGTAAGGGTGTGGAGGCCGAGCTTATGGAGGCCGCTGACCGCGTCAACGAGTTGTCCGCTACCAACTCTCAGCTGATGGCTCAGAAGAGGAAGCTGGAAGGAGATCTTTCCGCCATGAATGCTGACTTGGAAGAGGCAGGAAGTGAGGCGAGAGCAGCTGACGAGAGGGCCAGGAAGGCAGCAGCTGAGCTGGCACATATGACAGAGGAGCTGAGGAACGAGCAGGACAAGTCCATGCACCTCGAGAAGCTGCGCAAGCAGTTTGAGCACCAGCAGAAGGATCTGGCCGCTCGTCTCGAGGAGGCAGAGAACAACGCTCTCAGAGGCGGCAAGAGAGCTCTTGCCAAGATGGAGGAGAGGGTAAGCGTCCATGTCTATTCATCACGACTTCTTATCCGGTCGCAGTTGTGTGATATGGATTTGTGGGGGTGATTGTAGGTACGCATGCTGGAGTCAGAGCTGGAGGCTGAGCAGCGCCGTCACTCCGAGGAGGTGAAGAACACTCGCCGCAATGAGAGACGCCTCAAAGAGCTGCAACTGCAGGCGGAAGAGGACAAGAAGGGCCAGGACAGGCTCACCGAGCTCATCGAGAAACTGCAGCAGAAGGTCAAGGTCTACAAGCGACAAGTCGAGGAGGCCGTAAGTGACATCATGTCAGATATTTTTTAAACGATGTTAGGATTCAGCTACTATTTGATGAGATCCTCTCGTTCTGCTGATGACCAGACCAAATGACAGGTCATGTGACAGATCATGTGACCGTTTGGTGTCTGTAGGAGGAGATTGCCGCTGTCAACCTTGCCAAGTACCGCAAGGTGCAGCACGAGTTGGAGGAGGCAGAGTCTCGCGCCGACGAGGCTGAGACCAATGTCGCCAGGATGAGAAGCAAGAGCCGTACCAGCATGAGCATTGGCAGAGCTGGAGGAATGAGCAGCGGAATCAGTGGCGGAATCAGCGGTGGAATTGGAGGCGGTTCGGTAAGTTTAAGTCTGAGCCATCAGGCCTTCACCATGTATGAGATATGTATGCTATATGAGACATCTGTTTGCCAGGAATTCTCATCTCAGTCGTATAGCAGTCGACTAGGGCCCAGAGGCCAGGTTTGTCCTCTCTAGCTATCGTAGATTAGTTAGGTAGAGATGCTCGGCTGTCTATGTCAGCTGAACCATGCCGTATTGTACTTGTCATGTGTAAACTGTCTTCTAAACAGGGTGGTTATTCGTACAAAATGAGCAGACGCAGCGAGTACTCCAGTGAGGACATGGAGTGATTGAAGGTGCTAAATACTTACTGAGATTGAATGCTGCTCTTAGTGCTGCTGCTGCTCCTGTTTGGTGTAGATTACCCCCTAATTGCTACAGATTACATTCTCCTATTTATGGCTCATCCTGCTGCTGCTTTGTCCTTGTAGTCGATGAGCAGCATGACAGTCACCAGAAAATCGGTTGTACAGTCATCTTCCTCCTCATCTCACGAGGAGATATAAATAACTTGGTAAACAAAAAATCGACGTCAGTCTATGTGGTCTCAATGTGAATGAAAAATGAATGTCCAATTCTTCACTAATCTCTCCACACCTACAAGTTGATTCACACACACACACACACACACACTTCTATTACTACAATCAATCTGACCACAATGTTGTCTTCCTTCCCAAATTACAATTGCAAGAGTAAAATCAGTCTGCATGCTCTCCTGTGTCGCTCTTCCTAGTGATTTGATCGTGTCAGTCTGTAGATCCGTTATCTCACGATTGAGAGCCGCTCAGAATCAGTTTGGTGTTTGTGATTGTCCTCAGTCGGATTCTTTGTTCTCTAGTTCTGCGTCAAACTTACGATATCACAGTCTGATTGATTCTTTCTCTCAATTTCAGCCGCTGTTGAGCCGTGCTGGAAACTACAGAATGACTTCTTCAACCACTCGCTACACCAGCAGTACTGAAGGACATGAAGAGTAACGACAAGCATGACCCAGTTCGCCAGGTTAACACTTTTCGACAATGCTTTTGGAGTCTTTATACTAATAATTTTAACACTTTTAAGGCTGATTTTCTTGCACACGACTAGCCTGCTGAACTGTGATTGGCTACGAGATTGCCCGATCTTGTAGTCGCACGATGAGGCAGGATGGTAGAGTTAATCACATGATTAGGTTCCCTACTGATCACATGACCAATACGATCACATGATTTAATTCTGAGCAAACAAGCTTCTGGCGATTAGAGATGTTTTAGACTAGATTTTATTAAAAATAAATAAATTGTAAGAATTGAAGCTATGACGGATTGTCAATAATGGTGGGAAAGGTTTGACCTTCAATTGTCTATTTGTGTAGAATGAATTGGTCGATGAATTCATTTTGCTCGCTCTCTTCCTTCTGCAGTGCTTCATACTGAAGTCTCAACCTAACAACAGCAACGGGTGGATACAGACAGATCGCAGAAATCTCATGATATCATGTGGAACAGAGGCTATGATAGCTTACCTCTCAAGTTGCATTCTCTTCTCACTGATCAATGCATGCAACTGTTGTTGCTGTGCCTCTCTCTGCTTAGACATAGATTTCAGGAGGTTCCGCGAGCCTATAGCCTGAGAACCAGGTTGGAGATTTTTACAGCAACGAAACAGCCAATCAGTAACTCACACTGTAATTCATCAGCAGTACCTTCATCTTCTCTTTCTCAACCTCCTGAGCAACAGTGTCAACTGTCGTGATGAAACTTCCGACAATCTTTTGAAATGTTGCCATCTCTGCGGAATCATCAAGAGAACATAGTGAACATTATTGGCTGATCAGGTGTGCAAAGGAATTTGGGAGATGATTCTCATTCTATCCCATGCAATCCAAAAGGAATACCAGACATTCCTGACTTTCAACATCCATATACAGCATGGCTAACTGTTTGAGATCATGCCTGAAGTGTTGCAAGCCGACTAAGGTTGGTGCTGCATCAAACAGAAAATCATTGCAGCTACCACAAAGTATTGACATTTCAAAATATGACCATCGTGGGCAGACTAGTCGCAGAGGAACATTGATTGACAAACTGGGACAGTATGCTGAAATGCGGCACCGGATTCAAAGTCAGGGTGGACCAAGACTTCTGTGTGACACGCACAGAGACAGAATAGAAGAACCGCAACAACAGTATGGCATAGAACATGACTAATGGCCTGGATCTCTCCTCTCAACTCAATTACTGACTGAGGAAAAAACTGTTTAAATGAATATCTGGATCATATGCCCGCACAACCTTTACTTTCTTTGTCGAATAAAACTAACATTATGTAACATTATGTGAAACATAAAAGAACACGGTTCAAGTTCAAAAAGGAGCGTATGCGTAGATATGAAATTATGAGTTTCATATATGAAAATGAGTAGATGCAAGATATTTTGCAAATTTTATGACAACAAATATGTCAACAGTTACTCTTTTTATAAACTATCATGTGCAGATTTAGAGGAGGCAGAACAGCTGATTACAATGAGGAGGGAGGCTGTACTTCAGTTCGGTTTTGAGTAATGATGTGTTCGTCCATATACTGATGCTTTCTCTCACACAGAGTGCCAATCTCCTATCGTAGTTACATAGGAATCGAGTATGAAGGAGAAATATTAGACACAGAGCCTAGCTTACACACCAACATTTCACAGAGCCGTTGAATCTTTTTGTAGCCACATGCTTCTCTGTCAGTGATTGATTGATATGATGAGGTTATCCGAACCTCACAGGAATGCTTACTTTCTACGAAGTCCTTGCATTCTTCTTTGAGCTCGGTTGTCTGTTGGTGAACTTCAGGCTCTAACACACGAATTTTATTCAATTCATCAAAGTGGAGACCAGCTTGAGCGAGCGCTTCGTCCGCCATTTTGTATCGAGGAATGCAGTATTACTCTGCGGTAATTCTGTTTAGGAATTTACATCACTGTTTGCAAGTAAATTTTGAATAATTACATATAAAATATAATACTACTTATGTCCGACTATTTCATATGGTTAATATTGTCTGATTTTATCTCTCATCTAGATTCTGCGTCTCCATTTTTCACTGACGTCGAGACATCAACTAGTACTGTAACAATTGTACGTATATAGTGATTGAAAGTAAAATAGTAGATCTCATCGACGTTAGTTTCGTAACCTTTGCATAGCGACATCGAAGATTTGCACGCAACGTGAACTTTAATCGTATAGCTTATAATCCTGTTTAGTCAATCCTAACGGTACGTATGCATATGCAAAATTTAGAACTCACGCTAGTTAGCTGGGTGCGCGTGAAGAAGTTGAGGTGGACAGTTGTGTGCATAATCTTTTCTGCTCTTCAATCTCATACCAATATACATAAAACTTTTTATCTTTTCACTTCATCAAGATGCTCGCCTCCAAGATAGCATCGAGATTGATTGTGAGTCAGATACTGTTGCTGCTTATTGCAATTGCTGGTTGATTCCAGTTGATTATATCATACTTGGTCCACTATAGACGAGCTCGAGCCTCAACACACTATCAAAAGCCAAGAATGTCTCGGCAAGAGCATTTTCATGTTCTGTACGGCCTCTTTGTGCACCACTGAAGAATTTGAGTGAAGATGAGAAGATGATGCAGGGCACTGGTACAGTGAACTAAACAATATTCGTTATACCTAGCGATGCGGTGATGTCAACTTTTACCGTGGTTTACAAAGCTGTGATCTTGTGCTAAAAGTAACTTTCACTCATCACAATTTCGAGTTGCTTGTTATCTACTTAGAGCAAGTTGTACGCATTCTCTGACTACAGTCTTCGACACAAGTTTCCTGGTCGGTTGTTAGTGGATTATGTTGTTAAATTTGGTTCACAGTCGCTAAGATCTGTCAGGATATTGTGGAGCCGATTGTACCCAAGATGGATAAAGAGGCAACGATGGATCCATCGGTGATAAAAGCCATGTTTGAGAACGGAGTAAGTTGCACCTAGTATTATGAAGTAAGGCATTCCATGCACATGTTTGACCGTGGATGGTTATTGTGGTATTGTCAACATCTTCTCCTCTGTGAGTCAACAACTGACCAATCTGATATCCATCCAGCTTGTCTCTGGCTGTTTTGAGAAGTGAGGAGGAATGAATAGATGTGCATATTAATGAATAGATGTGCTGCATTTGAGTGGCGGTGATACAAACATTCATCTATACCCCTGCTATACTGTGAGAGGGTTGACTACCTGACCAGTGTGAGTATGGTCACTGGTATAAAGTATAATGAGCAGAATTCTCTGTTCCACTTAGTGACCTGTAAGTCAGGCGTGTAAGTCTGTAGGGGGCTTGTGTCGTCTTATGTTATTAGCCTTATTTCTAATATTTCTAAAGAAATCTTTCTGAGTTTTCTTCCCACAGCTGAGTATCTCACACAGCCAATGAGAGTTGAGATCTGATGGCTCCTGACTCTTCTGGCAACCAGCTTCCATTAGCATGTGAATGCCATCAGTTTGGCCAACTTTGGATGCTTTCATAAGCTGTTCTATCTGGGAGACAGAGTGCCTGGTTTTTTAGCTGCCTCTATTGGATATCCGGGCAGTTAGCCTCCAGCCAAATTCTCCCATATATAGGAATCTCTTCACAAGTTGTAATGCTCGTGTGAAGAGCCGAGGTGGGCATATCTCACCTGTGGTCAGCACTGTGGGTGCTATTGACTTTACAGCAGTCAAAGTAGCCTATCAGTTTCTGCGCACTTTACTATAACAAGCACAACTTTGTTAGTCTTCTTACAATAAAAATTTTTAGTCAACTTGAAATAAAAAGGCCTGGAACTGTTTCAGCTGATGGGTGTTGAAGTGCCGACTAAATATGGCGGGGTCGGCTCCACCTTCTTCAACTGCTGCCTCGTGATCGAGGAGCTGGCGAAGACTGACGCTGCCGTTAGCGTCATGGTCGATGTACAGAACACTCTAGTCAATACCCTCCTCCTCAACCTCGGCACTGAGCAGCAGAAAGAAAAATATCTCCCACAGACGACTTCTGACCTCGTGAGTAACAGCCAATCATAGCATCGCAGCTCTCCGTCTATGGAGAATTGGGTCATAGTTTATTATAACTTGCAGCTCGGAAGCTTCTGCCTGTCCGAAGCCGGCTCGGGCTCCGACGCATTTGCCCTCGAGACGGCTGCCGTCCGTGATGGTGACAACTTTGTGATTAACGGTGAGAAGTTGTGGATCACCAACTCTGGCGAAGCTGGCCTCCTCCTCGTCTTCGCCAACATCAACCGACCCGACAGTAACGTTCCTGTTAGTAGACCCTCTCTATCAGTCTCGTTACGGTCTGTCCTGTCAGATTTGAACTGACCGATTCCAGACGGTTTCACCGCTCAAATAATGGCCCTCTGATATTGCTACTCCAGTCTGAGCGCGATGAGTGTGTAGGACAGTGTATATATTAGTTATTGAACTGTATACAGACACGTGAATGCCCTTACCCATCTACCTCACTGCTGTGTACTCGAGTCTAACCGTGGCAAGAAGTATCTCAGGAGTTGTCTACTCCATGTATATATTGCAGCGACACAAAGGAATATCTTGTTTCATCGTGGACAGGAATGCCCCTGGCGTGACAGTCGGTAAGAAAGAGGACAAGCTCGGTATCAGGGCCTCAAGCACCTGCCCCATCCACTTTGAGGACGTGGTGGTAAGTGAGAGACACCTGCTGCTCCCTGTCTAGCTTTGGATGGCTAGTTAAGCGTTTGGTTATTTATATCATGATATTGCCCTGTACACCACTGTGTGTTGGGAAACAGAGGATGGTGTGTTCATTGCAGGTGTTTGTTTGCAGTATATTTATGGTCTGTGTCATGTGTTTCAGGTGCCCTCCGGAAATGTTTTGGGAGAGCTGGGTCAAGGCTATAGGTACAGCATCGAGACCCTGAATGAGGGCAGGATAGCCATTGGCGCTCAGATGCTCGGTCTTGCTCAGGGCTGCTTTGATCGCACGCTGGCTTACATCAAGGAGAGGAGGCAGTTTGGCCAGCCCGTCTTTGGTTTCCAGGTAGGCAGGGAACCGAGACTTAGACAGATGAGTGTTTAGGTATACATGTATTAGCTGATATCCTTGCTCATGCCCTGAGACTGAGCTGTCCTCTAGTCTGCAGCTCTACTCTCTCACCATTCACTCCCACGTGCGTACAGTAACATCGCATCTCCCTTATCTATCTCCCTATCTCCACTCTTGTTTGCTGTTTGGCTTCTACCCTATCAGAGGTGCCTGCGTACATCAGCGGCTACAATAGAAGATCTGGCCATAACTCAGCGGTAGTAGATTAGTAAGCTGCTGGAATCTTCCTATCATCAGTTTCATAGATGCGAAAACATTGTGCTAACCTAAAGAGAATGAGATAGTTATTAAAAATGATGTCCTTGGAGTTGTGCTCTCTATCCGTGGTCCTACATCATATCCACCTAGAACAGATCACGCGAAACTTCACTTGTCAGCTTCAAAGTGCAATAGAGTAACACATGCAAGTAGTTGTCTTGACAAGTGCAAATATCATCACATCGAGGTTGACTTGTAGTTGGCTGTATGTCTGCCCAAGTTCATTGCGGGATTCCCTAAATTCTCTAAATCTTCATTGGTAAAAATTATTCGTCTAATGTCGAGACTCAATGTAACTCTTATTGCGTCTCACCACTCATATTATCTAAGATAATAAGATGGGAGTTGTGCGCTCCTGGTTGTAATGCTGCTACTTGGGTTCATTTACACATTTTTTCGTGTACTGTAAGGCAGGAATTTCTTGCATTCATCTAATTTTTGCGTTTTCAGTCATTTTTTGCTGATCGCAAAAATTGAGCTCGCCAATATTTCTGTGTTCAATTGGCTAACCTACATTTGTTGCAAGAAATACAAGGATATATTCTCACAAAGTTTTTGTGACCAATAGAAAGGAAAAAAATTGTGCTCGCAAAAATTTCCTGAGGTTTAAGTCGTACCACCTGGAGTTGCATTCAAACCCGTTATGGAGTCGGTAGGTAATGGCGATCATAGAACTCCACCCCTTCAGTCAGTAGGTAATGGCGATCATAGAACTCCGCCCCTTCAGTCGGTAGGTAATGGCGATCATAGAACTCCGCCCTTTAGTCGGTAGGGAATGGCGATCATAGAACTTCGCCCTTCCATGGTGGCTGGTGTCGATCAGTACAAGTGTATGACAGACTGATTGCATGAACTACTCTCAGTGTTGTCTCACAATCAGCTGATATCTGCTGTAGAGCATGCAGCACCAGGTGGCTCATGTCATGACACAGATCGAGGCGGCTCGTATGCTCGTCTATAACGCCGCTAGGATGAAGGATGCTGGTCAGAGCGTGGTGAAGGAGGCGGCCATGGCGAAGTATTTCTGTGGAGAGGTGAGTATTAAATACAGCCTTAGGGTCTCCAAGTGTTCGCCTTTCATTTGGATATGCTGGTAGTTGCCACTGCTACTGTAGTCGCAGGTTGGTAGATGATGCCGTGTGTATGGTTGGGGGATTCACTGGAATACGAGTAGCCTATGGAATACGAGTAGCCTATGAAATTTGCTTGCAAAGGATATTTTATTGAAGTAGAGCTGAACTCACCTTCTGTACTATGTTGAGCATGTCTATTGTTTTGTCAATGGAACAGTCTGGTGTCTATTGCCTCCCAAAGCTAAGAGTTTTGAAGCTATCTATTAGTAATACAACACGATCTGTTGGATTGGTGGGACTGACAGGGCATCTCAGCAGTGCGGATGAGGCTCAGCAGTGATAGCCATACGCACCAGGCCTTACTTAGGCCTTACTTCGGATGTGAACTTAACTAATGAAATCGTTTTCTATGGTTGAAACCGTCAGTTTTATCAACTTTTCGTTAGACTGGTGTAAAGAGTTCATTGGGAGTTGTCTCCTCTTTGTCCTAACATGTTTTTACACACACGATGACGTGTTGTTGCAGGTTGCCACTCTGACCACATCAAAGTGTGTGGAATGGATGGGAGGAGTTGGCTTCATCAAAGACTATCCCATTGAGAAGTATTACAGAGACTGCAAAATAGGTAGGTGCAACTACACTCCACTACCCTCTATTACAATCTCTATTACACTCTACTACACTCTATTACAATCTCTATTACACTCTACTACGCTCTACTACACTCGATTACACTCTACTACACTCTACACTCTTTTACACTCTGCTACAATCTCTATTACACTCTATTATACTGTACTACACTCTACTACACTCTATTACAATCTCTATTACACTCTATTACAATCTCTATTACAATCTCTATTACAATCTCTATTACACTCTACTACGCTCTACTACACTCGATTACACTCTACTACACTCTACACTCTTTTACACTCTGCTACAATCTCTATTACACTCTATTATACTGTACTACACTCTACTACACTCTATAATACTTTACTACATCGAGAGAGGCGCTTAATACCACCATGCAGCTAACTCTATCATACTTCTCACTATATTGCATAGATTGAGCGGTCTTACTAATAATCTCACTCTCGTTCTTCCGTTGCAGGCTGCATTTACGAGGGAACGACCAATATTCAACTCAATACAATTGCCAAGTTCGCGTGATCTCAGACGTGGAATATTTCTTCTCCAGCGTCGTCACGTCACGAGCTAGGATTTTGAGACTGAAGAATGGTGGCAGTGGCTTTTTGGGATATTTTCCACTTTTCAGGTTTAAGATTCATACCTGCGACACATTCAGCCACTACTAATTGTTGAATTGTGATTTCACTAAATATCAGAGTGCAAATTATAATGCTGGAGATCTCTACACCACTGTTGATATATGTTGTTACGGTCATCGACACATTTACCAACACAACCATGTTGCAGCTACTATAGTTGCTTGCCTGTCACAACCACCGTCACAACCAAAGACACAAACAACCTCACAACACACCTCCAAACCCACCAAACAACAAACCAAAAAAAACTCTTTAATTACAACTTTAACATACACATTCACAACCTTTTTCAGAACCAACTGCACAACCAACGTCACAACCACCGTCACAGCAATCACTACAATAATCCGGCAGTCACTGCTGCTATCACTACCATAAAATGTCATTATTTTTGTCCCATAACATGGCAGTAGCGTTGAGGGTTGAGGAATGTTTCATCCACATGGGTCTCCCTGTAAGACGTACAAAGATATACGAGGGTCAGTCAATAAGTATCCGGAATTTTGTCATAACTCTTGTGCTATTCACTGCAGATTGTTGAAATTTTAAACACTTAATTATAGTAGAGTTGTCATCTTATACACAAAATTTCATCATCATAGCGGTTAAAATGTTTACATATTTCAAATTCAACATGGCCACCAAGCTAAAGGAGTGCTCAAACCTGGAACGGAGAGTCATAAGATTTTTACAGGCTGAAGGTGTAAAACAAGTGAGATTTACTCTAGCATGAAAGCCCAATATGGCTGTAACTGTCTGTCAAAGTCATCTTGCTATAAATGGGCTAAAGTTTTTAAGGAAGGCGGAGTTGAGATTCAGGATGAAGAGCGTAGTGGTAGACCGGTGGACGTTTCAACTTCTGAAATCATTAGAAACGTTGAGCAACTCATCTTAACTGATTGAAGAGTGAACATTGATGACTGAGAGATGAGGAGTTTCTCACGGTACTGCGCACAAAATAGTGCATGAAACATTGGGATTCAATAAAGTGATTGCCCGTTGGGTTCCGAAGATGCTCACAGATGCTCACAGATGTTCACAAAGAACAGCGTCTGTTAGCTGCAAGGTGTGGTCTTGCCAGGTTCAGAAGGGGGGGATAACTCTCTAAACAGAATTGTCACCACTGATGAAACTTGGGCGTTTCATTATGAACCTGAGTCAAAGAGGCAGTCTCTTCAGCAGAAACATATGACTTTACCCATGAAAAAGAAATTCAAGGGCCAGAGAACATTACACAAAGTTATGCTGACAGTGTTTTGGAACATAGAAGGGGCAATAACTCTGGATTTCAAAAGTCAAGGCACGACAGTCAACTCTGCCAACTACTGTGAGCTACTAGACAAGGTTAAAGAAGACATTAGAAACAAGAGAAGAGGCCTCCAGTCAAAAGGGGTGATTTTCCACCAGGATAATGCTCGACCACATACTGCCAATAGAACTTTGGAAAAAATTGATACATTGAGCTGGGAACTACTCACACACCCTCCATATGGTCCAGACCTAGCCCCCTCTGACTTTCACCTTTTTGGGCCGCTTAAAAATCACATGAGAGGGAAGCACTTTACCATTGACGACGATGTCATCGATGCTGTGAGCGAATGGCTTAGGAGGCAGCCCAGAGATTTCTATGCCAAGGGAATTAATGACTTTGTAACTAGATGGCAAAAATGTATTGAAAAGGTGATTATGTAGAAAAATGGAAAAAAAAGTAAATAATTATCTCGATCTAAAATAAAGTTATGACGAAATTCCGGATACTGACTGAGCCTCGTACATTGAGTAATGTGATGTCACAATAGCAGGTGTTAATAATATTATTCATACAACAGTTGATTATTATGGGCAGTCAATGTCTGTCACAGTGTGACAAAAACTACCCAGTAATAAATGAATTATTCTATACTGAAGAAGCTCTCGATAGTGGGACAGTCGTACACCGTGTAGTGTATGATGTCGGTAGTGGCGAGGGGGGTGTAGTATACAGTATTTCCTGTCTCTATCATCTCACACACGGCACCGTCACCGTTTGCACTGCCGCTGCCGTGGTAGTTGACCGACGAACAGCCAGCGGTATCCAGACAGCTGAGCAGGCACTGACCCAGCAGTGTGTTACTGATGTTGTATGATTGACTGTACACCTGTTGAAGCGTGTGCAGTCGGCAGAATCTTTTAATATCCCGAGTCTTTTGGTGCCAAGATGTCATCCCTGGTACTGAAATAAAATATCGGACATTTGGTAGTAACTAATTGTTATATATATTTACTAAATTGACTACTAGAAATGTACGTAGGGTACCGATTCCTTGAGTGATGTTCACTGTCAGCTCCGTGTTGTTCAGTTGTCCATTCTCGACAGAGAGAGTACTCCAGCTGACAACGTCTCCACTTTCTCCGTGCTTGATCTGCTGCAGCTGCTCTAACGACATCTCATAACTCCACATGTTGTAGTCTGCTATTGTACCGGGCCACGTCTGAGGGGATTCAAGGTTATCTACGAAATGATAGAGATTACAGCAGGGGGGGAGAGGGG
>ERZ1740065.1542-NODE-1542-length-13913-cov-11.533122_pt1 | contig 13913 bp, 14 predicted proteins | sample MGYA00581738_ERZ1740065 | MGnify/ENA primary metagenome ERZ1740065 (study PRJEB43018, sample SAMN04849749) | marine metagenome | isolation source: floating plastic debris | place: Pacific Ocean | collected 2008-09-01 | study: EMG produced TPA metagenomics... | reverse complement strand
CCCCCCCCCCCTCCCCCCCCCCCCCCCCCCCCCCCCCCCCCCCCCCCCCCCCCCTAATAGTATTGAGCGGAGCTTTCAGAACCCTAATACTTGAATCAGAGCCCTCTACGGCTTTGACTTGAATAGTCTGGGCAGTGTCTGTAGCAGTGATTATACGCTGTCAGTTCAGATCCTGGCTCTCAGATCACAGGTGAAGGTGAAGATGCCAGTCTGTACAGAAGTAGAGAGGCTGGGGTCTATCCAGAGGTGTACGAATACATTAATCATCACTGGAGTGTCATTCATCATCTGGTCATACAGGTGCTAGTAGATGCACCCTGTCTGGCAGTCAATAGCCGGAACCTAAAACTGCATCACAACTGGTGGTTTGAATGCCTCCCTTGGTTTGAGATTTGCTAACGTCATTTCACCAACCTACCCGAAATACTTGTTGTATTGGGAGTGAGCAATCGTATGGACCGGAATTGGGTCAACCTGGAAGCGTTGCAGCAGTGGATTTAATGAGTCTGTACGAAAAAGTCAAAATGTATCCAGACAGAACCAGAAGGACTCTATGAAAGCTTGCCAGCATGTTTCTACAAATGATGTGGGTGGAAACGCGGAGATCACGAGAGCGTAGGTCAGTTCCATCCCACTGGTTCAGACAATGAAACACTCCAATGCAGTTTTTCATCGAAGCAGAAAGATTTCTTTCCACTGCTTATAGATGGAGCATGAAGGCTTGAATGAAAGAGGTACAGGATGTCCTTCGAATCAGCCAGCGTATCGCCATCCAAACAGTCAGAGAACCATTCGTGAGACTGGCACTAGTCGATTATGTAACAAACTACCAGGCAATCAACATGCTGGCTGTCAATTAACATCACATGAGAGACAATGTGGTTGATGGATTGTGGCATTGCAATCATTCAGTAGCGACATCTACACATCTCATCTATCACTACCTGTGATTATAAGAGACAGGCCCCAGTTTTTCATCTCGATGGGATTGGATTGCTGAACTCGTAGATACAAACCTGCTACCATATAACTTGCTACAGCAATGTTGTTATCAAACAATATTGCTATAATACGTCTGCACCATAAAGCTAGGTGGTAGCTGCTACTACTCCTACATGTCGAAGCACAACTCAATCGTTATGTTACGGAATCCAGAGTAGACAGACCGCAGAGACACTGCGCACACAGTTAGGAGTTGTCTCATCTCGACAATGTCACCATCGTGAAACGCTGATCGAAATAGGTTGATATTATTGTGAGTGTTTGAGAGGGTGACATTATCAATGTAGAGATAGTTTCTTGTACAGATATAATTATATAAATGGATGAGAAACAATCACAATTACTGCTAGAGGTCATTGGTGCGATGAGATCAACTCAGCCGATGGCTGACAATCAAGAGGAAAAACATGGACGGGTGAACATGAGCAGGAGAAAACAACTACCCTACGAATCTGTAGTGGTTGTATCAGCTGTGTCGACTAAATATGAAGTTTGCCTGTGTTATTATGGGAGACGACATCCTGAGCGAGGTTTACATTCTGCTGGCCTCGATATTGCATCGGTACGAAGCGCCCGCCAGCCGGTGGAGATTTGACGGTCTTCAATTGCAGAGGCGTGACTGTTGATGGAGCCTATAAGACATAGTGAACACAGTGAAGGCAGGCACGAGCAGAGTAAACGGTCTCCCACCAGACGAACAAGACAAGCAGCGCTACTGTGATGAGTAATGCATGAGAAATATGATGGATTTTATTCAATGGTCTGACCAGGAGCCTTACGAGATGTCAGCGGGTTATCGCACCATTCACTGGTCATAATAAGGAGCGCCACACAATCAGTTGTAAGGAGAGGCCCTGGAATCAGGTGGGCAGAGGGAGGGACTCCCTAGATAGCCCTAGCTCTGACTCACCGTGAGGAATTGAGTAGGAAGGCGGTGAGGAAGCTGCGATTTCTTCTGACCACAGAACGTGGCAGACCTCTGCACGTTGGAGGGAGGAAGCATGGGCTCAAAGGTTGACACACTGAGCTTAGTCATTGTCTTTGACAGACGATCGTCAGACGCCGACGAATGGCAGCTCTTCGCGTGACTAGTGACCTTGAAAGGTGATGAGGTCGGTGCGCCAGCATTGATGAGAGTGTTACTACGCCAATTATGATGATGCTGATTTGAGTTCTGGTCGTGTAGCTTTGATCGTGCCGGAGCTGAGTACTGGGAAGGCGATTTGACTTCAATGGCTGGAGACTCAACATGAGTAGGAATATTCGCTGCGGAACTGCCATTGCTCTCCATTCCTGATGGACAGAGAGGTATGCATGATCTGTCACAGGGGGAGAGTCATAAGCACCAAAGTTTAAACGTCACAGGTAGCAAATACCCTGCTGTAGTACTGATGGATCAAAATCATCATCTACCTACGAATCCTGAAGGGCAGAAATTACTCCTGTGATCAGTGGAGCTGTGAGACTAAGTATGGCTGTTTGCTAAACTTATTTTAAGGCATACTGTAGAACCGGATTTGATAGCGACAGCGTAACGGCTGCGAAAATTGCGGCGAAAAATGATCGCTATCGTTGGAATTCGGTATAGAAATTATACCCATTATTATAGGAGTTGTCTTCCCATCTATGGGATTGCTATCATTTTTATTTCTTGACGATTTTGAAGAAAATACTAACATTTCTGTTGCTATCAAATCTGTTTCTACAGTATCAATATTTTGGAAAAGGACATAATAAGTATTTGGGAGTTGTCTACTCAACATTTCAATTTGAACACGTTGATTGATGATGGAATTGGTGACACTTTCTAAGACTTCTTCCAATAAAGTGTGCCATAATTCGTTGACCGAGTTCCACGTCACGTTACTGATGATTCTACACGCACCCCACCCGCTGTCGGTTTGTGGCTATATGCCGATGCAGCAGGAGACGTGAACCCAAGATGTGGACACTTGTACTCACCACCAATAATAATCTTGTAGTGTGAGTCGTGGTTGGCTGGTGGAGGCGCTTTCTAAAATGATGGACGAACCAGAGATATACATGTCCTGCCATAGTGTAGGACAGCTGAAAGGCTGGCTGGACTGGTGAATGGATGTGTAGTGATTTCTAGTGCACAGCTTTGTCATTGAGAAACAGACCAGTATCTCCATTGTTATACGGTTATACATTGCAAGCTTAATATATTATCATGAATGCAGTCGCTGAATCTTGCCACATGAGGTGAGGAAAATATCATTTACTCTAAACGTACTTCTTACGCCAAGATTCTATTTATTGCGGGTCTTCAGCAAAGCTATCAAAAAACTTGCTAGGGAAATTCGGACTTATCTTCTCTTGTTTTGTTGATCAGATTCCATTACTGGAGAACGGAACTTTTATGAGTGGAAAATATTTGTGCTTCAGTAAAATATTTTCGATCTTACAATTTTTGCACTCTTAGTTTAGCCTTAGTTATATATATAATTACATTGAAAATAAATAAATAAAATAAAACAAATAATAAAATAATAATAATAAATAAATAAATGTACATCGACAATATTTGTGAATGGCTCGTTCGCAAAAATGATCAATTCGCAAAATAATTCCGTTCTACAGCAGTACTTCAGCCACCACGGTCTCCCATCAATCAAAGTGGTTAGTCAGTCTTCCATCAATAACATAGTAAATGTGGATTCATTCATGTACCAAAAAGTTAAGTGCAATGAAGCGGTAATGACGAATAACGTTGTGACTGACACTGTGACGTTGACTGTGACAAATATCAATTCAGGGACTGCCTCTACGATAATGACTGAGACTGTCAGTAAGACTGTGACAGGGACACTGACCTTCACTGAAGGTCTCCTGGACCTGCCAGCAGACGTCTTATTGAGGGCGGGGCTAGACACCGCTGTTGGTCTCTTACGCCTACGATTGGCTATCTGGTCAGTAAGATCCGCCTCTAATTTGATCTCATCCTTCCGAAGCGGTGGCACATACAGTGGCGTCCTCTGAGGGTCAACTAAAGGAGTGAAGGGGATATTATGAGTGTGAAACCATTGGCCTGATGGGCGACAAACGGTCTACGGTAAAAACAGGAAGTGTTCGTGAGCGCATATGTTGCGTTTTCATCTGTGATAAAATTTTGCATAAGCATATTTCCGTGCTTCGTCCAATTCGTGGGTAATAGGTGAAAGCAGGACATAGTGTAGGGATGAAGAAATGCTGAGAATAACTCCTCAACATGTTCTAACACAGATACATAAGTCTCAACGACCCGGCAAGGGCTGATATACCATAGTCCTGAGGCGTTGCTTTCTCATCTACACTTCTGATATCAATGGCACTTCATCGTCATGAGAGAATGGCGGCTAGAACGGAGCTTAAATTCGTACCGCCGACAGAGTGAGGGAAATATCAGGATCGTATGTGAGATGGTTGTAATGTGAACAAAGAAATGTCAGGGACATCCATATTATAGCTATAATAGCGACTCAGCGAAGATTTCCATAACTCTCTATGTAATACACGAACTCAAAAGAAATCGATAAAAATTCTAGGCGTTATAATTGAAAATAATGTTGAGCAAAACCTATGATAGTTTTTTCTCTAAAATTGCTCTGTTTACAGTAGAAGGGTATATGAGACGTGAATGATTGAAATAGAGTTGAAATGACACCATCGACCCTATCGTAGGCTGGATAGGAGAAATGTGGAGGACAGGGACAGATGCAAGAGTCTGGTAGAACTAGGATTAGGGCAGAAACCTGCCGCCCGGTAAGTAACGAGAGGCGTGCAAAAATACTTGATTGTAAAGGAGAAATCAACATACACTCATCTTTGGCTGTACGTTTCTTGGATGGTTTGCTGTCTTGGGGTCCCTCATTCGTGATGACCGTGACCTAGAGGAGAGGAGAGACATATACACTGACAGTTTGCATTAGGACATGCGTATAGACTTACAATGAACGTGTAGTCAGTATTAGAGGAGAGGTAGCGAGCCGAGCAGTGTAGGTCGGTACCCGAGTAGATGACTCTACCGTTCATCGATACTTCATAGCGTGTGATCCTACAATATGAGGTATACGAGTAGAAGCGAGCAGGCTGACACCCGGGTAACAATTATTTGTCGAGTTGGTAGCAGCAATTATCCAGAGGAGGTAGCGGAAAGAATGGAGAGAAGAGTGCGCAATATCAGCAGTAGTAGATATTTTACTGGCCAGCTGCCGCCAGGATTGCAGTAGGATTGTAGTACAGAGAAAGATTACCTGCCAAGAGGGACGGGCGGCGGATTCCAAGAAACACTGATCTCACTGCGGCCCATCGTACTCAGTACTGGCTTACTGGGGCAATGGTCGCCTACGAAACAGTGACGGCTGACATCATCACTGACATCATCAAACGTATGTGCATACATGACGCATATTGCAAAGCGGATTTTTTTGCATGGCCAATTTTTCTATCAGGCATACTGTGAGATATTTCGATCTTAGATCTTTCAAGACCGTATCTCAGCCTCTGTCAGATATAATCACATCAAATTAAACTACGCTTTGTATAGTCTGTGAATCAGATATTGATTGACAGTTCGATTGCATACTGATTCTGGAGGGGGAGGGAGGGGGGAGGGGGGGAGGTGCAGCTGAGTAATGAGTAGCTCACCGAGACCGGCTGTGGAACAGAGCAGGGAACATCTGGAGCCTTTACCCTTGCATGTGGAGGCGCAGGCCTAGGAGAGAGAGATAATAAAGATTGATCATAGGCCTAAATGGGCTTATAACCGAGGTAAAAATGATAAATAGGCTTGTAATGGAGGAAACGCTGATCAATAACCTTATAATAGAGGTACCAATATCTTACCTCTACCAGATAGTCTGTGCTGTCTTTGAGTCCAGATATGATACAGGAGAGATCGCTAGTGTTTATGTAATGATGGCCATCTACAGATCAAGGGACAAAGTTATGCACACTGCCATACATTTCACAACTACAGTAAATATTAACTGGTGAAATATATACCGTAGAACCGGATTTAAGAGCGACGGTCTAATGGCCGCCAAAATAGCGGCAGAAAATGATCGGTTTAGTTGGAACTGGCTATAGAAATTATGTCGATTATGCCTTATGTAGGAGTTGTCTTCCCATTTAAGGGATCGCTATCGTTAGATTGCTATCATTTATATTTTGTGATTATTTTGAGGGAAACGCTAACATTTCTGTCTTTATCAAATCCGGTTCTACATTAGCGTTAGCCAAAAAGAGCCTGATATCTGGCACAAATATCAGCATCTGTACATGGAGCCATGTTCCAAAATGGAGCAGAGTATCGCCACCCCTAGACAACTGAATCGCTTAGGTTACATGATTGTCATGGGGTTTTGATTCAAAATGAGATGGCAACTCCGACAGACAACTTTATCATTAGCGACTTCCTTCAAATCGCTATATTTGCCCAACTTCTTTTCCACACTGATGTTTCCATGTTTCCACTGTTTATCTATGGAGAGATGGTAGACCCAGCAAAATACGTGTAGCAGCCGCACTATGTAGTATATTACGGGTGGAGCTAAGGTATCGGTGATATTTCTACCTGCCAAATTCATCTCAGCTCACAGGTGGGCGTGGCCTGTTAGCTGGGTGAATGTTTAAACCACACCCACCTGTGGGTTACAAAGGAACTTTCTGTGTAGTTAATAATATTTTTATGCAAATATGATGTCAGAGTATGGCAGTGGACTATGGAGAGGAAATTATGTCACCTAGATAGACGGAGTAGCCTTTGATAGCACCGCAGCAGTCGGTGGGCGGCGCCCAGCTGATCTTGAGTTGAGTGGCTGTCTTGGCAAGGAGAGTGAGCGCACTCGGCTCTCCAGGAACATCCTCTTCGGTCGTCACGCTGACCTGATCGCTAAATGCCGAGTCATCCCCTTGCGTCGATGCCCTCAACTTGAGACAGAGAGTGGTATTGGGTGTGAGGTCATTGAGGGTCACCTCAAGGTCATTGCCAGTGTAGACACAATTCTGACCTGAGGATAAAAGATGGAAACAGTGATGTGAGATGAGTATCAATGAATACAAGAGATAATCCACAGTTTTCTGCCATAGAACATTCTAGAGACAGTGACTATCGTTCATAGGGTGTGATATGATCACCATACAGCACATTGCCTACAGACTGCAGCTTTATACACAGGCTGAGATGTCTCTGGAAATTCCAAAACTAGTAGTAGCGCGGCTTACTACTAGGACTTAAATAAAGGGGTTGACTGTACTTTGGGTTTCTACTGTAATATTTGATTAGATGTGGTTTGTGGGCACTGATAACCTAAAAAACTCAACTCCAATGCGTAAATAAAGTGGAGGCATACAATGACAGCCTCAAGAGGGCTCAATCTAGGTTATTAGGCTATACCACAGTAGGAGCTCAAGTAGTAAGAGCGGGAGTTTTATGCCCGGTGCAAGTAGCAGTATCAGGTACTCGGTAGGAGACAGACGGAGAGAGACGATTGGTGGTGAGATGAGAGGGATTACAGCACTGCTGCTAGTACTGACAGTAGCACAGTGTCTGGCTAATGTCAGCAGTGAGACTAGAGATGAGGTATGACACTGTCTGTGCAGTATTTCTCTGTGTATGTCACCTATACTCAACCACAAACACGCGTGACATCTACCCATACATTCATCACACATCAGACCAGGAGAGCAGTGGTATAGGAGAGATGAGACCTGTCATTTATGCTGTGACGTGACAAACTGTGCTGCGATCTCATTCGTTAGGTACAGGATAGTCCAGTGTACCGGTGTACTAATATACATGTCTACTATGTGTCTACCCTGTAGGTATCACATCTAGAGGACATACTGGGAACCATCAGGGATATTGGAGTTATCATCTCTATCACTACCGTCTATCTCAGCCTATGCATGTAAGATATTCCCCAACCTGCGAGCACTGTCTCAAGTTCAATGACATGGCAGATAGTATGAGGTGCGTATGATATGATATACCACTGGTCTTCATTTCAGAGTCGTGTTTAAAGTGGTCGCCCAATCATCCGAAGTCATCCAACTTATGCTATTAGCCCTCCTAGCGTACCTCGCTTATAAGAGCATCCTCATAATCGAGGTGACAGGTTAGTAAATAACACATAAGCACTAATTCCTTAAATTACAGCAACATTTCGGCCAAACACTTCCTGAAGTTAATAGAGTGAACTGGGAATAGAAAGGGGAATAGAAAGAAGAATAGAAGGGGAATAGAGAGAGAGAGGAATAGAAAGAGGAATAGAAAGAGGAATAGAGAGGTGAATAGAGAGGAATAGAAGGGGAATAGAGAGAGGAATAGAAAGGGGAATAGAAAGGGGAATAGAAAGAGGAGTAGAATGAGGAATAGAGAGGGCAATAGAGAGAAGAATAGAATGAGGAATAGAGAGAGGAATAGAGAGGGGAATAGAAGGGGAATGATGACATTTTTCATCGTAGTTGGAATCCTGTTTCATAAGTTATCTCCCTATCTTTCAACAGTTGTGCGGCAATGCGGCAGGTGACAAGAAGTATCTGGAGGAGTGTTGAACAGAATCAGCGCTATGAACAGCCTGTGGATGAGTTTGGACCAACTCTGGCCCAATGAACCATTGAACAGGATAGAATAAAACTAGATAACAATAAATGGATATTAACTATGACAGACGAACCATCGATTAGTTTGTAGGTAACGGGCATTCCGCACTTCGTCTCCATCTTTGACCAACTGACTCTCACAGATTTCGGGCCCAAGACTTTGACTGTTGGTGGCTCTGGCTTGTCGAGGAGTTTTAGAATAGCGAGAGTCTCCTCTGCCTAGTAGGAAATCGATAAGTTACTGGAACTAGTCGTTAGTAGTGTTACACAGTGTGAGGTCATGGTTCATGAATAACACACCTCTCCCAGCATGTCTTCATTGCCAGTACAGTTAGCAGTGATCTCCTGCAGGGAGATGAGGACGCGTGGAAGCTCTCTTAGTTTCACACAGCCCTTTGGACGGCTGGAGAAGGTGTGCAGAGTCCTGTAAGATAGGCAGGCTATCGTGTGTCCGTATGTGTTTCAGGAGGCAATGAGAGTGACAAGGAACATACAAAATATGTGGAAAGGAAAAATATGTGTGGATGCGGAGAAACAGGAGGCGTAAGAGTAAGAGGAAATGAGAGAGCGGGTGAGAGGAGAAGGGAGAGAGGAGAAGGGAGAGAGGAGAAGGGAGAGAGAGCGAGAGGGCAGGAGGGAGAGAGAGGGAGGGAGAGAGACGTGGGATGAGGGGAACGACAGAGAAATAAAGAGGGACAGATGGTAGAGCGAGTAGAACGGGACCATGGCAGGGAGAGAGGAAGTGAGGAGCAGGAGGAAAGTAATAGGAGAGGAAGGAATTTGGATAAGAATTGGTAATAGGCTGTCCGATGGAGAGGAAGAGGAGCTGTTACTATACGCGTGAGGATATTGACTCACAGTTTGATTTCACGTTGTAACGAGCACACAACTCCTCACAATCCCTACTGCTCATCAACAATTAAAGTTTTGACTAGTAATAAATTCAATATTGATATAAGAATTCCATAGTTATCTCATCTAGAATACATGAAACCAGATAACTAAAGAGTAGACAACTCCTCATGCTTAGAGTTCAGGTTTTCGCTAACTTTGATGAATCAGCATGAGTTGATATGACAGTTGGCCAATCAGTATGAGTTGATATTACAGATGATGTAATTGGTTGAGTAAGTAGTAGTCTTACATGGCGGCAAACCAGCCAGTTTCAAAGTCGTCGGAGGTGAGTAGCTGCGCGAGAGTGGTCATTATCCTCGCACACATGGAGTTACTGAGCAGCTTCTCGTGTCCTTCACTGCTGGCGGCGAGGCAACTAATTGCAAAGCAGGCATTCTTACTGGCACCACTATCCTCTGAACAGAGCATGTCACCTGATAATAGGAATATATATACAATAGTCTGACAGCACAGCTCTACATAGGAACGTGATACTGTAAGCGTGGAAAACCACTTCGTGAATGTAGCGAGTTGAAGGAATCACTAATGATAAACCCAGCTAAGTTTTCTTCTGCCATAATAGTCTCATCGTGACAACTTTTTGGAGTTGTCATCTCATTATGAATAGAGCGGCTCCGATGATCATAGGTTCGTTCCTGACTTTAGAGATGCTGATTTTTTAGGTGGGTGATATTTACTCCTCTATCATACTTTTTAGAATATTTTGTCAACTAATATTTCCACTTTTATATTAGTCTGACAGCGCAGCCACCAATGATACAAACTGAGTAGAGGTGAGTAACAGACTTGACATACACTCACCTAGCTGACTGATCATCTTATTCCCCTCAGGCATCGACAGCAGCAGGTTCCGCCCCTTGGCGAGATCGGATAAGCGACCGACAGCAAACGCAGCATTCATACCACGACCTGGAAATATCAATCTAGTCGGTCCAAACAGCCTTACAGGGTAGCAATAATCCAAACCTCTAAACAGAAACAAATCCAGCATGCTCCATCACACAACAGCTACAAAATTTTGTATACAGCATAGCATAACGCCATCCTTTTATGGGTGAGGGACCAGTTTCTTGGATTTGAAACAGTTAGAGCACTGGCAATCACCTGCTTCATCGGTGCCAAGTGAAAGTATGAGCTTTGACAGGATGACATGGCTTAGCGGGTTCTCCAGCAGCATCTCACAGCCCTTCTCTGATATCGTTATGCGCGCCAGGACAAGAGCAGCATTGCTGGCTGTCCAAGAGTTCTCATCTGACAGTAGACCGGTCACTCTCTCCAACATAGTCTGAGTACACAACTCGCGGAGTAGCCACTCGCGTCCCTGCATGGCCGGTAACAACAAGATGACTACCAACAAGCAAATGCTATGAGCCAGTTTACATGTGCAGACTAAAAGTAACCTCATCTGACTCGGCTAGGGTTCCTATAGTACCGGCTGCATTCATAACACTTTCACTGTCGCTAGATACGAGCAGATCTACAAGGTCTGGGAGAATTCTTTTCCTTTCTTCATGTCGACTCTCAGAGAGTGATATAACGCGCCTACGACCATTATCTGTCTCTGCTAGGGTGCCAAGGATATATGCTGCATTTCCAGCAACTCTACAAAACCATCACAGGGAGTGAAAATGAGCTGGTTACTCGGTGTAGCAAAGCAATAAAAACGCAAAAGCTGAACGAAATGTAATGGTACATTCATAGCAAAGAAAAATAATATGATACGATCATTCACCTGGGATCTTCATTGCCAATAAACTTCACAAGTCCCCAAAGAAAGTCTTCAGAGCCTGCATGTTTGAGGAATCTTTTCACAGTAGCATCTTTATCAACGTGAAGATCATCCACTAGATATTCGAGAGCTGAGTACGCAGCGGAGTTAGTTTTCAAAAGCAATGCAAAGTAGTCAGAGTCATTCCAGTGGGCCATAGTCAGCACTAAAAACTTGGCAATACATTAGAAGCGCTTCTTTGGAAAATTATGGACTGCTTCTACACTGGTTTCCTTTTTATCAGAAAGCAGATTTCGTCGCACGCTGGATGACATTTTGTTGTTTATCGTTGCTACACTTGTTCACTGAAGGCGCGACAGATAGACCTGGGCTCTCTATTTTTACGGTGCGAAATAGAAGATCCATTGGTTAAATCGTCGGTGTGCGTTTATTTTGTTCTAGACCGTTCAGGATCGAAAATTCTGTATACGTCTGCGGACTTTAGTTTGACCTACAATGGGGTGCGGGTGAAGGTCATACACCAATTCAAGGACGTTTTTGATGTCTTCCTTCTTACCTTCTGAATGATTCTCTTATCACAGTGGCTTTCCATTTCCACCTCGGTATCCTTCCTGCTTCGACTGGAAAGCAATTTATCATAAGGTCCAAAGTTCTTATACCGATTTGTCTCAAACTTTGAAGGGCACGATGCTGCATATACGACTATGTGCGAGAAAATATTGAGTTCTAGTTTAACTACACCAGTTTGTATGTTATCTCCTTTTCACTATAAACAGAACTAACGCTTTTTCTCATCGTCTACAGTGTAGTCAATGGCCAGTGATTACACTAAAATAAATATTGTGAACTGTGTTTTGTTACTTTCTTGATTGTTATCTGACTCAGTTGGTAATTATAGGAGTCGACATGGATGGAAAGATGTGATAAAGCAGGAATGCCTGAAGAGCAAGACACTATGATACAACCTTTGAGTATGCAGGTCGAAGGTATGTAACCTTTGCTGGTGTTTTGAAATTATTGGATCATTCACAATATGTTGGTGTCATTACTGGGTCCTTCGGTTACATAGCAGCCAACTTCGCCATAGCTTACAGCTCCCTGTCATTACGTCCAATCTTACTTCTCTATTCTCCCAATTTTCTCGCGTCATCTCACATATACCATCTAATTCTCTCATCTTGATAATCTACATTCAAGTCCAGCTAGTTCAATCTAGGAAATCTTACTCACTACACAGCTATCACTCATGATTCTTTAGGGTAGCTAACAGAGCAGTAAGATTACAGCATAACGCATTTCGGGATTTATGGTTGGCCTGAAGTATGATAGAACTGGATACGCTATGATGAATTGCTTATATCCTTCATAGAACAAGTTAGGAGAATTGACAGCCGATGTCCACTTGGGAGTTGTCTTCTCATTGAATAATGTGAGAAGTGATTTTAACAAAGGGGGTCTTCGATTTTAGCACGCAGATGAAATAGCTAAAATACCAGTTTTATGAAATCATTAAATATGAATTTGGTATTATATCTAAATCCTATATGAAATTACATAGTTGTCTCTCAAATTGCTGAAATTGAAGCCGTAAAATTTATAGCAACTCCCTTTCCTTCGAAAACTCCGTTATCTAGTTGCTAACATTTACCGTTCGATTTTTGCAGTTTTATTAGATATTCTGTTCCTCTACCCATTTGATAAGGAGTCAATGGAATAGTTAATCAGTAGCCTGAAGTTCTCAGAATGATGAATAGCCTGTGTTCCTCTCCAACAATGTTAGGTTGTCACGGTCACTGCGCCACAGCAGTGTTGCAAACAACCAAACACACTACAACATAATACAGCATAATACATATAAACATAATACGATATCTGCCTGACTACATTTCGTTAGCAGTCTAAATGAACTGCAAGAGCAGAGCGAACAGTGGGGGAAATGTAGTACTAAGTAGGTGAAAGGCTCGATGTAAACATGTGGGCAATATGTGATAATCACCCTGATTGTGGCTTTTCTCACTTCTCTCATCTCTTTACTCAGTCTGTTTGAAGCAACTCTGTTAAAATGGAGATGTTAGTGAGTGGGCTGATTCTTGGATTGTTCTCTGGTAAGCTCCGTGTGGAGAGGGGGGGGCAGTTACGGGTGTCATTTACCTCACATACAGGCCCGTTGCTTAGGTTTACAATGTCTATCAGCATTACTACGCATAGTTTGACATGTACATTTGACACACAGCAGTAGCCTATCACCTCTACTCATCTCAGATGCTTCCACCCAGTGGCCCAGTGTCAACCTGCGGTCGTACTCGTTCAGTCTTATTCCTTACTGTATGTCTCAGTCTCAACCTCTAAATATCAAAGGCTTGTTTTTACATCAATCATGAGCCACCAAAACCTCCCACTGGCTGCGTTTAGGAATGCATTGATGAAAGTCAGCACGACCCAGTGCCATCAGCTGAACCATCTATACATCTATAAGGCTGTGTGTCGTAGGGCTGCGTGTGTCGTAGGACCACTTGTGGCGGCGCTTGTGGCAGGGCCGCATGTGGTAGTGGTACGGCTGCGTGTGGCGGGGCCAGGCTGCTAGTGTGAGCGACATGCTGCGAAAGAGGGGAGCAAGGCGTCGTGGACGGGAGAAAAAAATAAAGAAAGGGCGGAGTGGTGG